>JAAUYJ010108562.1_pt1 | contig 10629 bp, 12 predicted proteins | sample 7278031 | NCBI WGS metagenome assembly JAAUYJ01 (sample SAMN14350222, study PRJNA611818) | marine sediment metagenome | isolation source: surface marine sediment (1.8m) | place: French Polynesia: Moorea | collected 2018-08 | reverse complement strand
ACCGCGACAAGGACAACAAGACGGATTTTATTGCGTGCCGGGCAGCGACCAGCGAGCAAGTGCCTCAAGCTCAAATCGCAACCGCACTTTGACCTGGGCGGCCCGTCTGCGGGCGAGGTCAACCAGGGTGACCTTCTCTACATATTTCCACACACGGCCAACAAGAATCTAGCAATAGTTCAACCAATTGTCCTGCTTGTTGAAGGTCCCAGTGGTTTGACCTCGACCTGTGGAGGATGTCTTCTTCACAGCGTAAGCGCCGCTGGGACGACAGAGGGGACGGGGGGAGCAGGAGAGCATCGGGATCAGTGTCCTCAACAACTTCCTCTTCCGGGGGAATGGGAGAGGATGTCCCCCGCCTTTCCCACGGGAACCGACGCGAGGAGGAGCGGCGTCCGCACCGACGGGACCGGTCTCCGTCCTCGTCTCCCTCTCCACCCCCGACGTCCAGCAGAATGCCATCGTTGGCCGCCGCCCCGCCCCCTCCTCCTCCCCCGCTGGGCCGACTGCCCCCGGGTCCACCTCCTCCCCGCCCGTCGGGACCGCCGCCCTCTGCGCCGCCCTTGGGCGCGCGGCCCCCGCCGCCGCCGCCGCCCTCGCTGATGCGGCTGTCGGGGGCGCCGCCGAGGCCGCCGACCTCAGCATCCCCAAAGCCCTCACCACCTGTTGTTCTGGGGAAGCAGATCAAGACTGGCGTGGGAGGCATGGGTGGCTTTGGGGCCATGCAAAAGAAAGGCGGCACCGGACTGGCCATCAAGCTTGGAGGAGGCGCGTCTAAGACTCAGCAGGGCGTTGGGCAGTCTTCGTCATCGTCGGGGAAGAAGAAGTCCGTTGCGTCCGTCTTCGGCGAGGAGAGCAGCAGCGACTCGGACGAGGAGATCCCTGCCGAGGCGCGGATGAGGATGAGGAACGTTGGGCGCGAGACCATCACCTCCGCCGGGCCAAACTCCTTCGGCAAGACCAAGCACGGGTTTGTCGATGCAAAGAAGCTCTTTGAGCGGCAGATGCAAGAGGCCATGGACGAGGCATCAGGGGACAAGAAGTGATGATTATTACTGTCCCTTTTTCTCCAGTTTTTGCCCGAACTTACTCGATGCTAGCCCTTAACCTGGCCCCTTCTGGTTCTGGTCGCACAGTGCAACGTGCGTTGTGACATTTATTCATTCAAGAGCAATGAAATTTTCACCCTTTCGATCGATATGTATGAGTAATCTGTTATTGTCTACAATGGTACTAATACCTCGAGTGAAATTGCAAAAAGACAAGTGTTTTGTCATGCCGTTTAGAATTCTTTTGAAAGAAGATCCCTGGGCATATTCTTTTAAACAGGTTTCTGCTTCTATCCTCCGTGAAATAGATGCATCATGGATGTGCAAATATGATCCGTCTCAGCCTACAGCCCCGACCCCGTTGACCTCATTGTTGCACATGTTTTTTTCCTATAGCAGCCGTCCTCCGCTCTATTTCGTCCCTTGAACGTGAACAAATTCGGTCAGTTTTGTTGCAATTACTTTTTTCTGCAGAGGAAGGGAATGAAAACGAAACTTTAATGCACTTGCCGTCACACGACACGGGTTGCAAAAAATGTCGTCAAGCCGTGACTGCATATCATTTTCCAGTTCCTTGTTCCTCGGACGGATGAAAACTCAAAATCTGAAGCAATTTTTTTCCTCCAGTTTTAAAACAAGGGCAGTTCATACGGTAGAAAGAAACAGTGCCATTTGTGAGCATACCTTTTGAGCTCCTAACCACAAAGTAAATTTCACTCCGTGAGCAACAACACAATTCACACTTGTTAACTTGTCACACAACACCACAGACAATTCGACTTCGACATGAATATTCAACCTTGCTAAGCAAATGCAAGGAAATTGTTAAACCACATCAGCTCCCCAGGCCCCAAGGGCAACTTATCTACTTAATAGGAAGAGCGGCATTGGCTCGGCATGGTCAGCATAATCCCTGCTTTGTCGTCTCCGCCGCCGCCGCCGCCACAGTCTTCTTTCCCCTGGAGGATGTACCTCAGCTGGTCGCTATCAGCATGGGGGGACAGAATGTGGAACTTTGGCGGGAGCGTCTTCATGACAAAGCTGGAGGGAAGGGATTCGCTCAGGAAAGGAAACAATAAATACATAATTTTGTTCCTAATAAAGAACTAGCCTGAATAAATGGTTCGTACAGGTATGTCGCCATATACGGCCTAGTGACTTGCGTCTCGGCTGCGCTGCTGGGGGCCCCCATTGGGTCCTGGATAGACAAGAGGATGCGCCTGATCGCCGCCAGGACCTTCCTGGTCCTGCAGAACATCGGTGTTGCACTCTCCTGCGCTGCACTGGCCGCGCACTTCGCGTAACTGAAATAAGGTGCGTGTAGGAAAGAAAATTATCAAAACATTTTTTTCGCGACAGATACGGCAATTTGCTTCCGCTGTGGCTGGACGACTCGCGCATGGTGGCGGCGATTGTCATCTTTGCCGCCAACATCGCCAACCTGGCCTCGCTTGGCTCTAAAATCGTAGTTGAAAAGGACTGGATTGTCGTCATCTCAGGCGGAAACAAAAACAGGTACGTATGTGTAAGATGTGATTACACAGGAAGTTTTCCCCCAACTTTGAAAATGTTGGTCAGCTTGGCCAACATGAACGCCGTCTTCCGCACCATTGACCTAACCTGCTATGTGCTTGCCCCTGCTGCCACCGGGGCACTCTTCCATGCCCTCGGCAACGGAGGGACCGCAGTATTCATTGCCGTCTGGAACATCGTATCCAGTATGTCAAGCATAGATTGATGAAAGCAAGAACATACTTTGCTCACTGATCTGCGGCGGATATTTACAAGTAGAAGAAAAATACTATTATTTTAAGGGTCCTGAATTGCAAAGTGAGCAAAAATACATTGTGGATTTGAGGTTTTATGGGGGGGGCACACACCATTATGAAAGTGAGGTTGATGCTGCTGTTCCAATCATTGTACATTTGTCCTTTGATAGAAAAAGAAGCCCTCCTGTAACAAGTGAGCAAAAGAAAATATTACTGCACTTCATCTACGGTTTCAGAGCAGGGTGTGCCCCTCTCTCTGTTCATAATGAAGATCAAGGGGGGAAGTAGGTGACAAAACCAGGTCACTTGGACTGTAGTCTCAATTTCAATTTCACATAATTTTGGAATGGGGTGTGACCCTCCCCTCTAGACTACCTGAATCATCCCTTCAAAATCCCACCATGATTTTGGAATGGGGTGTGACCCTCTAGACCATACATGGGCGTCCAAACCCCACATGGGTTTTTAAAATTTAAATGATGAAAATGATGAAAAATATGAGGCTCTTCATTCAAATTTATAGACCATACATGGACTCTCTAAAAAGCCCATGCGGAAAAAGTTACAACAGTAACAACAACAACAAAGGTCACTAGTAAATCTGCGGGCTTAGGCCGCAAATAAAAACTGTGATTTGTGATACACGTTCCTTAGTGGCTCTGGAGTACTGCCTCCTCCTGTCGGTCTACCACCGGTTCCCAGAGCTCGCTCAAAAGAGGGGGGAAGAAGGAGGAAGCGACATGGTGTTTGAGTCTCAGGAGAACACCGGGGCGTGGAGAGCCTACTTGAAGCACCCAGTGCGGAACGCCGGGATTGCCCTCTCCAGCTTCTACATGACCGTGCTCGGGTTTGACAGCGTCACTTACGGGTAGGCTAACAGATTAAAAAATTGACAGAACAAACAGACGGAACACAGCAGAATAATTTTTTCCAACAGTTACTGCCTAAATCAGGGCGTGCCAGAAGCATTGCTGGGAGCATTGGTGGGCCTCTCCGCAGGAGTAGGGATGCTCGGCAGCCTCAGCTATCCGGGCCTACGGTGAGTCCCATCTGTGCAAGGCAACAACAATGATAAAACAAATCCCTTTTTTTCTTACCCAGACGCGGCCTGAACGTGAACCGCACTGGCGCCCTAGGCATGGCATGGCTGCTGAGCGCGCACGCTGCCTGCGTGGCCTCAGTGTGGATGCCCGGGTCGCCATTCCAACCGTACATCGATGCATCTTCCCACCAAAAAGGTGCAAATATGTCATACCTGGCGGACACAAGGATGCACTTTCTCGACGCACCGGACAGCGAGAAGCAGGACCCCACCTCGGTGACGGTACTCATAGGTACAGTAGCAAAGATTAACATTTCTGCAGCAAAAAATGATACCAATGACCAATCTCTTTCTGCAGTTGGCATCGTGTTGGCCAGGTTTGGGCTTTGGCTAGCCGACTTGAGCATCACACAAATACTGCAGGCAAGTCAAGGAATAAAAAGAAAGCAAAACTTCACAAACAAGAACAGGACCTATTTTATGATCTGCGGCAGGTGACATTAAAATTTGTTAAATTTGGGTCTACTGTACTTAATCATACCTATCATCATAAATACTTAAAATACTCAATACTTACTTAATACTTAAATATTTTAACCTGACCTAACCTAACCTAGATTTCAAAGTTTTTCAAACCTTTGTTAGAGTTGAACAGTTAGGCAGTGAAAAGGAAGGCTGAAAAGGCAAAAACAGACCCCTTGCGCTCAGCCAAATTTGTAACCCAAGCCTTTTCACACAGCCTTCAGGCTTCAGTCTGTTTTTGATTTTTCAGCTTTCCTTTTGATTAGCTTTGTTTGTTGGAAAATAGCCCTTTGTGGGGAGTTGGGAAATGAAATTTGTCGAGGAAGAAAGTATTCAAAAATTAGACCAATGTCCGGCTCTCTTCCAAATTCATTTGCTGGTGACTCAAGACCTCTGGCGACAAATATTACCCAGGAAAAGTGTCACAGTCAAGCTGGCTCATGGATCTGCATGTCTTTCATCTCCCAGCTGAGGAGTGCTCCAAGTCGCAATGATGCCTCAAGCCGGGACCGTTGTTAACCGCATTGCAGAAGATTGGGAGAATGAACACTGAACAAGCATTTCACATTCAGCATTTTGTGTATGAAGTGTGATTTCCTGACAATACCAAGCCATTTGTGGGAAAAAGAAAACTTCTAGCTATTTTGACGCTGTGTCAACCCTCTTCATTTTTGACACTGACAGCTGGAAAATTCGGCACTAAAACAACCTGCAAAAAATTGACATATCTGTTCGGCGTTTTGACAGGGGTGCTATTTCGGCGTTGTGACCCACTCCCAAAACCAAGCATCTGACGGCTTCACCGCAGATTAAAAAAACAACGATCTCAATCTTAGGAATCGGTGGAAGAGGAGATCCGAGGAACTCTGGGAGGGGTGCAGGGATCCCTCAACGCCATCTCCGACACCATAAAGTGAGTAGTGATTAAACTTTTGACACTTGTGGCCTCATGGAATTTTGGATTTGGGTATTACAGGTACGTGCTGGTGGCCCTCTTTCCTACAAGCGGCTTGTTTGGATACCTCATCCTGGCCTCCTACTCCTCCTACAGCCTCGGTTCTGCATCCTTCCTCACGTACGCGTGCAAGACCACCTCAAGGTGGAGGGACGGAGGAGGGGCGGGAGTTCAACCAGACTCCAGTGCCCAAGGAGAGGGGAAGAAACTGGAGGCGGGAGGAGCAGGAGGCAACTACGGAGGGATCTGATCAAGAATACATCACCAAAAAACTTGCCTTCAGAAGCGAATGGAAGGAAAAGGTGCTAAGCTGCAATGCGATCACATCCACAAATTTTTATATTTGCGTACGTACAGTATCAGTATGCCCAGGCAGCGGAAACAAAAACACATTCTTCATTCCAGCAACAATCACTAGAAAGAATCACTTTGGCACAAGTGACTAAACAGACTAAAACAATCACTAAGAACTACAGGCAATGCTTTTCCTCATTTGCTACAACTATCAAGGTTCAAATTTTTAAAATACCAATATTCCCTCTCATATATTACGTGTTACTTCTCCAGATCTCTACTTTTCTTTGTCCTCCTGCTGCTGCTGTTGCTGTGTGGTGTAGCAGTGCTCCCGGTTGATCCTGTCCACGTGCTCGTCCAACCATCGCTCCAGCTCGGCCTCCTCATCCAGGCAATTCTGGAGGGTGATCTGCGCCACGGCCTTGGCCAGGCGAGGGGGATTGGTGCGCTGGAAGAAGAGGGAGCCGCCGTGGCCGAGGTCGTACAAGCTGCCGCCCAGGCTCTTTCGCGGACGGCCTCGCTTCCTATGGGTCGCCTTGAAGACCCACGTCTTGGCGGCGGCCGCCAACCGCGAGGAAGCGTCCTTTGCAGGAGACTCGAACGGTGGCGGCTGTTGCAGGGGCTGTGGCTGTGGACCGCCATCGAGGAGAGCGCCTCCGTGGCCCAAGCCACACATACCGTCACCCTGGATCTTTTGCGGACGACTGCGCTTCCTCCGAGTCATCTTGAAGGCCGCCATGCTGTAACCCTGGATCTTTCGCGGACGACCGCGCTTCCTCCGAGTCATCTTGAAGGCCGCCATCCTCAACAGGGTGTCCTCTGCGGGAGACTGGAACGGCGGCGGACGCTCTGGAGATGGTGGTTGCTGCTGCAGATGCTGTTGTGGCGGTGGTGGCACGAGAGGGGCCAAATCTCCCGCCAAGTCTTGCTCCTGCTGAGGCATGACTTTTGGGGATACAGCGGAGGGACGCCTTGGTGGGGACACCCGAGAGAGGGTCCCAGCATCGCCCATCAGCGCTTTGCCCAGGGCCAGGGAATCTGTCACTTGGTCTCCTCCTCCTCCTCCTCCTCCTCCTCCTCCTCCTCCTCCTCCTCCTCCACCTCCACCGCCGCCGCCGCGGTGTCCCCACCCGTGTCCTTGCATGCTCTCCATTGTGCTGAAGGAGATGAATGCGAACCCGTCCACGATGTCCACCTGCGGGAGCTCCCCCTCCCCCGAGGAGGACATGTCTACTTCTACTTCCTAACTTGGCACCCGGAGGACGGTGGAGTAGAGATGTTATCGAGCCTGGGCTCGAGCTCGTAGGCTCGCAAGCCCGCACCCTATTTTGCCAGCTCGCAAAAACCCGCACTCAGGCTCGCGAGCCCAAAATTTTGACAAAATTGCCAAAATTCTAATTTTAGTTGTCCAAAATTTAATTATTTATTTTAAAAAAATTGCCGACGCCTCCGGCCCTTAAATAGCTTTTTGCAGTAACTTAACTCTAAATATTAAGTTGGATAGCAGAATTTAAAAAAAGACAAAAAAATGGAGGAGGTCTGCGATTTTTTAAAGTGCCAGTACATAAAGCTCGCAAAACCCGACCCGAGCTCGCAATTTATTGTCCGACCCGACCCGAGGTTCGAACATGAAAGCTCGACCCGACCCGAGCACGATCCTGAAAAGCTCGGCCCGACTCGAGCTCGAAAAAAGTAGGCTCGATAACATCTCTACGGTGGAGTGGACGGGAAATGCAATAGTGATGTACTCGACTTGAATCCGAGTTTGGTACTCCTCAGCGATTCCTACTCGGCTCCTTTGCATTTAATGTAAGTCAAATACAGATTGTATGAATAGATCATTAAGTATACTGTACAAAACTACATCTCATTGATAATTTTTGTTGTCAAAATCGCACGAATTATCATACAAATTGATTGAAAGATTTTTGTAGTAACAAGGTCTATTACTACACTCCTTTTCCCACCGAAAAAGAAGACCGCATATATTTCCCATGTCCTGCGCTGGAAAAAATAAAATTTCCTAATTGATTTTTTACATTGCTTTTCCATTTTCAGCGTTAGCCCAGAGACCCCAGCAGCATGCAGCAGCGGATATACGGTATACATACTCAATTCATGAGGAATTTATTGCGAAGCTGGACGCATAAGACCGCAGATACTGTCTGTCGTATTCCGCCGTTCACGGTCATTTTAATGAAGCTGCTGATGCTTTTGCTGACAAGGAAAGTGAAATACAATATCGGGCACGTACGATCATGATTTCATACAACTCAATTGCAATTCTTAGGAGTCACATGCTCAGAACCTCTTGTTCTTCTTTCCGTTCTTCTTGTTCTTTTTGTTTCCTCCCGCGCCCTTCCTGTTAGTGTTCTTGCCTGCCTCTCCCGCGCCGGTTACAGGTTCATCAACTCCAAAATCGGCCGCTACTGTTGCCATCGGTGGCGGCGGAGGGGGAGGAGGAGGCGCCGGCCGCAAATAAAACTCCTCTGGCTCTTTAAGGTTTTCTATCCAGTCGCGGAAGCAGTCCTCCGGCCACGGGCCCTTACCGCCGGCCTTCTTCTTCTTGCCCTTTTTGGTCAGAGGATGGGGGGGACGATGCCCCGGGTTGCATCCCTTCTTACGGTTGGACGAATAGAAGAAGCCGTCCTCCAGGTTTTGTCTCCAGGTGGAGAAGATATCCTCTGGCATGACACTGCCGACCCCTGTTGCTCTGGGACTAAGAGGGGATGCCATGGTTGTGAATGCCGCGGCCTCCCCAAGCCTCAGCTCCTTCTGGAAGAACCTGGCCGTGGCGAGAATCTCCTCCTCGCCGGTCTGTGCGGTGGGTACCTTCTTGCCGTAGGCCCTCTCTGCCTTCAAGTTGTGCCTCCACACCTTGAAGATGTCCGCCGCGTCGACCGCCGCCTCAACTTCCTTCTCGACCTCCTCCCTCACCGGGAGAGGGACATCAAGGTTGGACCTCCAAGCCTCAAATATGTCCTCGGCGGAAGTGGAGGTGGCCTCGCCCTCTCCGCCCTTGAGGTGCTTCTTCACCACGCTGGCGTACAGCATGGATCCGGCCTTCTCCTTCTCCTTCAGCATGGTCTTCCTCACTGAGCGGTGGGAAAGCTTCCTCGTCCTCTTCTTGATCTTCCTCCTTGCCGCCGCCGCTCCGTAGGCGGGGGGACTCTCCAGGTTCTTCAGCCATTGGTTAAAGATCTCCTCTGCCTCTTCGTCGTCGGCGCTGGATCGCTTCTTCTTGACGACGAAGTACCTCGCTCCTCCCTTCTTGGCCACCTGCACTACGCGGTACCTTCTCCCATCGGCGGAGGAGGAAGAAGACTTGTTGCGTCCGGTGTCCTTCTTCTGCTTCTTCTCCTGCTTCCTTTCCAGCATCTTCTTCTGCGCCCTGTGCAGGTGTGTCTCCCTCCTCTCGGGCTTCAGCTTCCTCCACTGCGGGGACAGGATGATGTCCTCTCCAACGTCCCCTCCATGGAGCACCGGGAGCTGGCGACCCATCTTGCCCAGCTGGTCCAGGGCCGCCACTCCTCCCCCTCCGTTCTTGCCGTTCGCGCGCTGCTCCACCATCTTGAAGCCGCCGTAGACAGGAATCTCGCTCTTGATCTGGGCGGGAATGTCGGCGGTGCTGCTGTTGTTGCTACCGAAGAGGCTGCAGACCGCCTCCAGATCCTTAGCCAGCTGCCTGAGCGAACCGTAGTTGTCGCAGGAGTCGAACTCCAAGTTGACGATGGTCTTCTTGTTTTGCTGGCCACCCAAGCCGCCGAGCTGGGAGAGATGACCTCCCCCTCCGCCGCCGTGTCCGGAGCGGAGAGAACCAATGATCTTGTTGTTAACCACGTCTTCTGCAGCGGAGGAAAACAATAGACGATTGCTAAATTCCCATACCTATAATTCCGACATTTTTTTAAAAATAACATTTGAATTCAAACCACCCTGACCCACCTGCCCTCCTGTTGGAGTCGGCGTTAAGCTTCTCGAGGCGCCTGAAGACGACGGCAAGGCTTCTCCCGAACTCGTTCTTCCAGTCCCTGACCACGGCGGCCCTCGCCTCCTCCAGCGCCCTCTCCGCCCTCGCCCCCTGCGACGCCTGACCAGGGAGATACTTCATCATGGCCTTCTTCTCCTTGCCGCTGCGGCGGATCTTCTTCAGGCCTTCGCCCACGATCGACTCCAGCTTCGTCTTCCAGTCCTGTAAGTAGGGCACGCGTTTATTTCTGAGGCAAAATTTAACATCTCTAATTTGTTTCTCCCTCACGGGAGACTTTGGCAGCAACACTTTTATCGTACTACTAATATCACACTGTGAAGGTGGGAGGGTTTGGCCGTCTTTACCTGCACCAGCTCATCCAGCTCCTCGAATATTTCGTCCGCGTCCATCGCCGCGGCTGCTCCCGCGTTGTCCCCGCCGCCGCCGTACATGCCGTCCACGGCGGAGTCTACACTCACGCTCCTCTCCACGAAGCCGCAGTCGTCGTCGTCGCTGCTGACGCCGCTGCCTCCACTGCTGCAGCCAGAGCTGTTGCCGCCGCCGCCAACGATCTCCGTGATGGTGACCTTGCGTGCGCGAGGCTTGCACCAGCCGCGCTGCTGCTGCTGCTGCTGACGATCCTCCTCCCGGTTGAGGAGGACTTCTCCCAGAAGACTCATAACTCGATAAAAACTCTGCAAGGAAATGACAAATCTGACAGCTTACTGTTGGAGTATCCGATGAAACGGACAAACGTAAAATGCTTCTCAGCCTTCTCAGCATTCTTATGATTAACATTGCTACAGGAAAAAAAATTGTAGACGCTCTCTGTGTTGTAGAGAAATATGGAGCAAAGGGGAGCCTATATTCACCTTTCTGCGGTTGCGAAAAGACTGAGCGGTCGGGGGGAGCTCGGAGCTCGGGGGGGGGGGGGACTTTAGAAACGACGGAGTTTTACGTCGCCCTTCCTTCCCCCTCCCCAAGGGAACACCACCTTTTAGAGCTACCGGGCGAATGTAGGATTCATT
>JAAUYJ010097513.1_pt1 | contig 10631 bp, 10 predicted proteins | sample 7278031 | NCBI WGS metagenome assembly JAAUYJ01 (sample SAMN14350222, study PRJNA611818) | marine sediment metagenome | isolation source: surface marine sediment (1.8m) | place: French Polynesia: Moorea | collected 2018-08 | reverse complement strand
ATAGAAGATATTAAAAATATCCCCTGCAAAGACTTAGATAAAATTAATCAATTGTGGATTAACTATAGTAACGGCAAATTTGGATTTAGCATTCAAAAAGATATTTGGATAGAATTGGGAGGTAAATCAGGAATTTATAATGTAGCGATCGCCGATAATTTTATTCAGGAAGTAGGATGGGGAGAAAATCATAAAAGATATAAAAATATTACATATAAAATTTCAGCTCCTTACGGACATCTTCCTTTTAGAATTACTTCTCAAGTTTGGGATTTTGGCGCTCCTTACTTAGCAGAAAAACTCGCAGAATGTAACATTTAAAAATCCATATTTTTCCAAACTTAAACAACAGCAGTATGCAAACCATCAGCACTCAAATTATTATGAATAATCTGCTCATCACTAAACTAAACTATTCGCTTAGTTTGTCGAACAACTATAGTTGCTATGTGCTGATATGAGATGACTGAACTTCTTTAAAATTATCAAAGCAAAAAAATCCTGGGTGTTGAGCAATTAAGTGCTGAAAATTATAAAAATTATACTTTACAATACACGACGTTGAGCAAACCAAGACTTTAGTTGCTGACGACAAACAGATTCCATTATTCCACCCAATACAGACAGACGATGAGTCGAAAAAGCACTATCTGGAAAATTAGCCACAGTGCGTATTGTTCCCGTTTTCGGATCATCTGCTCCATAAACCAACAAACCTATTCTTGCCTGCAATATTGCCCCAGCACACATGGGACAAGGTTCAAGGTTAACGTAGAGAGTACATTCATTTAAGTGCCAATTCTGCAAAGTCTGTCCTGCTTGTCGCAAAGCCAAAATTTCTGCATGAGCAGTGGGGTCAAAATCTCGTTCCCGTCGGTTTTCAGCTTCTGCAATTAACTTGCCATCTGAGTTAACTATTACAGCCCCTACTGGTACTTCTCCTGCATCACCAGCTATTTTTGCTATTTCCAATACCCGACTCATCCATTTTTTATGGACTAGATAACTTGGATGGTCAATCATTTGAATTCGCGATAATTGTCAGTCAAAATTCAAGAATAAGAAATTAAAAGCAACTAATTAATTTCTGTATTCTAAATGTATTTGATTTTTAGTTTCGCAACAGGTCTATCAATTTATATTTAGTTTTTACCATAAACTACGGCAATATCAAAAAAAATAATTAACTTATGCCAATTCACTTGAAGGATGTCACAAATAGTTTCAAACATTAAAATGTCAAATAATTGCCGGAAACTATTATATATATTGTTAAAGTTTTTAGTCTATCAAATCTAAATTCTGACCCCCACCTACGCGAGGGTAAACCTTGTACCAGTGCAGATGGGTATCCAGCGGGCACGGGGACAAACTTCTAACTGCCGTGAAATGGTATTAGTATTACCAAGGAAAATATTATAAAGTTTCAAAACAATGAATCACCAGCCTTTACATATAGAATGGCAAATTGTTAAAGAGTATAGCGATATTCTATACCATAAAACTGACGGCATTGCAAAAATAACAATTAATCGCCCCCACAAACGGAATGCTTTTCGCCCAAAAACTGTATTTGAACTATACGATGCCTTTGTTGACGCTCGTGAAGACCCAAATATAGGAGTAGTTTTGTTTACAGGTGCGGGGCCTCACACAGATGGTAAATATGCTTTTTGTGCGGGAGGAGACCAAAGTGTGCGAGGTAAAGCCGGTTACATTGATGAGGCTGGAGTACCAAGGTTGAATGTCTTGGACTTACAACGGTTAATTCGTTCCATGCCAAAAGTTGTTATTGCTTTAGTAGCTGGATATGCTATTGGTGGCGGTCATGTTTTGCATCTTATTTGTGACCTAACTATTGCTGCGGATAATGCAATTTTTGGTCAAACAGGTCCCAAAGTTGGTAGTTTTGATGGTGGATTTGGGGCCAGTTATTTAGCAAGAATTGTTGGTCAGAAAAAAGCACGAGAAATTTGGTTTCTTTGTCGCCAATATACAGCTCAACAAGCTTTGGATATGGGCTTAGTTAACTGTGTTGTGCCAGTAGAGGAATTAGAAACAGAAGGTATTAAATGGGCATCGGAAATTTTAGAAAAAAGTCCGATCGCCATTCGTTGTTTGAAAGCTGCTTTTAATGCTGACTGTGATGGACAAGCTGGTTTGCAAGAATTGGCCGGTAATGCGACCCTTCTCTACTATATGACTGAGGAAGGAGCTGAAGGTAAAAAGGCGTTCTTGGAAAAACGGTCTCCAGATTTTCGCAGATATCCTTGGTTACCTTAAATTGAAAATTGAACAAACTTTCAAAGATAATTTCTATCTAACTAATCTAAATAATTATCTATATATTTATCTATCTATATCTTTGAAGATTTAGATTAGTTTATGGTGAATATTAACTTTAGGTTAAAAGCAAATTTTCTTGATAAGTTATTAGTCGTTACTTTGAAGTGAACTTGATAGTGATTCAACTTACTAACTAACTCAGATTAACTGTTATGAACAATAGCTTTTCAAGTGAGTTATATATAACCTTAATAAAATTCGGACTTATTTTGGCGTTCCGGATAATATAGGAAAATTAACTCTTTGATTAGTAGAAAATCTTACCGAAAAACTGGGGATAAAAAAAATAGAATATATTCGTATTTTCAAGCATCCTTATTGCAGAGGTACCGAAAACTGATAGCTAAAAACTGATAACTGAAATCACAACCCCAGGTAAGATTGAGAACCTTTATCGGATTTATTCAAAATACAGCAGATTCCGTACTAATGAGTTAAAACTGAATAATCGGAAATATTTTTTGTGTATTCCCTGTTCCCTAGAATCATAAATATAAGTACCTCATAACAACGGGAAATGCTGTATTTATAGATATAGATTATTTATCCAAAACAGTTCCTAAGCTATAGTCGCCAAGTTTAGTTGATGGAATTTAAAAAAATTAAATATATAGCCCTATGTATAATGTTTCTCAGGACTATGAATTTAATTTAAACGAAAAATTAGACTCAACTTAATCTAAATATTACTGATTATTCTTGAGTACCAACTAACACTTGTTCTGGTAGTTTAGTAAAATTATCAACAGTAGATTTTCTAGGTAAAACTACTTCTAAATTGTTAATTTTCTGCTTCCACGTCACCATACCATCAAGATTTTTCCAAGTTACTTCAAAAGGTGGTAATGCTAATGAGCAAGCCTTCCAATCACTTTCAACAGGTGTCATTAACTTTTGGCAAACACCACCACGTCTTCCCTCTGGTGAATAGTATCGACAATGACGACAAACCACACTAGTTTTCATAAAAAATTTTCCTAAATTTAGTTTTATGAGTCTACTTTAATTATTTTTAAATTACTTGATTAATGCTTTTAATCTATTACATTCATTATTACATCTAGCTTTCAAGACTCTCAACTTATGAAGAAAATTTTAGATTATTTTTATAATTCGTTTATAAACAGAAATATTTATCCAAAACAGGACTAGTGAAAATGTATGAATAAATATATTATTCCGGTAAAATACATGGGGATCAAACTAAAATCCAAGTGAGCCCCAAAAACAATAGACAATATTAAAATCAATAGCTGCCCTGGATTTGATGAAAATAACTCTGAATAAATACTGATGAAAAAACTTATATAGCAATTCCCAAAAAGTCTGAGGTACAAAATTCCTTTCTTTTGGGAGTAGGGAGTAGGGAGTAGGGAAGATGGGACAATGGGGGAATTGGGAATAGCAAATCAGAAAAACAACTGTACCTCACGTTTCTTAAGAAACGCTATAGCGTTTCTCAAGCTCGTGAGGTACATTTATCTTTTTGTCTTTTATTCCCTGTTCCCTATTCCCCGTTCCCTGTTCCCTCAAGCAAACGAATGACTGTACCTCACCAATATGGGAATTGCTATATAAAACAATTTTCAAAACTTATTGATCGAGATGAATTATCACAATGGGGGACTTGGGTGAGGTGTGGGAAGTGTGGGGAGTGTCGGAGGTGTCGGAAGTACAGGACTCAAAAAATATAGGGTGGCAAATATTCTCTGACGACAAAGAATTAGCCTTGCGCCTCTACAGGGACAAGCTTCTAACTTCCGTAAAACCGTATTACCCCCTCGTTTCTGACCACTGCTTCGTGGCACAAATAGCACATACTGACCAACGTTCAATTTCTCCTGGGGGTGTAGGAGAATTGCATTGAGGACATATAGGCCAATCCTGAGAACGCCCCTTAACAACTTCAGCCCAGTGTTGAAAAACTGTCTGGGGGTTTTCATTTTTGTTAGTAGGGTTTAACAGAGGCGATTTTTCATACCCACAAATCATGCTAGGATGTCCTTGCCAATCATTTATCTCCTCGCTTCCCTCAGTTTGACCAGAAGATTTTTTCCCTTTTTGAATACTATGCCACTGAGCAGCAGAAAACCGAATATTTTCAATAGCTATAGGCAAAAGTTGATTTAGCTGCTGTAAAAGTTGGGGAACCCGGAAACTCAGCTCTTGAGACAAAGCAGCACTAGATGTCGCTACATACAAAACTCCCCGCTCAATATATAAAGGTTGAGTTTGAGCAGCCATAACTCCCAAAACTTGCTCCCAACATTCCAACAATTTTTGAAACTGTTTTTGTTGGGGCGATCGCTCCATAATTTTTAAATCGCCTAAAATCTGATTGAGGGATTGAAAATCCATAATTGTTTTACCATTATTTTGGACATTCAGAAATTGGAAACAAAATCTGATTGTCCACATCAAAGATTAAAATTTAATCAGTCACTCATAGGAGTTCTTATAATGAATCAAAGTTCCTTAGTTCAGTCCACTGATAAATCTGCCTACGAAATGAATCCTGTTTTGCAAGCTGTCATGGACAGTTTAGATGTACAACTTGAACAAGAGTTAACAAGATATCGCAAATACCGGAAACGAAACATACAACAATCTCCTCAAATAAAAAGCAACAAGCAAATATACAAAACTCCTGATTTAATTTCAATTACTCTAGAAGATCAACAAATAGCATCTCTGCCTTCCCTAGAAACAGAATTACCACAAGAAAACAATCAACCAAATGGTTCTGTAAAAGAGCGTTCACCAGAGATAATTGAACCTCCAACTCCAGCAGAACTAAATATGGCGAAAACAGGTGATCGAGAATCAACATCTACAGATAGTTTAAATCAGGTTGATGATAACAATATATCTCATAAATTAGGAGAAAATAATTCTACTGCTGCACCAGATAACTATCTGGAATCTTCAGAGAAACTTCTCGAAAGTTTGGATGATCTAAAATCACGTCGTCGGGAGCAACCTAATTATCTAGCAAGTTTATTTACTCCTTTAGGAATAGCTTCAATGTTTTTGTTTTTGGTTTCTTGCACAACTTTAGGTTATGTTTTAATGAACCCATCAGGTCTGAGTAACTTAGGTTTAGACCTTTTATTTAAAGGTAATTCTACTGTTGGTCAAGAGGATGAAGATAATAATCAAAATCAAAAAGAACAACCATTACCAAAATCTCCAAATCTAGCATCTCAAGAATTTGTAGACCTAGATTTGAATAGTTTAAGTAATGTTAATCCTCAACCTAGTCAGTTTCCATCACCTACCGCAACAACAAAACCTGTCGTACCGGCACCCATATCAGGAGGTACTAATACTTCATCTTTCCCTACTTACAAACCTAGTGCAGAACTTGATAATCTCAGCAGCACTTTATTACCTAATTATGCTCAGTCTGCTAATAACCAACCTACAACAAATACTCCATCTACAACACCTGCACCATCCTCAATTCCTACCTCAGAAACTACTAACAATTCTGAAATAACTAGCCCGATACAATCTGATGATGGTTGGTATTACGTTGTGGTTGATTATGTGAATGAAGAATCTTTGTATCAAGCACAGCAAGTAATTTCAGATGCTTATATTCGTGAAACCGATGATGGTACAAAAATACAAATGGGGGCACTTTGGGAACCTGAAAGAGCAAAAACATTTCTCAAAGAATTACGCGCAGAAGGATTAAATCCAAAGTATTACAAGTTTAAACCTGAAAGCTATTGAAGCTATCTAGATAATTCAGATGCTTTGTATTTGTCAAAAAATCAAATATGAAAAGTTAATTATATCCGAACGAAAAAAATGGAAAAAATATCCCATAGATACTTTTTGAATTAGTTCGTTTTTCCTCGCTTCGGAAAAAGTTTTCCGATTCCAACAGTTAGTATTACTAGATAGTAACTCAGCTAACTTTATATACACTTTTCTTGCTTGGCAAATTAGCAAGATTAATATCTAAAACATCAAAAATAGGGAGAGTCTTCATGGGACTTTTTGATCGTATTTGGCGAGTAATTCGGGCGAATATTAATAGCCTAGTTTCGGGTGCTGAAGATCCAGAGAAAATTCTGGAGCAAACAGTAATAGATATGCAGAATGACCTGGTAAAATTACGTCAAGCTGTGGCACAAGCGATCGCTACTCAAAAACGTACTGAGCGACAATGTGACCAAGCTCAGTCTACCGCAGATGAATGGTATAGAAGGGCTCAGTTAGCTTTGCAAAAGGGCCAAGAAAATTTGGCACGGGAAGCTTTAACTAAACGTAAGTCATACCAAGAAACTGCCACAGCAATGAAAGTTCAGGTAGAGCAACAAAAACAAATTGTGGAAAAGCTCAAGCAAAATATGAGGCAGTTGGAACACAAAATTAGTGAGGCTAAAGTCAAGAAGAATATGTATATTGCCAGGGCCCGCTCTGCCAAGGCATCTGAAAAGCTCAATGAAATGTTAGGTTCGGTTAATACTGGTAATGCTCTGAGTGCTTTTGAACGGATGGAGGAAAAAGTGATGCAGCTTGAGGCTAAGTCTGAGGCGATCGCTGAGTTGGGAACTGATAGTTTAGAAAAACAGTTTGCCTCTTTGGAAGATGGTAATGATGTAGAAGCAGAGTTAGAAGCGATGAAAGCGGAAATGTTACCTGGAAGAACAAATCAGAAATTACCAACTCAAGATACTTCTGAATAATTGTCAAAATTTAGAGCGCAAATATCAGTTATCAGTTATCAGTAACTGTTTCTGAAGCAAGAGTCTATAAATTTGGAATATTCTCTTTTTTTCTATCTTTAAAAAGGGAGGGTTTAGACCAGAATTTTTCAGTTAAAAGTATATTCGTATGAAACTGCCTCATAGCAAGAAAGCTTTTTCTCAAAATAAAATTAAATGACTATAAGACAAAAATCTAAACCTGTACAAGAACCTATCAAATAGGCTACCTACTGTATTTAGGCATTATCCAAGTTAAACCAATTCACTTTCAAGATGCCACAAATAAGTAGGGTTTGCTGAAAAAATTGGTTGGTAGAGTTAGGAGACGGGGAGACGCGGAGATGGAGGAAAAGAGGAGAGTTTTGTCCATTTTATGTGAAGGAATTTTCTGGAATTTCAGCAGAAAAATTGAGTATTTTGAGGCTAATAGGAGCAAATAACTAGGAGATAAATTGAAGATAAAAAGCTCTTTTTCCTTTGCTCTCCTAACTTCTAGCTTTATGAGCGCAAACCCTAAGTAGGTTGGTATGAAAAATTGTCGTTATGAGAAGGCAAAAGGCAAGAAGCAAAAGGCAAGAGTGAAATATTTTTGGCAATTTTACTTTTCGTTTCGGCGTTGCTGATTTTGGGTATGATTTGTATTTTTTGGTAATTGCTAAACTATTGAATAACAAATATTTGGGATTATTCAATATTTTATTTTCATACCTTGATTCAGCAACGCCTTGGTTTCAAATTGCACTTTTGACCCCTGGGGAGGCGGGGGCAAGCTTCTGACTTCCGTAAAACAGTGTTAGAAGTATGCCCTATAGCATAAACTGGAAACTATAGCCTTTAATTCTGACAGCTAATTGGTTACTTAGCTTTACGGAGAAATAAAGATTTAAAATGGATTTATAGCTATAGGGACAGTATAACCCAAGAAACTAATTAAAAGTTTGGCCCCAGAAAGCTAGTATTGGCCAGTAAGAGATTCGGAGCCAACTTAAACAAAAAGTACATTTACAAGGAAAAATAAAAATATGGGATTATTTGATCGGATTAGTCGCCTCGTTAGAGCTAATGTTAATGACATGGTAAATAAAGCTGAAGACCCAGAGAAGGTTCTCGAACAGTCTATTATTGATATGCAGGAAGATTTGGTACAGTTGCGTCAGGCTGTTGCTAGTGCTATTGCTACTCAAAAACGCAGTCAACAGCAGTATAATCAAGCTCAGTCTCAAGCTAATCAATGGTACTCACGGGCGCAGTTAGCTCTACAAAAAGGAGATGAAAATTTAGCTAAGGAAGCTTTACAACGCAAGAAGAGTTATTCAGATACTGCTACAACTGTCAAAGTATCTTTGGATACTCAAACTAGTCAAGTGGAAACTCTAAAGCGTAATTTGACGGCTTTGGAAAGTAAAATTTCTGAGGCTAAGGCTAAGAAGGATATGCTGAAAGCTCGAATTGCTGCAGCGAAAACTCAGGAACAACTCAATAATACTATGGGTTCCCTGAATACAAGTGGGGCATTATCAGCTTTTGACAGGATGGAGGAAAAGGTATTACAAATGGAAGCTCGTTCCGAAGCAGCAGCAGAATTAGCTGGCAGTAGTGGTTTGGAAGAGGAGTTTCGCAAGTTGGAAGCTGGCAGTGATGTTGATGATGAGTTGGCAGCGCTAAAAGCTAGCTTAAGTCAACCTCAACTACCACAATCAAATCAAGCTGCACCACAAAAATCAGCAGTTGATGATGAATTGGACGATTTGCGTAAAGAACTTGACAAAATGTAAAATTTTGTATGTGTTAGATATTTCAATATAATATCAACAATAACAATATTTTCAGCCTTGATAGATACTACTGAAGATCTATCAAGGCAATATTTTTGTTTCATTTGATGATAGGACAAAATACTTAGGGTTTGCTGAAAAAGCTCACGGGGTTAGGGTAGGAGTCAGGAGTCACGAGTCAGAAGAAATGCGATTTATAGAGGAAGTAGTAAGAAGAAGAGTACCTTAACTTTTCTGCCCTAGTGAGTCTTTAATGCTAACTTTTTGAACCTTTTGGAGTTAAAAGCTTGCACTTTTTCCAGACCTAAAGAGGTTAAAACCTTTACCTGTCAATGCTTTTAGATTTAATCAACCAGCCCTACTTACATTCTAGTATTGGTATATTTGCACAATTGGACTATATGAATACTATAACCAATTTTGCTCTGCCTTCCTCTTTAACTTATTATATTAAGTTATTATATATATTCGGTTAATTAGTCTGAAGTTAAATCTCCAAAAATCAAGTATCCAAAAATCAAGTATAAGGTACTTATTTGACCTCAATGGTAATTATTGTCTGACTTAACTAAAGCTAATTTATTGTTAATTTAATAATTGTTACTATAATCTAACATTAATTCAATATTTTTCACTCAACTATGTCTAAATTACGCTTGCTAATTATTAGTTCATCTGCCTCTGGATGTGGTCTTTTATCAATTGTTGTTGCTATTTTTTCTTTATTCAATGAATTTACTTGGATAAAGTTTTTTATTTCCTTTTTGGTGTTAGGCTTTTTTCTCGTAAATGTAGTTTTGACTGCTCATTACTTTTCCCAGATTTCTAGGGAGCTATACATCAGAAACAAAATGCAAACACAAATGAAAATGAGAGCTAAACCTACAAAATATAGATACTAATTTTTACTCCTTATTTTTAAGAAGATGATTGCCTAAAAGAAAAAATTTTACGCTACTCACCTTACTTCCTGACTATTGACTACTGACTAATCTAAACCTGAGTAGCTCAACTACATGAAATTAGTATAAGTATATGGTCATAATTAAAATACTTAAAAAGCAACAGTTATCAAGAGATAAAATGGGAGCTTCATCAGCCTAGTTTTATATTCCGCCCACAGCCATTTTTGCTATTACTAAGTGACACTAAATAACTACCGTCGATATTAAACACAGTGTTAAGGAGGGTGGGAAACTGGAAAACAGGGAGTAGATGAGAAATTTAAAAAATATATATTCTTACCATTACTATATAGGACTAGCAAAAACAGAAAATAGGTAAGTGAACTATACTTCATTAAATATAAAAACTGCCATACAGGTATACAAATTAAAATTAAGAAAGTTTGTTGTTTAGCATTCCCAGTTAAGTGAAGTTTATTCTGCTAAACAAAAGGGATAATGTTATAGCTAATTTCATTAATTGATAATTGATCAGGGATAATTAATAATTACCTCTGGTTCAAACCGTTACGGAATTGAAAATCAGGAAATATTAAGTAGGTAAGCAAAAAAAGTTATAAAATGCCATATACGCGCATCTGAGGAAAACTTAAATTTTATAACACAGAGCGTTTTCTATTTAATTATGCCTAGCTACTTATTTCTTTTCTTGGTCGATTGGATATGGCAAGGAAACCTTTCCCTCCGGGACGCTTCGCGTTTAGCGAAGCTTTGCGGTAGCAAACGCCATCCCATCCTACGGACTGCTCCGCAAACGACCGCTTTTTCCCATCAAAAAGGTCGGCTTGCAACCAGAATTATTTAATAATTAATAATTAATAATT
>JAAUYJ010188812.1_pt1 | contig 10636 bp, 8 predicted proteins | sample 7278031 | NCBI WGS metagenome assembly JAAUYJ01 (sample SAMN14350222, study PRJNA611818) | marine sediment metagenome | isolation source: surface marine sediment (1.8m) | place: French Polynesia: Moorea | collected 2018-08 | reverse complement strand
GCCAAAACATCGCCAGTCGCCAAGTCAAAATTTTGTCGCCAACAGGGTCTCAAAATCGCCAACTTGGCGACAAATCGCCATTTCTGGTCACACTGCTTCAGAAGAATATTTTTTCTGCCTATTTTTTCTACTAAAGAATATTTTTCTACTGAGGAATCAGTCTGCTGACTTATGAGTCATATTTTGACAATTCAAATTTGGTGCCTTTTTAGTATAAATCAACAGCTGAAAAATCTTCAATCTTGAAATCTACAGCTGAAATCGATGAGTCACCTTTTGACCCTGTAACGGGTGTCTCACTGGGTTTCCAATGCTGCGTTTGCCTGGGCAGCAGCTCGGCCTGGGTTGGTTGTCCCCCCTTTTGAAAAAAAAAATCGGCGGCGTCATTGATTTGCCCAGGATGCTCATGCTCCCAAATTAAATTTGACATTCATCTTCTTCATTTCCTCCCTTTTAGCTTGCCAAAGATTGGCGTCGTTGTTGATTTGGTGGCGAAAATTTTCTCCTTTGCTGCTGCACAGGCAACGCCACATTGGAAACTCAGTGAGACGCGCGGTAGATTCCATTCTAATATCCGCCTTCCGCCTAAAAAAGGGACGTCTCTATTTCCCCTGCTCCACAGAAAAGGAGAACTTGTTGCCGGCGGCGGTTGAGTTGAAGGCAGCTGATGCCGGTTTTAGCACAGCATTCATTGAATGGTTGCACCACAGCACAGCAAACAGCAATGACAGCACTGGCGACTACGTCAACGTGCCATCAGAAATCATAGCGAGCTGCTTGTGGTACCATCGCGAAGGGCTCCTACCTTTCAACCTTCATTACCTTTTAGGCTTTTACCTTGTCATTGAGGTGATAAGCAAGAGGGAAAAAATCCCGAGCTCTTGTCCAACTCCACGGAGAAGACCCTCGTGGACAGGTTGAACCTCATTTAGGCTGGTCTCCACACATTCGAGAAGGGCCAGTCTTTCGCCATGGCCTCCGTCGACGCCGCCCCTCTGGAGCGCCGCCGCATCCGGGTGAAGCCCGCCAACGGAGCCCCAAAGGACGTCCCAGCCATACACAAGACTTGGGCTCAGCAGGGCAGGCCCTGGGTTGACCTGGAGCCCCTGCCTGACGCCGCCACTGCCTCTGACGCAGACCTGGCGGCCTGGAAGGAGCGCGCCGCCTTCGTGCGGGAGGACCTGGACTTTCTGCTGGGCCTGGAGTGCCACAGGTTCTGGTCCCAGCTTGTGCACGACGAGGGTGTGCAGGGTTGCCTGGAGAAGGCCCTGCAGGCCCTGCCCAGGCCGCACGACCCTTTTTGCGGCGCACCTCCCGACCCCTCCGCCATTGCTGTCCTGGACGGCGTCTCCAAGAGACTCTTCCTCGTGTTCCTGCGCCTGTCCACCCACAAGGAGTCCCGCTCCGACTACTTCACTCCGGCGGACTTTGGTAAGATCCTGTACGACAACTTCCTGCTAGACGTGCCTCGCCTGATGGACCTGTGCGTCCTCTTCCGCCCCTGCGCGCCAGAGCTGGTGGACAAGATGGTGGCCAACGTCTTTGTCTGCCAGCCAAAATACCTGGACGACTTTGCCCAGAGCCTGCCCACCATGTCTTCCGCCATGGAGGCCGCCTCCGATAGAGCGGAGGCCGTCGGACAGTTCTCCTCCGACCAAGACCAGGAGCAATTGGACGAGCTGAGAGACTTGGTGTGTGCCCAAAGAACCATTCTTATTCGTATTATTCAGTAACATTACTATCATAGGTACCTTTTCCTGTCTCTGCAGGTGTCTTATGTCACCGACATCTCCGTGTCCCTCTCGGCCCTCGTCCTCACTTACCCCAAGTCTTCCGAGGTGCTCCTCCGCCGAAACTCCTTCGAGACTTCACTGGCCGCCTTCTACCAGCAGGTGTTGGTGGCGCTGGTCAGACTCATCGCCCGACAGGATGCGGCAAAGGAAGGCGGATTCCTCCCCCCGGAAGTCAAGGAGGAACTGCTGTCCAAGCTGCAGTTGGCCAGGAGGTCCTGCGTCTCTTTGCTCAGGCAGATGGTGCAGGTGGGACAGTGTTAATTCCTGTTCGTTTCCCTTTTTTATTTCGTTTGCACAATTCTAGGTATGCTGCCTGTCTCCTGCCTTGGAAGACGATCGGACCGGGGCTGGAGAGGAGTACCTTGAGCTGTGCGCCACCTGCCTGTCCGAAGGAGCAGGGGCCCTTCTGATGGACTACTCGCGGGCTCATCCGGTCTCCGAAGACATGGAGCTGCTGGCACAGTCGTCGTCCGGACCGGCCATGGACCCCACCAGGGTGAGGTACCTGCTCGACGGAGTTCGAAAGCTGGAGGAGGAGTCGATGGAGGGATCGGTCAGGGCGGAAGCCAGGAAAATCCTGGCGGTGAAGGAGACCGAAGGGGCCAGCAAGGGGGAAAAGGAGAAGAGCTTCCCTGCTTCAAAAGCTATGGCCGCAGGAGCGCAGCAAGACGATGCCGCTGTCCTGATAGTCCAGGTGAAGGACCTGCTGCCGGACCTGGGAGACGGTTTCGTGGAAGCCTGTTTAGAATACTACGACAGCAACCCAGAATCCGTCATCAACTCCCTCTTGGAGGAGAACCTCCCGCCGCACCTCATGGAGATGGACAGGAAGACCACCAGGAAAAGAAAGGAGAATAAGACCGAGGAGCAGAAGGAGGAGGACGCGTCCATGGCCAAGAAGCTGCAGGAGCAGCAGATGAGGAGCAGCGTCTTCGACGGAGACGAGTTCGACGTCAACTCCCGAGACTCTGTGGACCTCTCGCGGGTCCACAAGGGGAAGAGGAGCCGCGGCCCGAGGAACGCGGAGAAGGTGCTGGAGGACAAGGCGGAGCTGGCGCCGCTGAGGGGCCGCTTCCAGGAGCTGGGGATGGTGGCAGAGATAGAGGACGCGGACTACGACGACGAGTACGACGACACCTACGACGAAAACGCGGTAGGAGAGGCGGAGCCAGACGCCAAGGACGAGATGACCGAGAGGAGGCCCTTCGTGCTGCCCAGGGCGCTCGGGGGAGGTCACGTCGCGCCGGCCAGGAAGGACAAGAAAGAGGAGGAAGATGAGGAGGAGGAGGAGGGCGCCGGGAAGAGCAGGGATACCTTTCTGAGGAATCCTGAGGACCTGCGGGCGGAGGCGGAGAGGCGGAGGCAGAGCCAGATGGCGCACAGAGGAGGAGGGGGAAAGAGAGGAGGTGGGGGAGGCCAACGGCCTGGAGGCGGCGGGGGAGGAGGGCCTCCTAACCCTCCCCAGGGACGGAACAGAGACGTGGTTGGGAAGCCCAAAGGCCAGGGGCAGGACAAGCAGGTGCAGATCAACCGGGCCAGGAAGAACGCCAACAAAGGCAAGTCGCACCGGGCGGCCGCCGAGAGAAAGCAGGGCAAGGGAATGTTTTGAGAGCGGGGCCCAAGTAAGAAATCACGTGATACGGAAGATTTGTTGGTTTTTCAAAGTGAGACACTTTTAATGATACGCAGAAGCCTTCAGTGGGACAGTTGCCGTTGTTGTGCGATATAATCGATTTCCCGTTGAGGAAACAAGGATATGCGACTGTGGATGAGACTTCAGTAGATTTTTCTTCTTCGCCGCTTTGGATATGCAGGGCTGCTCTCTCTTTTAGGATTTCATATCACAGATTAGGATTCACCCTCAAACAACTAGCAACACAATTGCTGGGAAGATTGGTCTTTTCAAAGAGACCGAGGGGTAGGGGTAACGATCAAAGGCAAAAAGGAGTTGGCAGAGAGGATCACAAGTGGGGATTCCTGATATGTTAACCACTTCAGCTAGAGTCGCAGTTACTGTCAGCACCAGTCTTCCTCGTCGCTCTCGTCCATCATTCTCCTCGGCTGCCGGGGCTGCTGCTGCCGCAACGGGTATCCGCCCGGAGCGACGGCCGGGCTGTTGGCGAAGCCGATGGTGGTCCCTGGCCTGGGCAGCTCCCTCCTGGCGCCGCCGCCTCCTCCTCCGCGCCCGCGCCCCACGCCCAGCGAGGAGGAGGGCGGGCCTCCCGCTCCGGCTCCGACCGAGGAGGAGGGGGCCACCGGGAGCTGCCTCGTCCCCCTGCCGGCCATGACAGCCTCCTCGAAGGAGAGGGAGGCAGAGTTGTTGGGGTCGTCGAGGCTGCGGCTCCAGCGGCCTTGCTGGCGGAAGCGGGTGACGCGACCACCGCCGCCGCCGGTCAGGGGAACATCTGGGAGTCTGGTTCCCCCTGGCTGATGTTGTTGCATCTGCTGCTGCCCGCCCTTGTATCCTCCGCCAAGACTGCCGCGAGAGGGGGAAGGGTTCAGCTTGGGGAAGTTGATGGGAAGTGCCGAGAGCCCCTGTTGCTGTTGTTGTTGCTGCAGGTTGCCCCCGTCCATCCTCTGGCCACGTCCGGCGCTGCTGCCGCTCGCCAGGGATATGTTTGCCAGCGAGTCAATGTTGAGTGTGGACGGCTGCGACGGAGTTGCCGGCAGCCTCCGTCCGCCGCCCCTCCTCCTCGAGGCGCCCGCCGCCGACACCGCCTGGCGACGATGATGCGGCTGTTGCATCGGCGGGCTAGGCGTCCGCGGCGGAGTCATACCGCCAGCAGCGTGCAATGGTGGGGATTCTGGGCGGCCGACAAAGTGCGGGCGGCGCTGCTGAGGCTCGCCGTAGCCACTCGTCATCGGGTCCCGGAAGTAGCGGCTGGAAGGCATCCTGCAAGGGGAAAAACTTTTAGGGTGAGGAGGGAAGTTTTTTATATCGCACCTTGGTTCCTGCGGCGGCGCCCAGTCTCCCTCGTCCTCCTCGTCCTCCTCCCCGTAGGGATCTCCTCCGCCGTCGAGGTAGTGCCTCCTTGCCTCCGGGTGCGGCGGCGGCGGAGAGAAGTACTCGCTCTCGTAGGGCGGGTACGACGACTGGTGGTGCAGCGGCGGCGGAGGCGGAGGCGGCGGGTGTCGCGGGTGAGGGTACGTCTGCTGCTGTTGCTGCAGGTGATAGGGCTCCCGCGGGAGGCGGTGGTGGTAGGGGCTGTCCGAGGCGTGGATCTTCCGTGCGGTTTTATCTTGGGTCAGAAACAGGGGAGAGAAAAGCGCAGAGTTAGGCACCATCTCATTCTTGAACAACGACATCAATGTTGCATTGTTTTACACTGGTAGGTTGTTGCTTTCACAATCACTGAAAAAAATCATTGCGGTCAAAGAAATTAAATTCTCACTGAGTAGCTGTGTACGTAAACACAAAAACCATACAATATTAGGTGGGGTAAAAGCATGCTCCTCGACAATCCATCGTAAAAAATGACTCGATCAGAAAAAAATATTGCCGAAAGACAAATATGAAGAGTAGTCGGTCGAGACAACTGAATAGTGACTCGTTTCCCGTAGGAACATTGAGAAAATCGTGAGGAAGGATCGAAGGGTGAGGCGCTGGATTCTTATCCTTTTCCTACTTCAAGATCCTACGAAATACAGTACTACTACTCCTATACACGGATATGTTGTACTGTACACCAGCATAAACGCACAGGACGGGGAAAGTAATGTAGGTAATGTGGCTCCTTGGCTGGCATCTCGCTGAGGCGGCAATTGAACTTGAAGAGACATTAGGAGGACGTCAAAACATTTTTCTACAGTGTAGATACGTAGGGCGGGCAACACGACAGAGGGATAGAGGTAGTGGCAGAGGGAGACGACGACGACACCGATGACGAAGACCTGAAAGATCGACTCTACTACCTGCTGGGTCCATCTCTCGCCCACCGCCGCCGTCCGAGGCATCCTGGTCGAGGTCAGGGTATCTGCCGCCGTCGGTCGGAGCTGGGGACGAGGATCGGGGAGTAGGAACGGACAATGTTACGGCTGCTGCTACTCTTGTTGAATGTCTATGGACTAAGTAGTGACTAGATAGCGGCCAAGTAAAATTAGTATTATACTGTACTATTTCTTTTTGCTGCTTGCTCAAAGGAAAAAGTGCTTTTGCATCGCAAAAAAAGGTTGGTAGCAATAAACTAATTTCGGAAGCATCTGCGAATTCACGAAAAGTACAGCTGATGTTTCACAAGAAAGCAAATATACGTTCTAGCTAAGTTCGGAAAGGGAATGTCAAACGAGAAGAAACTAACGTTAGTTAAGCTACGATTGAACTGCGGCATCGAATACTGTAGTAGCAAGATATTGAAGAGTCTTGTCACATGTTTGAAGTCACATTCAAGGAAAAGCCTTAACGTGAATCAAGCATATAATTCGATAGTATATTCAAACGAAACTATCCTTTTTGGTAAAATGGAATGGTAAGATGTCAAAGGGCAAAGTCAAAAGTACTCATTATAGGGAATGAGGGGTTCTTCAAACTTTTGGGGCAAAGTTGTCCATGGGAAAACAAGATGGCCTCTTTTTCCTTGAAAATTCTCTCAATACGTGGCTAGTAAAATGAACGTTTCATGCTCGGTCATACCGTGCAAAAAATACCTAATTGCTTTCGTTATTTAATCTAGACGCAGGTGAGTAAAACCCGTGGTTCTTTCACTCACAGTGGTTTCTCAGCCCTCCTCCTCCGGTGGGCGCCGGCCGCACAAAGTCCCCATCCATCATGTCGTTGCCCAGTCCGAAGTCGTCCCGGCGACGGGGAGAAGGGGTCCAACTGCAAGAAATAAAAAAATATAACATTTACGTACTGACAATCAATCACGTCAAAAGTTGAGCTCCCACCGCAACAACGAAATGGGGTAATAGCAACATCACACCTCCAGCAGCAGCAGCAGAAGGAGCTGCAGAAGCAGCAACAACAACAACAACAACTCGTACCCGTACTGCGCCGGAGATTGTGACCTCCTCCCTCCGCCGTCGTCCCCGTGAAGGTGGTCCGCAGGAGGGGCGGAGGGGCCAAAGCCTCCGCCGCCTCCGCCGAGGCCGGTGGCGCGGCCGAGGAGGTCGCCAAGGCCTCCCATCTGCAAAAAGGGGGGAAGTCACTAGAGCAACGAGAGGCGGGATAAAACTGAGCCATATTTCACACGGAACAATGACACTCTGGCGGGCGGGCGGGCGGGCGGGCGGGCGGACAGTTTCCAGAGCCGACCATGGTTCGAAAAGCATTTCGCTCTCAGCTCACATCACACTGCATGACACAGCCTATGCACGTATTGTTGGTTGGGTGTACAAGGGGCTACTACAGCACGGATTTTTTATTATTTTTATTTGCTGATTCTTGTGGATCTTGAAGTATAATTCCTCTCGTAAGCTCAAAGGATTCAAATGCTGGCAAGAAAAATACAGTTTTTCATAGTTTGTTCCTCCTTTTCGGTCAGTCGGACATTTATTTAGCCACAGCTTCGCCAAAAGACTGTGACAGGAAATAGCACGCGGAGACATCTTGGAACTTATCAATGAAGTGATTGCCACAATTGCCATTCAACGTCAAACAGCGTGCACTCTCCAGCTCAAACACAAACGCTGCCGACAGGAAATGCACCGAGGCTTTTGCTGCTTCGGCGATGTTGATCGATCTGAAGGACGAAGCTCTGCACCATGCGTACCACGACTCTACCGTACTACGAAAGCGACAGGACCGCGAACCAAAAGCGTCAAAGCGAAGCAATGACGTAATAGAGTCCAGGGTTGAAATAAAGAGAACTACTTGTTGTGTGCTCCGCATCCTACATCCTGCAAGACTAAGACGGCGACGACGACGAAGAGGACAGACAGCGACGTGGAAGCGGCACAAAGCGCACAGGGGGGAACAGCTCAGACGGAGGAACCTTGGCTTCGTCATCCTCTTCTTCCTCTTCCTCGCTGGGACTGACGACCACCACCCTGGCGGACGAGCGGCGGTGGTACGGGTAGCGCTGAGGATGGCGGAAGGAAGGGTAGCCGGGATGATGCTGTTGAGGGTGTTGCTGTTGTTGCTGCTGGTGGTGGTAGAGCTGAGAGGGCATCCTGCATGCATGGCACCCGCGGAGCAGCAATCGAGATAGGACGGGGGAGGAGATGAGAAAAGTTTTCGAAATTGGATGTCCTTTTCCCCCACACGCGTGGTGGGGGGCAGCCGGTGACGAGAGGAATAAAAAACTTTTGCTACCTTCTTTCTTGGGCGTCGGAATCCTCGAGGAGGCTCCTGCTCTCCTCCTCCTCCTTTCCCCCCTCCATCGCGGCGGTTCTCCCCTTGCCCATCCCCGCCACCGCCGATGAAGGCTCTCCCGGCGCCGTCGGCGGCGGGCGGCGATTTCTCTTGGAGCCCTTATTCTTCCCCTTTCCTCCTCCGCAGCTTCCTCCTTCCCCTCCGCTCATTCCCATGTCAAGGATGCGTTGGAACAGGGAACCCCGCTGGGTGTTTTTCGATTGCGCGCAAAAAAAGATGCTCGTAATATATTCGTAATTTAGTGGGTTGGGGGGGAATCAATATCCAATTATTGTTTACATTGTAGATATGTTCGTTTCTCACCTTTTGTACGGGGACGTTGCCGAACTTGGAGGTCTTCCAGTTCTCCAGGATGAGGAGTCCTCCGTAGATCTTGCCCACCGTCAACTTACCCCTACCAATATCTGAAGGGAAGACTCGTAGGAAAACAAAACTTTTTCAACAGCTCAACTAAATATCAACCCCACCTCTCGTTGTCGGCACCAGGAGCTCAATCTTTTCCTTGGCAGTAAACGGCCACACCTTGAGTATGGTCTCCCTCAGCTCTACGTCGGCCTGGTCCATCTCCTCGGCCGAGCGCATCTTGATGCTGAGGTTCTCACGGATTAGAGCAAAGAGGGTTGTGGTGAAGTGGACCTTTCCTGAGCTATCCAGGGGCATGTTCATGCGGATCAACTTCTTGTATGCCAGCCTATCCGGGCACTTTGAGCCAAACCCCAGCGGAGGGTCCATGTTCTTCAGCATGTCATACATCTCAGCATAGTGAATCCTTCCACTGCAAGTACAGGTCATCAACATGCCATTTTTTCACCATTCACAATATGTATGTAGACTCACGTGGCACTTGGATCGTACTCTGCCCAGATCCTGAGAAACTCATCCAGGTGGTGAGCGCCCAGGATTGAGGAGTCCCTGGTCAGGTAGTCAAAGTTGTCCATGATGACCGCCACGAATAAGTTGAGCATGAGGAAGGAGCAGAGGAAGATGAAGGTGACGAAGTACATGTAGGTAAAGTTGGACCCGCACGACTTATCGTCAAACTGCCCGGTTGTGGCGTTGAAGGTGAGGCTGAGCGGGTCGCACTCGCGCCCTGCCTCGCACGACAGCATGATGCTGGGCCAGGCCTCGCCCGTCGCGCACCTGAACAACGGCAATGAGGAAGACTATAGAGCTTGGAAATATATCCTTTGGCAGCATTGGATTTCGTACACAAAAGGATAGTAGCCCCTCTTTGGAATTAGCATGCAGGACTAACTTTTTTTACAACCCCTAAGTACAGGATCACACAATAAATTTTGAGATAAGCTACTTGTATCTGTTTCATGCTGTGCATTGAGGACTATATTAGTGCACACTGAACGGAGATAATTCAAGTGTACCGTACACGTACTGTGCTGTTAATAAATTTTCAATTGTCCTGTCGGTGGCTTTCTTCAGCGCAGTGCTGTGTGATTTTCTAATTTAAAACCGTTTTAATAGCGTAAAATGTGGTGGGCCTGGAGGCCAACAGTGTGTTTTGAAGTGTTGAAATGTTCATAGATGATGTTGCTCTGTACTACTGTACAGCATTATTATTACTTTAGCGTGTGTTGTCAGGTATAAAAAATATTTACCACCGAATTGTGCCGGTGTCGTACCAGCGTTTCCTGCTTAATTCTTCAACATACGAAAAAGTGTGTCGTCTACAGAATAGTCTTGCTATGTACCAAGAGGGACTTTTCTTCTTGCAGCTATAGTGCGAGTGTAGGAGAATGCCAAAAAACCTTTGTCACTGCGGAGGGTGCCTTCCTATCGACTACCAGAACAATGCAATGTTGACTTTAAATGTTGGTGGCTAAGAATAAGCTCCCACTGCAAAGGACTTTGAGAGGTGTACGAAGGACAGAGGACAAAGAGTGGCTTGATTTCATCCCTCATCCCACCCAACCCTTGATCGAATTTTCTTTGTCCGACTTGCCTGAAGAGTAGCATGAGGGCTTGAAAGAAGGTTCTGAAATTGTTATGCCGGTCTATCGCCTCCTCGGGGTTAAGTATGATATTACCGAACACCTAGGGAAACAAAGAAGTAAGTATTTGTGCACACATGAATGCATGACATGTATTACTAACCTCTGGATCACTTTATCAGTGGAAAGTTTTTATGAAACATTAGCTGGGCTAAAAAGGGAAATTACTTGGGGACCCTGGTACCAAATGCACCTTTGGACCTCCCTCTCTAACTGATTAAATTTTGAGCAGTCTGGCTTAAGTATTCCAAATATTAAATGGGTTACTTTTGATTCCTCAAAACTTAGTCAGCCCACTCTACAAAGGGAAATCAGTTCATAAACATTATTTGAATGACTATAAGTGACCACATTTTTATCATGACTTTTTAAATTCAAACGGGTCAGGATAATAACCAGGTTGTGGAAAATTACTACTGGTCACATCTGGCAACATACCAGCAAGCATAGGTGGGCGTGGGGTCGGCAACTGGGAGGGGGATCAGACAAAATTTTAAACTTTGGACCCCCAGGGGGGAACAAGTTCT
>JAAUYJ010120068.1_pt1 | contig 10641 bp, 11 predicted proteins | sample 7278031 | NCBI WGS metagenome assembly JAAUYJ01 (sample SAMN14350222, study PRJNA611818) | marine sediment metagenome | isolation source: surface marine sediment (1.8m) | place: French Polynesia: Moorea | collected 2018-08 | reverse complement strand
GTTTTGTCGATGCTCTGAGCGGGGACCAGGCGGTGGAGCTCCTCGGCGTTATTGCGTCTGTGGGGAAAAAATTGATAAGGCTTTCTGCTTAGTTTTGATTTCTCCTGCATTCTTTGTTGGTGTGGGCGTCTCGGGATCGAGCCTTGAAGTGAGATTGTAAGGTTTTGTTTATGAAATTCCGGAGAAAAATCGGTCCACTCACTTGAAAGCCACATCCCGAGGAAATTGTCGCTCTTTCGCCCCCAAGGCACAATTTTCCACTCACACATGCAGCTACCATTAGTACGCCCCGTTTGCGTACGGCATAGTACAAATGGTGCAGTACTAGGTCTGGTTCGTGAGGGAAAGGGGGGAGGCGCGGGTCGCATACTGATATCTCTTTATCCTTCCTCTCATCTTGATGTACGCGCAATACGTGACTCCGACCGACCTCTATTATTCTTTTTCCTTTCCCCGTTCCCCCGCTCCTATTCCCAGAGCGAGACGCCGCTATTACGCCCTAATCCAATTTTGAAGATGAGGTACGGCCTTTGCTGCACCGGGATAACAGCGCTTAGGACGAGGAATAAGATTGCAGTGACGCGTTTCCAAAGGAGGATGCAACAACAGTCGCAAGTCTACACAGGACATCATGGACATGCATGCCCTCATTTACAGAAATTCTTCTTTGTGCGGCACGGTAGATTATATCCAAACAATCTGGGAGGTTGGAGAAAGGCGCCTCCATTTGGCCTCATTTCGCGATGCAATTCACAAAGCCGGAAAAGGAGGAAAACTGGAAGGTGGTGCGGGCCTCCCTCGGGGGGATACTAGAGGGCGGGTTGGTGCGACAAATTGCCTTTCAGCCCCAGACTTGCCTGTTCGCCGCCGCCGCCGTCTCTATCTCGCTTCCTCTGCGCGATTTCTCGTCTCCCCTCTGCTGGCGCTTCTGCCGTGGGCAGAAATAATTATCATCGTACACTTATTGCAAAATTTGCCGCTGCCGAGTTTTACCTGCTGCTGCTCCGAAGCGGCGTTGTTTGCGTTTGAGCTCCTGAGCGCCAGGTGCTCCCTGAGGTTCCTCTCAGACTCCTTGATGGTCTGGTAGATCTTCAGGTTCATCACCGTCAGGATGGCGAAGGGCACCAGGATCTGCCAGGGTGGAAAGACAAACAGTAAACACCGCTGAGTGGCTGTTCTTGTTGTCGTGAGATACACTAAATCCTCACTCTTCGAGAGTGTTTTCGACAATTTCATCAAAACATCAAAAAGTGCCCACTTTGGGCGGCTTTCTTATTCCGTCTAATTCAAAGAATCTGTTGTTGACGGACGATCCCAAGAACAAAACACAAATCTATCTTGATGAATTTTGGCTTTTTTTTAGGTTTTTCCGATGAAAGAAAAAAGTTGTCGTCGTCAGTTTCTTGGAGTTAATTTTTCACTCTATCGGGAAAGCCTTCCACCAAAACATATTTTTCGTACTACCACACCACGTTGATCCAAGCCCGCAAATCCCAAATCCGCAAAAATATGCGCCGTAGGTTTTTTAACCCCCCCCCTTCCCAATCCAAGCCGTCAAAAAGTACCCTCCGTCCCTTTCATTCTCCTAGGATTACTACGTACGTAGTTACATCGCGTTATTCGGGGTGCCGTCACTCCCGCTGTCAAGCCATGCCACGGAGAGCGAAAAAAGTACAAACTGAGATGGATCACAGATCATCAAAAGACCGAAACCATCCCATACGCCATGCAGAAACAAACTTTCCATGGTCGAGTCAGGAAAAAATACTGTAGGTTGGCCCGGAGAGAAATTTGGAAAATCCTTTCCTTTTCCAAAATATACCGCGTTGAAAATAGGCGAAGAGAAAATTGCCCTGGGGAGATTTTGTAATATAAGATAAGAGATGCGAGAAGAGTCCTCTCGATCCCATCCCCATCTTTTTTTGGCTGCTGCATGGATGCGCAGTGGTTGGGTAAAGGCCTTTTCCCCCTTTACAATCCCCCCACCACCCCAAAAAAAAGGGCCGTACAGGAACGGAGACGAAACCCAATTTACCGGAAAGCCAGAGCGACGGAAAAAGAAGAAAACTAAACTGTGGATGGAGCCGCCGCCGTCCCAACCGCAGTGGATGTACTGTGTACTGTGCTGTGGAGTTTTATACGACGGCCGTCGAGGAGCGTCCCGTCAAGAAAATCTCACGAATGTCACTTTTTTTGGCAGCGCTTCTCTTTTCTCTTTTCTGCTCGAAAAACGGAGAGAAGGCAGCTTTTTTCCTCTCCCCCCCGTCATATACCTGAATGAAGAGATTCATCCAGATGAGGTAGACCCTGACGTACAGCTTGTTCTTCCTAAGCTCAGTGGCGCGGAGACTTAGCTCGTAGTTGTCTTCGTCATCTTCCTCTTGAGTAGCTGCTGTAGCGTTGGCGGCGGCTGCGGTGGCGTTTCCCTCCGCCTCTGCAGCCGCGGAGGAGACCCTCTCCAGCCTGAGCTCGAAGAACTTTGGCAGGTTGTAGAGGAGGGCGAAGAGGCAGACGGGGACCAGGAAGACGCGGCTCTTGTATCCGCTCCTGAAAGAAACACAACAATGCAATGAAACCAGCAAAGAAAAGCAATTTTTCGTTTGTAAGGAACAATTTTTGCTATTTTCTGTTCCAGAGTGAGACTTCTTCTAGGTAATTTTTGAACAAATAGACTAAAAAAAATAATTTTGAATCAGATGCGACTCAGCACACTAACACGCTTTTCGTTGAACTGGCTATCCCTGAAAACCCAATAATTCGTGGACCCTCTCCAGCCTGAGCTCGAAGAACTTCTGTCGCGCCGCGGCTCCTGAGACTGAAGAGTTGGTGAATGGGCGTGTGGGTCAGATCGGAACAGAAAATAAACTCTCAGCCGGTGACAGCAATGGTGTATATTTTGAATGTTTTTATAAACACGATTTCCTTGGAAACCAACCCCATTTTTGCCCTATAATTTTGACAGTCCTGCGTGAAAAGACAAAGGGATGGCGAGCGTTTTTCTACTGTCTTGAACATCTCTGTATGTTTTGGACAGCTAGTTTTGCTCATGTTGGTGAAGTTTGGGAGCTCGACGCAAAAGCGAACATGTGTCTCCTTTCAGAGTTCTCATTCTCTCCATAAACCTGAAAAGGCGAGGTTGAACAAGGGGACAAAATTGAACTGAACAGAACAAAGCTAAACAATGTGAGGTGAATTGAAACTTTTTCAAAATGGGGAAGTGTTTTGAGTTTTGGGAAAGATATAATATTTTTGTTTGCAGGTCTCGAGGGCATGAGGAACAAAAACAAATTCGGATTCTAAATGGACTATGAATTGAAGCACTTGAATTTTCAGTTTGCTGGCCAACAATGAAACACAATTATGATTCTAATTTCTAAACCCCACCGACATTGCGTCATTCCACGGATGTTGCTTGTACCTGGTCAATTCGGCTCTATAAAGAGGGAGGAGGAGCTTGTGGGATCGAGAAGTGTTTCCGACTTTTCGTTGTTGCTTCCTTTGCCGAAGTGTCCTACTAAATCTCCCTTCCCCCACCACGCCTTCTCGGATAGGAGAGGGGAAAGGGGCCTCGATCTCAAGACGGCGGAATCACTTTAAGGAGAGGGATCCAAGAAAAGGAGGGGGGGATACAAGATAGGACACCTACAAGAAGCGAGGGGAGGGGGAGAAATTTATGGCCGCTCCGTCGCCCACAGTACGTTACGATTCCCCCGTGTGGCCTAAATACTGAGCTGCTCGATGGGGCCGCAACAAAACTTTCGAGAGTGGGATTCGCCCATGATTACGGCCATCCATACCTGTATCTGACGAAGGGGTGGCAGACGGCGATGTACCTCTCCACGGCCAGGGCCACCGTGGAGTAGATGGAGCCCACCAGCGCAACGTGGATGACCGGGAGTAGCCTGCAAGAATTAAGTAAGAAAGCATATGTAGATTGGAAAATATTTCAAAACGAATGAAATGATTTTTTACTTACTTTGGCAGGAGGAGCACCTTGACCTCGGTGTAGTAGGCAGGGATGAAGATGGGGAGAGAGAAGAGGAGGATGGAGCAGAGGATGTAGACCTATGGTGGACGGGATTGGGGTGAACAAAGAGGGGGAAAGAGAGAGCAAGGTGACATTTAGAAAAAAATCACCGCCTATTTTGCGAATCTGTTTTAATTTGTGCCATTCATGAGAAGACGAGCGTGGAAAAGGGCTTTTCCGCGGAAGCTTTCGTTACGCGTCCTCCTCCCCTTTGGCCTTTGCAAGTGCCAAGTGCTCGAAGGAGAGAGAGAGCACCAGCCCTCGCCGCGGTCGTCTGGTCACAACACCCAACTCTTCCCGCCGGAAATTGTTTCGCGGAAAGGAAGGGAGATAGCGCTCTCCATCCAGAGGAAGGCTTGCAAAAACATGGCGGGCGACAAAAAAAAAGAGTTTCCACACAATTTTCGCGGTTGATTTTCCGGCGCTACAGAGTACGAGACGCCGCCAGCTAGGTGCCAGGAAACTCTCGCCCAGACTCGGAATCGCTCCCAGTGCGCGGAACATTTGCAGGCTATGGCGAAAATTACTAGCGCTTTTTTAAGCAAAAAAAGAAGGGAAAAGACTCTCTGGAGAAGCAAATTCTGGCAAAGTGCTTGCCTGTCACTTTCCCCCCCTTTTTTGTACCCGTTATTTTTATATTTTCTCATCTTCCAATCTCGCGCAGACAGATCTTCTTCCACCAACCCCAATTTCCTAGGAATCATGCTATATGCGTTACGCTTTACACCCAGCCGGAGTACCTTTTGTAACTTCGTGGGAATACGTAGTAAGTACAAGTGCCCCTCGGCCCACGGTTCCCATTAGGCGGTCTCAATATCCCCATCCGCACGCAACACGTGCACCGCCCAAAAAAACGAGCCAAGTGTCGATCCGTTTCCCTCCAAACTCTCGCTAGCCGTTCCTCCCCCTAAAGGCCTCCCCCCCCGCCGATAGGCCCATCAAATATTCATGGAGAGAGGCTGAGATGAGGCGGGAAACGCGGCTGCGGCTATTTAGTGGGTCACTTGGGGCCATTCTCTTGTCTCGATCGTCTATCCCCGCACTTTTTCTGTCTCGTTGATGGGCCCTTGTGTCAAGGGGGAGTCATTCATTTCTATCGCAAACTGTTTTCTTGAATGCACGACGTTTGGCAGGTTTTCCCTCCTCAGAGCGTGATGGAGGTGACCGGGGAGACCCCCCTGACCATGAGGGTGGGCGGCCACTCCTCGGTCAGGGTGGACAGGGCGCTAAGGTAAGATTCGTCGTCGCCGTCGTCTGAAAACGCGTTTTTGTGGGATTTTTCCTTTTTGGTTCGGTGAAAGCCGTGCAAACCTGGCGAGGGCGGCCTTGGTAGGTACAGGAACACGACGGCCGTGTTGTCGCTCCTCCTCCTGACGGCGTCGGCGGCCGAGAGCAGGTAGGTGACGTCGGACATCTTGGAGCGCCTCAGGCGGCGCCGGTCCTCCTCCGGAGAGGTGGCGTCCTCTCTGACGCGGGCGGCCCCTGGGTCGGAATTCCCCACCGGTCCCCACTTCAAAAGAGAGAGAGAAAAAAAATTAGAAAAGTGAAGAGGTACTGCCAAACCGAGCCCGCACCCGAATGACGTGAGCGACCGCCCTGATCCTGAGCAGCTGCAGCATCCTCTCCACCATGGCCTGCTGCGCCGCCACCGTCTCGTGAGCGCTGTCGTGCGGCACCGTCACGAAGACCCGCAGAGTCAGTCGCTTCCACCGGGGCACCATGTTCACTGAAAATAACGTACGTTCTTTATGCGTCGCTGGTTTCCAATTGAGGCGAGAAAATTATGCTTATGCGGCAAAGAAGAAATTGCTTAGATGTCAAAGGTCGCTTGATTAGCATTTCGGCAAGTCAGCCTGCTTTGTCTCCCCTTTCCCTTTCAACTACCAGGATGTCTTGCCGTAATCATATCCGCCTAGGGCCTCATTCATTCCCTTTCAATTACCTATGCAAGCCAACTGGAGGAGGAATAGGCTGGTCGTGTCTGAGATGTCAGTCTCCCCCGGGTCCCCCGCCAGAAAGTCCACCAGCCAGGCGTCGAGGTGGGACTTGCGGGAGGCGAAGCGGCGGCCGAGGAATATGCCGCCTCGACCTTTTCCAAAAGCGTATTAGGTAAGCGCACTTATGTTTCAAAAAATGTGTTGGCGAATCCCTACCGGATCTTCCCGCTCCTCCTCCTCCTGTTCCGGACTGTGCTCCCCCTCCTCCCCCTCCGCTCTGTTCGGAGGAGGCGATGGAGGAGGCGACGGAGGGGAAGCTCCTTAGGTCTGCGGCGGCCGAGAAGAGGGAGCCTCCGCGGTTGAGCTGCTGGAAGTGCCTGCTCAGGCAGACGTTCTTCTCCATCTTGAGGAGGTCGCGGAGGACGCCGACGAACTCGGCGCGGCTGAAGCGGGAGGGGCCGTCCTCGTCGCGGGAGCGGGCGGGGGGGAAGTGGCCCTCAAACTGGAGGCAACGAAATGTTACTAAAAAGTGTTTAATAAAAAGAAATAAAAAATGTCCCTCACTTGCGATGTGGCAAATGGTGAGTGGGGAGAGAGGAAGTCGTCTATCTCATTGTCTTCGTCTCCTCCTCCTCCACCACCTCCTTCGCTGCCGTCCCCAAGGAATCCCATGACAATCGTGTTGGGCTTCATGGCCCCGAGACCCGATATGCGGACCTGCACGGGAGGATTCAACAATTTCGGCATAAAACCTTTTTGCTTTTTGATTGGTGAATTCCGTACCAGGTGCTGAATCCCCTCCCTGAGGGAGGACGCCATGGTGAGCTCCACGAAAGCCTACAATAGGGGGTGGGTGAGAGTGCATGTTTAGAACAATTAGGAAAAAAAGGGCTAGGAAGGTGCATTGAAAAGAGTGGGTCTCAAAGGGGGGGGATCTTCTCTCGCTAAGGCACAATGGAAAAGCATGGTAGGGGCAGGGGGTTTCCTTTCTTCAAGTTGCTAAATTGGGCGAGAAACAAAAGTGTGAATAAATAATGCAAAATAAGGTACATTGGGACAAAGGGAGGCGTTTTTTATACCTATAGGCACTAAATTGAAAGCCGGTAAAACAAAGGAGTCTTGAAAAGAAACACTTTTTTACTGGGAGATGCGGTTCTATTTCCATCCATTTAGAGAAGAAAGCCGACCTACCTAGACGGACTATGATCAAGGAATAAAGGCCGCGGCGGTTTCTAAAACTTTTTTTTGCGCAGGGCGAGGGGGGGAAGGGAATGGGGATGAGAGAGAGAGTCAGAGGCGGGCCTCCAAGCCGGGATGAGGCCCTAACTTTTTTCCCTATCCCTAAAAAACTTTTTGCTCCTCCAAAACAAGCATCTCTCGGAGGACTTTTCATTATCTCCGTCCACCCTTTTGAACTCTGTACGCCAAGCCGACCAATGAAGCACGGGCTCACCTTTATCCTGAGGTGGTCCACCAAGGCCAGCCAGCTGTTGACGTTGGCGGCGCAGGGGTCCCGCTCGACCTCGGAGAGGGGGCGATCTCTGAAGAAAGAAAGATGCCGGATTCAACACAGATTTTTTTGAACAGTTCGTAAAATCCCACCGCACCTGTACACGTGTCCCAGCACGTAGAGCCCTCCCTTCTTGAGAGCGTTGACAAAGTCAATGAGCGAGCAGGACGTCCTGGGGTTGGACACCAGCAGGAGTATCTGCGGACGCCAGAACTTGACGTGGGCCTTGCGAGGGTCCAGCAGGAGCAGGTACTTGCGCACCTGGAAAAAACAATATGAGTGGGTGTCCTTTTGTGTCGAGTCACCGTCGACGTAACAATTTTTTTACGGAACTGAGGAACATACTTAATCACATTTTTCTTGTACCGTCCGTACCAACAGGTATTACTTAAAACCTCTTGTTCATGTGAGAGAAGTGCCGCGTGTTTTTCCTCAGACAAGACAATCGGATTACCGCGGGAGGACTTGTTTTTCTCGAAAAGGCCAAGGAGGGGGGGGTCGAGTTTAGAAAGGCACTCACCCATGGGTAATATCGATAACAATTCCGGGGTTTTTGCACACTGCCGGTCCTCGAAAAACACCCACGCACTCCTTGGAGACAAATTGCCGTCAAAAAGATGGGAGGGGGAATCTTGGGCTTGAATAAACAATGAGAAGTAGTGGGGGACAGACACTTTTTCCTGTGAAATGGCACGTGAATGGATTTTCCCGTCTCATACCTGGTGGAATAGCAGCGCCTGGCTGATGGAGCCCCAGTTGGTCTGCTTCCTGATGGGCGAGAAGAGGTTGAGGCCAAAGACAAGGCTAAGACAAAGGAGGATGGCGACGGCGGAGAAGAGGGGGCTGACGACGAACATCATGGTGAAGGTGCCGGCCATGCCGAAGAGGCAGGTGTGCCAGCTGAAGTACTTGAAGGAGGGGCGGAAGTTGGGGGCGGAGGCCCAGTCAAGGCCCAGGCAGGCGACGTTGATGGAGGCGTAAGCCAGCTAGGAGGAGGAGGAGGAATGGAAATGCAACTTTCGTTCAGATGGAGAAAGAAACGGAAGCAAATTTTGCCCACAATTTGCGAGATCAATTAAAAAGTTTCGCGCTCGCTCACCAGGAATAGGACCGAGCTGAGCTGGGCGATGGAGTTGAGGGATCCCATGAGTAGGAAGAGGACGACGAGGACCCAGGTGATGAGGACAGCGGCGACAGGGTTGTCGTTCAAGGTGCCCTTGGTCACGAAGCCCAGCAGGGGACCGAACATCACGTCCTTGGCCACAGCCTGGAGAACTCTGGGTATAAAAGGAATACTTATTTGTGGAAAGCGTAGTTTCTTCCATGTGCTCTTTAAAAAATTGAGACTATTGCGTCATTGTGCCACAACAATATTGTCCAATTTATTCCAATTTTCCCTCTCACATTGCACCTTTTTGCCACTAATGGTTGGTTCCTATGGCGAAGAAAGCCATTTCCCTTTCCCACGTAATGGGAAAACTATGACGGAAATTGAAGCCTTCTTCCCTTTCTCTTTCTAATTTTCTCTTTCTGCGGACGTGGGCGGGTGAACCACACATACGTACTGTACACCCCGCGCTACTTTAGAAGCGCTGGCAAAGTGCTCCGGGGGAACTTTACCGTTATTATCTTCATTTTTTTGCCGACCCACCCACACCCCGGGAAAATCCCCCTCCTCGCCCACTTTTGAGGCGGCTTTGTTGAGTGCCATTATCCCGCACAAGTGTTGTCGTCGTCCTCGGATCCAGGGATTGGGATAAAAAGGTACTATAAACTGTACCTACAACATTGTACATGCCTTTCTGGCCTTTCACGAGGTCGCCAGGATACATTCGGTATTCACAGACAATGGGGCCTCCCCAATATATGGTGGTTTGGGGGATGAGGAACAAAAGAGCATTTTTTAATAATCACTGACCTTGATGCCCCGATGAGGTTGTTGAGGCTGGCGCTGAAGGTGGCGAGGACGATGCCGATGGTGACGATGGGCTGCCACAGCGCGAACTTCTGCAGGTAGAGGCAGTCGTGGAGGAGGAGCTGGTGGTCGCAGGTCATGGCGGTGAGGAGGGACATGAGGAGGAAGGTGGCGAGGGTGAAGGCGCAGGCGGCGAGGGTGCCGCGGGGGATGGACTTGCCGGGGCTGACAAGCTCGCCGGAGAGGTTGGCGCCCGACATGATGCCAGTCACCCCGGAGAAGAGAACGCCAAAGACCTGAGGGTGCATGGAACGAAATAACAAAGTTAGTGCCACGGCTCAATGAAGGAATGTCCCCATTAGCGTTATTAGTTTACACATTGTTAGTGCAGGGTACATTCACCTACGGTCGGTACACGTGCGGTGTATCTGTGTTAGTACAATATCTAATAGTATACGGTACAGGCTGAATATTGTTAGCTTCCAGCGATCCTTCGACCCAGCATACTTTTGGGTCCTTCTCTCCACCATTTAATCTCACGCGTGGGATGAACCCTCCCCCATCCCTCACATACACAAATAGCCCCCTACACCAGCGGAATGTCGGAGAAGGTGGAGCCTCCTCTTCATTGCAGAGAGGCACCACATTAGGCCCGCCCATAATTCACTGCAACCCAACCAACGACACCCTCTTTGGCACCGCTCCTGCATCAACAAGGGGCGGCCGCATACTGGAGGTGATTTTTCAAGGGGAAGATGACGCTGGCATCGCCATTCCTCACCTAAGCCCGTAATATCCTCTTCTTCCCCTTTCCGCTCCACTTCCCCCCTCCCCCTCCTTCGCCTCCTCCCCAGTTTTTTGAAAGCCCTTGAAAGGGGGAAAGAAAGGGAGATGATGATGAAGCGAAAGAGGAAGAAGGAGGAGGAGGAGGGGAGTCTGAGAACGAGAAAATGGCTCCTCCTCTTTTCCGCCATATCTACCCTTTTCTTTTCTTCTTTTCTTCTTAATGTCTCTTAACGTGTACGTTGGCTAGAAGAAAAAAAGCCTCCTTTTCGCTTCTTCCTCTCAGCCTCGAAGCCAAAAGGTGAACGAGGATGAAAATGGTGAACTTTTCTTGTTTCGCCGAAAAGGAGGCGGAAATGGTTCCAGGGGGATTGAGGCCAGGTGGATTGAGGCCAGGGGGACTGAGGCCAGGGGGACTGAGGCCATGGGGGATTGAACCCACTTGATTGAGGCCACGGTGGATTGAGGC
>JAAUYJ010101231.1_pt1 | contig 10644 bp, 9 predicted proteins | sample 7278031 | NCBI WGS metagenome assembly JAAUYJ01 (sample SAMN14350222, study PRJNA611818) | marine sediment metagenome | isolation source: surface marine sediment (1.8m) | place: French Polynesia: Moorea | collected 2018-08 | reverse complement strand
TTTAACACGAATAGTATCTTATTGATATCAACCTATTATACAATATTTAGGGATAAATTGTTAATCCCTAGCAAATAATTGTTGGTTAATTTTCGGGGCATCGAACCCCTTAATTAACCGCCTATCATCCCGACACTGACCTACGGTACAGTGCGGGGCTTCTCGGCGGTGAGCTAAAATAGTAGGGAGAGTTTGATCAACCATTTAGACAAAAATGATTAAATGTCGACCCATCCTAAGAAATCTATTATCGCCAAAGAGATACCAATAATGCTGTTTGATGGACAGTTTCAGGGCAACTGGGGACAAGGAGCAGCCGCAGCTATTCTCTTGATGCCCAATGGTCGTCGATATACGATAAGTCAGTTAGTATCCGTTAATCACAAAGATGAAGCCGAATATACTGCTTTAATTATTGGACTAAAAAAAGCCCAAAAGTTAGGACTGAAAACCTTAGAGGTTAAAGGAGATAGTGATCTAATTTTTAATCAAGTTAATGGCTTAATGCCCATTACTGAAGAACGATTGATTAAACTGTATCGTATCGCTATTACCTTAATGAGAAGCTTTGAGAAGATTTCCTTAGAATGGATTTCTGCTGAACAAAACCGCCCCCCTAAATCAGCCGTTAGACGCTGTATTTCAGATGCGTTGGGACAGGAAAAACAATCTCAACCTCAATTGCCAGCCCCTCCTCTCCCACTACAAGCAGCGATCGCTCTTTTAGTGGCCAAAGGACAAGAAGCAACGGATGAAGATTATCGTCAACTGACGATCGATGAGGATGAATGGACAAAGAAAAGCCTCTCTCAATTAAGAAATTTGATTTCTTTAGACGTGCGCGATGCGATCGCTTTACAATGGCAAGGAGATGAGGAAAACCTAGCTCAAATGTACCGTTGGCATTTGCGGGGACTCCCTCCCATAATGGCCTGTCATAAAGTGAATCTCGATCAACAGAGGGATAAGCAAGGGATGGCTAAACTTCCTTGGGAAGAGGCATTAAACATCCCTTCTTTGTTGTCAACAGAGTCTGGTAGTCTATCAGAATCCCTCACATCTTTGCTCTCTGAGTTAGATGCTCCTCATGAATCCCTGGAAACCTCTGCTATAACATCCTCTGATACTCAAGAACAATCTCCCTCCTTGGAAAGCTTGCTTCTTTCTGATGAAGAAGATGATGCTGAAGTCTTCTTAACAGGAGAGCCATCATTAAATGACACTTTTGACGATGAGCAAGACTCCAATTTATCATTTGATGAAGAAAATAGGGACTTAAAAGTAGATGTCAGCCAAGATACGTTATCATCAACATCAAGGGTTATCGAAATTCTTAAACTCATTGGAAATCTCTCGGAAAAAGAGCAGATCACTTTAGCCCAGGAGTTAGCTAGCAGGCCAGAAATGGTTAATCTAATTCTCAAGGCGATCGCTGATAACGTCTCTCAAAGAAATAGAGAATCTTCAACCAGAGATAATTGATACTTTAATCATTGATGGAAAAAGAATTGTTTTAGTTAGTTAATATTAGCTTTGAGTGAGTTAGAAAGGATTATGTATTTAGACGAACAGTTAGAAGTTCTCATTAATGAAGCCCCTGAGCATGGGGTTCCGATCCCTGTAATGGAGAAGGCAGTAGGGCCAACGCTCAAGTTTTTTGCCAGTCAACTCCAACACGAAAAATATTACGTCTTGCAGGGAAAAGATCATGCTTGGCTAATGACAACCTTAAGTAATCGTAAAAATCCCACACAGGAAAAACGGGTTATTTATGCCTTTTCAACCAGAAAGGATGCAGAGGCGTTTCAGGGAATTATTAATCCTGAGATTCGCATTGTTTTTCTGCCAGTAACTCATTTACTGTTTCAATTATTTTCTGTAGAATCCATAGATAGTGTTATTTTTCGGGATGTTCCAGGAAATAAGCAACACGAAGTTGAAATCCCTCGTGCTAAACTGCAAAATATTATTCAACAACAATTACGTCGCTTGAAGTTAACCTCTAAGACAAATAATACTATTCCCCCTAATCTTGCCTAAGCTTTGTTATCTTTTTTATGTCTTCTTCTCATCTTTCACCCAATTTATTAAATTATTACGACGCTTATTATTGTCCAGTATGTCGTCATGGAGAAATCAGCACCTTACCCTTGATGGAGGCGTTTTCTTGTAATTTTTGTCGTCATATTTTCACAGCCAATCTGGATAAACAAGCTATTACTATCGCTGATAGTCAACTTCCCTTAACTTGGTATTGGACAGGAAAACGTTGGCAAAGTCTTCGCTCTTCTCCAAGGATTCAATGGGGATATCGTCTTTTAGCTTTAACATTTGTTCTGCTACCAACCTCAATTATAGCCAGTGGAGCGTATTTATTTCCAGTTTTACCAGATAGCTCTTTATGGTGGTTTCCTTGGCTTTGGGTAGGGTTAACTTTTTTATCCCATTTGAGTTGTTTACTATGGTTGGTTATAGAATATTATCAGTTTCCTTTGTCTCTTTATTTTGAAGCATTGCGGGACAATTTAATCTCTCGTTTGTCATCGTTGCGTTATCTTTAATTCAAGAAAACAATTAAGAAGAGGGAGAAGGGGACGAAAAACCCGTGATCGCCACCCTCAATTTCTGAATAGAAGAGGTATAAGGAAAGGATGGATGAGTTCATGCAAGCGGCCATTGCTGAGGCTAAACAGGGCTTAAAAACCGGTGGTATTCCCATTGGCTCAGTGTTGGTCAAAGATCAGATGATTATTGGCAGAGGACACAACAAACGAGTACAAGACAATGATCCCATTACTCATGCAGAAATCGACTGTTTACGCAATGCAGGAAGAGTAGGTACGTATAAAAATACCATACTTTATTCTACCTTAATGCCCTGTTATCTTTGTGCTGGGGCTGTGGTTCAGTTTAACATCAAAAAGGTCATTGCGGGAGAGTCAAAGACCTTTCCAGGGGCTAGGGATTTTATGGAATCTCATGGGGTGGAAGTGATTGATCTTGATCTAGAGGAATGTCAGAATTTGATGAAACAATTCATTGGAAAACATCCTTTATTGTGGAATGAAGATATTGGTAAATGAAATTAAGTTTATGTTGAGTGAGGCGCAACAAAAAACCCACCTCTTGAAGAAGTGGGTTGATGGGTCAACTGAGAGATAAGATATCAGTAAAGACCAGGATTTAGGCGATCGCCGCCTTCATTCAATTCAGGAATAGGAGGAGTCACAACAAACTTATCTAAATTCGCTTGTAAACGGTTTTTTTGTCTCTCGCTTAGTCCAGAAATCTCTAAAACGTCTTCGACCTTATCGTAAGGACTATTGTTAATAATCTTAGCGGCCAAATTGGGATAGAAACCACGAAGTTCACGAAAATCGCGAATATCGTCGTTATTTAAGTCAATTTTTTGCCCAAATTCTGTGGTTAATTTAGCATCAACTGCATTAGCTGTAGCAGCAACGGCTGAACCAACAAATCCCACAGAACTAATCAGCACCATCAAGATAGCAAAAAGACGAACAATCGTTTTCATTACAATGATTCTCCTAGAAAATCTATAGGGAAAAACTCTCTAACAGCAGATTTTATATCATATTATGTGTATTTTAAGTCCATTCGGATGAAGACTATCCTTCATGAATGCGGAAAAATTCCAGAAAATCTTAACCTGCTGTCGGAACCATCATATCGCAATTTGTGTCCTTACTGCTCAACCAAACTATCAACTTCGAGTAAAACCTCACCGGCGATCAAGCGTTTAGCAGCATCGAGCAACACCTCTTCGATATAAGGTTTGACAAAATAGCCCTTAGCTCCTCGTTCGGCTGCAATACGCTGCATTTTCTGAGCTCCACGAGACGTAATCATAGCGATGGGAATTTGAGAAAGTTGTTTATCTTCTTGAAGACGGGACAACAACTCTAGCCCAGTCATTCGAGGCATTTCAATGTCACAGAGAATCAAACCACACCCTAAACCGTCTCGTAGTTTTTCCCAAGCTTCCTGGCCATCTCTAGCTTGTTTGACCTCATAACCAGCCGAAGAAAAGCTCATCGACAACATTTCCCGAACCATAACCGAATCATCCACAATCAAGACCAAATTCTTGTTAGAGTTGAAACCTGTTTCTTGATTATTTTCCCCCTCCGATGAGGATTGATTCAGAGAAGAAGGAGGAAGTAAGGGCTTTTTCTTGCTACCTGCTAACAAAATTTCCCCAGCCAACATTCGTTGGGCTGCATCTAAAAGAGTTTGGTCAGGACAAGGTTTAGTAAAGTAGGCCGTTGCTCCGAGTTTAGCTGCCACCTTGCGATGACGATCGGCTCCTCTAGAGGTTAACAAAGCCACTGGCAATAAAGACAAACTAGAGTCCTTTTGAATATTCGATAACAACTCTAAGCCGTTCATGCGAGGCATTTCAATATCACAGAAGACCAAATCGCACGGCAGGCCAGAACGGAGTTTTTCCCAAGCTTCTTGACCATCTCTGGCTTGTTCCACCCGATAACCAGACTTACTAAAGCTCAAAGATAACAACTCACGAACCGTAATCGAATCATCCACAATCAGAACAATGGGTTCAGAGCGATCGCCTGTCCAGGTTTCAAAGGCTCCACTATGTTTCTGCCAAAGGCCATTACCGCTATCGGTGCGTAAGCGTCCTTGAGCAATAGCAATTAACTCTAACACATCCCCAATGGGCATAATGCTTCCATCCCCCAAAACCGTTGCCCCTGCAACCCCTGCCGGTTTGGGGATCGGGCCTTCAATTTGTTTGATCACAATTTCTTGCTCACCAATGACCTGATCCACTTCAATGGCCAATAAATTGCCGGCCCCTCGTAAGATGACCAGAGAAACGGTCTCTTCTTCATTTTTCCCACCATAGACACTACTGCGACTCAGTTGACGATTATAGGAGAGGAGTTCTTTGAGTCGATAAACTGCAAGGGATTGACCATTCCAGGTTACCCACTTTTGTCCTTGCTGATCTGTGTTTAAATCTCTGGGTAAATAGTCTTTCATATCTTCCACCCCATCCATGGGAAAGGCAATGCGAGCGCGATCACTAATGCAGCACAGTGCCTTACTAATACTCAGGGTCAAGGGGAGACGAATGGTAAAGGTTGTACCCTTACCCCTTACCGAGTCAATGGTGACAGAACCGCGAATATCTTGAAGACTGGTGCGAACCACATCTAAGCCGACTCCACGACCGGCAAAGTCATCGGCTTGATCACGGGTACTAAACCCTGGATGAAAAAGAAAGTCATAGATTTCCGTTTCTGAGAGAATGTTAGCCTCTTCCGGGCTAATCAGGCTTTTTTCAATGGCCTTTCGTTTCACCCGTTCCGCATCAATACCACCCCCATCATCAGACACAGTAATAACGGTTTGGTTCCCTTGGAGGAAGGCTCGTAACTGGATATTTCCTTCTGAGGGCTTACCCAGTTCTTTTCTTCGGGTGGGCTCTTCAATACCATGAGTAATGGCATTATTAACGAGGTGAGTCATGGGGTCATAAAGTTGTTCGAGAATCATCTTATCGATGAGAACATCTCGACCTTCAACCTGCAATTTAGCTTGTTTTTGTAGCTTTCTCGATATTTCCCTAATGGCTCGCGGTAAGCGATCGGCTGTGTTGGCGAAGGGAACCATGCGAGATTTGGTCATCCCTTCTTGTAACTGGGTAGTCACTTGTCGTAGGTTACGGGCCACCTGTTCGGTTTCATCTACTAAAAATTGAATATCTGAAGCTGATTCTCGAACTCTGACAATCAATTCAATCATTTCTTGAGACAGTAAATGAAAGCCAGTAAAGCGATCCATTTCTAAAGCATCTAACCCTTGATCTTCATCCTTATTGGGGTTAGAAAAGGACTGGAGGGGATCAGGGTTTATGGTTAGCGGATCACTTTGTACATTACGACCTTGATTACGACTTGCTAGTAAAGCTCCTTCTAATAAGGTTCTTTCGTATAAATCTTGCATTCGTCCCCCTACATCGCTGAGGTTATGGACTTGGTTGAGCAAGTTGTCTAAAAATTTTCTGAGTCTCTCTTGGTCTTGTTCTAAGGTGTTACGTTTAACAACTAATTCCCCAATTAAATTACTGAGGTTATCTAGTTGCTTAATGGGAACCCGCATCGTCTGCTCAAAGGCCTTGGTTTTGCCATTGCGCCCAGAAGAGGCACCAGAAAACCTTTGTCCTGATGATGTCCCAACGGTGGGAGAGCCCCCCATAGTGCGATCGGCTTGTTCGAGAAGGGCTTCAAGGTCTTTGAAATCGTCGTCTAAGTCTAAATCCTGCTCTTGAGGGGCTGAGGTGCTCTGGGGTTCGCTGACAAAAGCATGGTTGTCCAGGATAGCGGGTGCATCTATCAAGGCCGCTAACTCGGTGATAGTGGCTTCGTCGAGGGGTTGTTTGTGGTCGGTTGCTGGTTCCTCTAAAAGGGCTGCTAAGGTTTCTATCGGGGGATATAAATTCGATATGACAGGGAGGAGAGGTTGCTGAGGTGAGTGATTTTTTTCTTCTTCTTGGCTAAATTCATCAAATGCGAAGGCTAAATCACTGAATAAGTCTTCATCTGTTTCTTCTGGTGTTTTTTGGCCTTGGTTTATGCTTTGTGTTAATAAGCTCGATAGTTCTTCTTCTAATGTGTTTGTTTTTTCATCCCAATGATTATCATCTCCTTCCCAACTTAAATCATCACTAAAGAGATCTTTGATTTCCTCTTCTGAGGGTAAAGAGGATAGGGTAACTCTTTCTGGGGGGAGGTTGGTGCTCTCTGGAGAGGAAGTATTGGATAAGTCTTCTGCAAATAAATCTGCCAATTCCTCCTCAAATTCTGGGGAATCTGAATCTGAACCCAAGTCGTCTAAGAGTTGGGCAATATCGTTATCAAAGGACTCTTCTGGAAATTGATTGGGGTTGGAATAAGGACTACTCATGTCTTGATCCTGTCAGCTTGGGATAGATGCCTCTTGGGGTTAGCATACCCATTTCTTCTCTAAAAACCATAATGACTCCAGACAAATTTTTATCTATTTTTGAATTCTCAATCATTCTCAGACCTTTGAGATCCCCATTAACTTAAATTTTTTGTTAAAATCAGGGAACGTTTGTCTGAAAAATGTTAGCAGTTTATGACCACTATCCAAAAAAATGTCTTCTTCTATTATCCCTTTACTACTCGTCGACGGCTATAATATAATCGGTTCCTGGTCTCCCCTCAAAAGTACCCGCGATCACCACGGCTTAGAACAAGCGCGTCATGAATTGGTGGAGACGTTGATTAATTATACTGCCCATAAGGGTTATAAGACTCGGGTTGTCTTTGACTCTCAATACCAAAAGACTCCCTCTTCTATCGAACATCATTCTACCCATCTGTCGATTTGTTTTACCGCCTGGACTCAGACTGCTGACACATACATAGAAAAAGTCTGCGCCTCTTTTTTTCGTCGTCAAGAAACTGATCATAACCGTATCATTGTCGCCACATCTGATCGAGACCAATATTTAACGGCTATGGGTTATGGAGCAGAATGGATGTCAGTCGATGTTCTCGCTAAGGATATCGAGTCTGCTCGCTCTCAAGTTAAACGCAAGCAAAGTCATCACAAGCGAAGTCGAGGACGTTTGTTGTTTAATTGTCTTGATGCTCAGTCTCAAGAAAAGTTGGCTCGTTGGCTTTGAAAAAATTTTCCAATAGACTTGACACCGCTAGAAACTATTGTTATATTAGTAAAGGTCTGGAAAAACAAGCCCCCATCGTCTAGTGGCCTAGGACACCTCCCTTTCACGGAGGCGACAGGGATTCAAATTCCCTTGGGGGTACTCAAAAGAAGTAAGGTTTCAACCTTACTTCTTTTTTATTTTTGCATGATTTTGAGATGATCTGAAGTTCAAGAGATAAAGTTCGCATTATAGATCACACAAATGGCCTTAAAAAGAGCTTATACTAAAAAATGTTACCAATGTGTAACAAATCTAAATCTTTAACGGATTACTATAACCAATTATGATTGTTTCAACTGCAAAGAAACCATCTGCACAAGACATAAAAGCCTTACAAGAAGTTTGGTCAAGACTTGATGCTAAAAGTTGTCCTTATGAGTATAACTTCCATATGCACACTATTTATTCTGATGGACAACTTACCCCAAAACAACTGATAAAACAAGCCACCAGTATTGGACTCAAAGGACTAGCCATAACTGATCACCATTCTGTTGAAGGTTATAAAATTGCTCATAAGTGGTTACAAGAAGCCTCTTTGAAAACACCACAACAAAGCTTACCCCATTTATGGACGGGTGTTGAGATTACCTCTCGTTTACTAGATATTGAAGTTCATATCTTAGGATATGGCTTTACTCCAGATCATCCGGCCCTGGAAACCTACTTATGGGGGGAGTCTCCCACAGGAAACCAAGCCTTAGCCAGTAACGTTATTCATGCTATCCACCAAGCAGGAGGAATGGCTGTTTTAGCCCATCCCGAAAGATATCCCCATCCCGCTAAAAAAATAATTCCTGTGGCTGTTGACTTAGGCATTGATGGAGTAGAAGCCTTTTATGCTTACAATAACCCTAAACCGTGGAAAACTAGCCCCAGAAAAACAGAAACGGTTTTGAATCTCAGTTATCTTTATGGACTCTATCATACCTGCGGTACAGATACTCATGGCGTGAATTTATTACAAAGAATTTAACCGAATAAACCGAACCTTCCCTGACGGGTTTTACTATAATTTGCGATTTCCCCTAAATTTACATTTCGTTACAATAGGATTAAGAAACAGCGAAATAAGATAAAGTCGCTGACAAAAACAGGAGGTTATTCATATGAATAACAATATAAGAGTTGGCAATTTATTCGGTATTCCCTTTTATGTAAACCCTTCATGGTTTTTGGTTTTAGGGTTAGTTACTTTTAGTTATGGACAACAGTTAAGTTTCTTCCCTCAACTCAATGGTTTTCTGCCTTGGCTGTTAGGTTTTATGGCTGCTTTACTATTATTTGCGTCTGTACTTGCCCATGAATTGGGCCATAGTTTTGTCGCTATTTCTCAAGGCATTGACGTTAAATCAATTACCCTATTTCTCTTCGGTGGATTGGCCAGTTTAGAAAAAGAATCGGATACCCCTTTAAAAGCTTTTTTGGTAGCGATCGCAGGACCTGTGGTGAGTTTACTCTTATCTGCTATCTTCTTCTTGACTGCGTTTAATTTTAGCTTTCCAGCACCCATTGAAGCGATTATTGAGTTATTAGCTTTTATCAACTTAGTATTAGGTTTATTTAACTTAATTCCTGGCTTACCTTTGGACGGCGGAAATATCTTAAAGTCGCTTGTTTGGAAGATTACCAACAACCCCAATAAAGGGATTATTTTTGCTAGTCGTGTTGGTCAAGTTTTCGGTTGGTTAGCGGTTGCGGTGGGTGGTTTATCCATCTTAGGCATCACCCAGTTTGGTAGTTTCTGGACGCTGTTAATTGGTTTCTTCTTGTTACAAAATGCGGGAGTTTCTGCCCAATCTGCACAAGTTCAAGAAACCTTAAATGGTTATACGGCCAAAGATGCTATTATTCCCGATAGCCCTATTGTTTCTGGTGATTTAAGCATTCGTGAATTTGTCAATGATTATGTGATTGGAAAAAATCAATGGAGAAAGTTTTTAGTTGTTAACGAAGAGGGAAATTTATCAGGGGTGTTAGAAGTAGAAGGATTGAAAAAAATCTCTACATCTGAATGGACACAAATTAAGGTTTATGAAGCTATGGAAGCCATTAAAGACTTGATAACCATTCAATCTAATCAAACACTTTTAGAAGTGGTTAAAATGCTCGAAGATGATCCCCTACAACAACTGACAGTGGTTGGAGAAAATGGGCAAGTTCTAGGATTATTAGAAAAGAATTCCATTATTCAATTACTCCAAAAAGATAAGCAAACTAAAACTGCATAATCAACGATAATTCAAATATGATTAAGTAGGGGTCAACGGTTTTTGATCCCTACAAAAGTTATTAATATAGTTAATTCAAATAAAAATGAGACAACATCAATCTCCTCTCTTATTAGCATAGTGAGCAAGATGCTCACATTCCTCTGTCTCAAACTTATTTGAAACGACTATATAATCTTTAGGTATTTTATATAACAGATAAAAGAGGAAAATTGTATGGTAGTGAACTTAGAAAAAGTTGTTCCATTTGGGCGATCACTTGATGAATATATGAAAATGTTTAACTTGACAGAAAATGATTATCAAAAATCAATTTTAAGTGTTGCAGATGGTCCGGCGAGTTTCAATGCAGAAGGAAGTAAATTAGGCTATAATATAACCTCGGTTGATCCCCTCTATATTTTTAGTAGTCAACAAATTAAAAAACGATTTTATGATATTGTTGATGATATTATCGAACAAGTCAAAAACACTCCCAATGATTGGGTTTGGAGTTATCATAAATCGCCTCAAGATTTAAGAAAAAATAGAGAGAGAGCCATTTTTTTGTTTTGTGAGGATTATGAAAAGGGAAAGAAAGAAAATCGCTATGAAATAGGAGAATTACCTCAATTAAAATATAAAGATCATCAATATGAATTAGGTTTAATTTCTCATTTTCTCTTTCTT
>JAAUYJ010035599.1_pt1 | contig 10646 bp, 7 predicted proteins | sample 7278031 | NCBI WGS metagenome assembly JAAUYJ01 (sample SAMN14350222, study PRJNA611818) | marine sediment metagenome | isolation source: surface marine sediment (1.8m) | place: French Polynesia: Moorea | collected 2018-08 | reverse complement strand
AGGAAAATAAATTCATTGTTTCTCTTGATCTAGTTGGCTTTAAACCTTAATTATTCGGTAATATCTTTTCTCTACTGTCAGAGCTGAAATTTTATTTATAACTGATTATCCAAACATGATATAAAACCTACAACCAAGCAATGTAGCAATATTTTATGAAAATGGTATTAGATGAGTTCAAAAAGCTATGACTTCTGGTTAGCAGCTCGTACTAAAATCACAGTACAATCACAACCACGAGCGATCGCTTCTGGGATATTACCATTAATTGCTTGCCTTAAAAATCCCTCCTGACTAGCACCAATAACCACAACATCACAGTGACGGGAATGAGCTAGATCTAATACAGCAGTTGAAACAGAATTGCTACAGACAGAAGTAGCCATAACCTCTGTATGCAACCGCTGGCGCAATAATCTTGCAGCTTGCTTCATTTCCTCAATATTAGGCTTAACAACAGAGTTTGTTAAAACTTGACATAACAGAATTTCTGGTTTCACACTCAAAGAAACCAAGGCAGGCAAAAGTTGTACTGCTGCTGCTTGTTTCGGAATATCCCGAATTGGTACCAACCACCGCCGCCATCCTAAAAACGAATACACATAATCAGAAACAGAATTATTCTGATCAGTTTCAAATTTTTTATTACTAATATCTTCAAAGATTTCTCTATTTTTAAGCCTCCCACCTCCCCACTTTACGACCACCACCTCACAAGTTGCTTGTCGCATCAAAGTATCCACAATACTGCCAAAAATACGACCTGGGGCATGATCGCCCTTCCATCCCATTAATATTAAAGATATATGCCGCTCCTTAACAGTCTCCAAAATAGCACCAGCAGCATTATGAGCAACCCGCACTTGAGTATGAACAGGAATTTGCAAATCCTTTGCTATGCGCTCTGCCATAGCTAACAAACGGCGACTATTGGTTGTATCTACTACTGTCTCAGTTGGAGAGGTTTTACGAGATACAACCACAATTTGCAAGCATTCTAATTCATAATTGCGTTGGCGAGCAATAACAGCAGCCAATCTTAATAATGCTGGAGCAGTGCTAGGATTACTCAAAGGTACCAACAACCGACCATGACCAACTTGTGGCGCTCGCGTTTGATAAACTACATAAGAAGGTTCTCGAGGAGCAGTCCGGATAGTTGCTTTATCTATTAGCTCTTCTGATTCAACTCGGATAATATCAGTATCAGTAATAATTCCCACAAGATGACGACCCTCCATCACAGGTATACGACTAAGTTTGTATCTATTTAATAGATATAAAACCTCACCTAAATTATCAGTTGTCTTAACTGTCATGGGGTGAGGTGTCATAAACTCTTTTAAAAAAGTATCTCCTGGAAGCTGACGTTTTCGGGTGTAAAGTAAATCGGTTTGAGTGACAATACCCACCAGCAGACCATAACTATCAAGCACAGGAAAACCTCGGTGATGAGAGCTAGAAAACTTCTGCTTCACTTCATCCAAAGTTAAATCATCATTAAGAGTTTCTACAGGAGTGTGCATTACTTGATTAGCAGGAATATTACTCAAATAATCATTTGCTGCATTCTCCTTTTTGAGTTGAAAACCTTTTAAATCTAAAAGTAGATCGGATAAAGATTTTTTTTCTATTTTTTCTGCCATCAATAAAGCAACAATAGAAACAATCATTAGAGGTAACACTAAACGAAAGTCTTGTGTTCTCTCAAAAATAATTACTACTGCAGTAATAGGAACTCTAGAAACGGCACAAAAGAATGCACCCATTCCGGCGAGAGCATAAATTGTTGGTTGTTCAATACCGACTAAATTACTTTGGAAAATGCCGACTATTTGACCAAGAGCTGAACCAATAATTAAAGATGGAGCAAATAATCCCCCAGGAGCGCCAGAACCCGCAGCAAATATTGTCAAGACAAAATGAGCAGTAAAAGCAATGAAACTTAGTTTCAAATTCGCTTGGTTACTTCCGAGTATTTCTATGAGACCTGTGTAGTTGCGAAACGAATCTGGTAAAAATGCCACTATTAATCCACTAATTAAGCCAGTCAGAGCTATTCGCAAGGGTAGTTTTAATTTCAGTCGGCGTTGATTAAATATCACAGTGGCAATAATTCCCCGACTGAAAAGTGTTCCTAGAGACCCTGCTAACATTCCCAAAATGATGTAGAAAGGAATTTCTGTAGGATCTAAAAATCCTGTAACTGAGGTATCTAGGGAATAAATTTTGTTGTCTAAGTATAAACTCTGTCCCCCTAACATTTGGGAAACAATTGCACCAACAAAGGAAGCAATAATTGCCGGACCCAAGGTAATTCCAGAAACATCTTGCATTAGGTCTTCTACCACAAATAAGACCCCGGCAATAGGAGCATTAAAGCCTGCAGCTAATCCCGCCGCAGCACCACAAGCAATTAACTGACGACGATAATTAGGAGAAGTAGGAACCCAATGACTAATCCAGGCGGCCAAAGAAGCGCCAATCTGAACAGTGGGCCCCTGTCGTCCTAGTGTCAACCCAGAACCCACTGTCAAAATAGTCGTCAACATTTTCACAATGGCGATGCGAAAGTTTAGAGGAATTCGTATCCCTACTAGAGCAGCCTTTACTTGGGGTACTCCACTGCCTCCAGTTTCTGGTGCTAAACGTTCTACTAATGTACCTGTGAGTAAACCCCCTATGAAACCAAAAATTGGTAATAATAACCATGGGGGGAATTTCATGGATGTAGCTACTCGCAAACTACCTAGCCATCCTACGCCATGTTTGAGTACGACTGCTGCTAATCCTGATACTATTCCGATTAAGCAGGCTTCAAAAATGGCTAGGCGTTTCGGTCTTAGTAGTGGATAAACAAATGTTTTTAGATGGGTTTGAAATTCTTCTAGGATAGACTGATGCCACATCATAATCGGTGGTTGGGTATTATTTTGGTGGTTTTGAGTCGAGGATTGACTTAATCAAGGAATAATAGTAAAATTTTTATAAAAAAATAATATTTAACTGTACTCATACTACATGAAATCCATGCCTAACCAAATTAAGACTAAATAATAAACAAAAAAGTCTGATGGCGCAACAAAATGACTTACACTAAATTGCGTCCTTTATCTGATATAAAATTTGACGACAAAATATTTAGCTATTCCTCAGAACAATTTCATCGCATCTTGCTGGAGAACTATTAATATCAAACCCGTTTAATTCAGTATAAAAAAATTCGATTTTCATTAATTACCTAAGTTTCGGTAGTCCTGTATATGTAGTGATAAAATTACAGTGAAGCGATATACCTGCTGCACTTGCTCGGCCAACGCTTCATTATATTATAATGAGGGATGAAATACCAAATAGCTCCTAGATGGTTTTCTAGCTTTTTAGAAAAGGATAAAGTCTTTCTGAGCAACCGATAAATTCTTTGACGTAAAGTATTATTTAATATTTCTATATAAGCTGTTAAACCTGTTTCTTTCCCCACTGATTTATGTCTTGAATCAGGAAAAAAAAGAGCTTAATTAATTGATAATTGGTCAGGGATAATTGATAATTACCTCTGGTTACAACCGTTATGGAATTGAAGATCAGGAAATATTGTTTCTTTTCTTGGTCGATTAGATATGGCGTTTGCGCTCCGCAAAGCTCCGAAGTGCGCGTAGCGTCCCGGAGGGAAAGGAAGACGCGAAGAATGCAGAGCCGCTCCGAAGCATCGCCATCCCGCCCTACGGGAAGCTCCGAAGATCGACCGCTTTTTCCCCTTAAAAGGGTCGGCTTTCAACCAGAATTATTTAATTATTAATAATTAATAATTAATTATTAATAATTCGGTAAGATGACCAAAAATCTGTATAGCAAACTGCACACTGTCTATAGACACCTGGTAATGAATTCCACAATCGGTTAGCCCCTTTTTATCCTGTTTTCCCTAAGTAGAAACCCACAATTTCTTTAGTTTCTATATCAATCGCTAACCAGAGCCATTATTTGTTATTTTTATAGCCTACAAATGACTACATTTCATCACATCGAATGGTGAGTTTACCTGTTTTTTTAGTACATTTAATAGACCGTTAAACCTGAGCATACTTATTGTTGACGTAATTTTGTAAACATTTTTATGACACACCTGTTACAGGAATTATACCAGCAAAACTAATTTTTTCTAGTAATAATTTATCAATTAGTTCTTGGGTTTGATTACTAATATAATCTCTTTGACTATTTTCTACAAATTGTCAGAGATAATTTTGAAATTGATATTTTTGTTTTTTTTGTGAATAGTCCCATTTTTGAAAATATGATTACTGCTACAACTAGGGCAGATTAATTTATAAATTTACATCTGAATTATCTAGATTTTTTATTATTACTGTCATAGATAATAGCAGACTTTTTTCATAATACTTGGGGTGAATTCCTGATAGTTTTTTTACTGATTATATGTAGCGTTGTCGGAGCCTAGCGGCAGCTATATCGCCCAGATAAAAAAAATAAAAATATTAAGTTTTTATGCTTAATATTTTCAAGCTTAATTTCAAGAAATAATCATTTTAATTCTCAAAAGATTTACAGATAAAAAATCAAGCATTTTTTCTAGCAAAAAAAGTGCAAGCTTTTAGCAGATAAGGGCGGAAAAATTGAGCAAGAATTTTTGCTCCTACTTTTTATTTAATGCCAATTTCTCTTCACTACTGACTACGCGCACCTCACACCTATAAATTTTTCAGCAAACCCTATTTACACTTCTTCTATTTTGTTGACACGGTGTCGATCGCGAGTCAATCGTTTTTTGGTTTGTTTATCCTCAGAACTTGATAGAAGATTTATAGAAACTTTATAAAAACTTCATAAAAACTTTATAGAAACTTTGTAGAAACTTCATAAAAACTTTGTAGAAACTTTGTAGAAACTTTGTAGAAACTTTATAGAAATCACTGATATCTTTGCCAATTCTGTATAAAAAGCATCATTAAATAGGTTTAATATATAAACAAGTTAAATATTAATAAATCAGGAACTGTCTTAATTCAGGTCAAGATACTGATGGCAATCTCTTTGGTGTTGGTTGTTTCTAGCATGAAACTGCCCTTAGCTGCTTGAGAACAAGTGCAATCTACATTATCAGTAAGTTTTCAAGTTATTCAAAAACATACATTATGAAGTTTCCCGATATTCGGACTAAGATTTCAATATTTAAGAGTGTACCAATAATAATTGGAACTGTTTTACTAAGTTCACCTAGTTTAGCAGCAAGTTTTGCATCCTTTGAAGGTAGGGTAACAATTGATAATTTCAGTGAAAATCCTTATAAAGTAGGAGTCGAGACAAATGCTGAGATTTTTGTCTCTGAAAATGGAGGAGAAGCTTATGCAGATGCTTTTGCTGAAGCAAATTTTGTAGCAGATCCTAATGTTGCAGCTAATGCTGATAATTCATCTAGCTCTGACGTTAGTGGTACAGGTAGCAACTTTTTTGCACTAGGAGAAAGCACTGCTAGAGTTATTGGTGATTTTTCTATAGAAGCAGGAGAAAAGTTTTCTTTTGATTTTCTGATAGATTTTGACCTAGAAACCTCTATTGACAATAGTTCAGATGCAAGTGCTAATGCTCAGGGAAATGTCAGCTTTTTTATCTTTGAGACAATAGCTGAAGATACACCTATTTTGTTAGATTTTTTTGGAGTGTCTGGTAATTTGGAAACTCCAGGGGATAATGATTTTTTTGGTGGTACCCAGAATATTGTCGCCAGCAATTTCACTATAATTGATTCTTTGGTAGATGAATCTTTTGGCGGTAATGAGGAATATGTTTCCGCATTTTTTGATGGTTCATATCAGAGAACTTTTGACGGTGAGCAGACAAGAAATATACGTCTAGTAGAAGTCAAAGCAAATTCTGCTCAAGTACAGTCTACTCCTGAACCATCAACTACTATCGCTTTTCTGTTGTTTAGTGGTTTGGGTGTTGCCACAGGGTTAAAATCTAAAGGTAATCGCAACAATTGAAGAAAGCTGTTAATTTATCTGTTAATTACAGCGGTTTTCATTTCAGTAGACCACAGTAGGGAGGTTCCATGGAACCTCCCTACAAGGTTTTGGTTGTGACGATGTGGTTTATCAATCTGAAAAGCGCTGTAAGCTAGTAGTTTTGCTCTAGGAATAGAGATAGATTTTGAGAGCTAGAGCAAAACTGCAAACTAAGACTTTTTTTATAATTAATCTCAAATCGCGATGATTCGTTATTGTAAGTCATTGCGACGGTCACGGAGTGGAAGGTTTCGCTTTTCGACTGTCGCCGACATTAAACGCTGCGCGACATGTTTGCCTAGTATTCCGTAAGGAAAGCAATTTCCCACAACCCCTGAGATTGCTTCCTATCCGCGCTGCGGACGAATGTTCAGCCAGATTCTATATAGTTACCCGAAGATGATATTAGTCTTTCTAACTATTTTTATTATTAGTCTATAGAAAGATTAGGGAAATTCAGGCAATGTAACCGTTATCCCGGCAGCGAAACCAGCAACACCACTGAAATCAGCGCCACTACCATAAGGTCCTTCATAAGATAATGTTAAGACTTGAGTTTCAGTTTCAACCTGAGCTATATCACCCATTGCTTGTGCATACACAGATAAAAAAGCTTCAGTATAACCACCTTTGAGGTTATTATTTTTTTCAGATAAATCTTCTAAGTGGTTTAAATTTGAAATAATCATTTACTTAATGTTACTTAGTTTGTGATTAATTACTATTCATTACTTATGATAATTCTATTAGTTATAAGTTAGTTGCCATTTTGGCAATAAAATTTAACTGAAAAATTTAGGCGATCGCTAAATAAAATAAGTACGAATCTGACAATCAAATCCGTACTGTTATACCAAAGCAGTTTAGTGATACTAAATAAATCTGTAAATGTATAAAAAATATATGAATTATGAAGCTATTTTCTGATTAAGCTGGTTAATTTCTTCCGGCTCAATTTGATTATATAAAATATAGTTAACTTCGCTAGCTAACCACTGTCTAAACATATTATTTAAAATTTCTTGATATCTTTGCTGTGTCAACTCAGCCTGGATAAATTTTTCTACCATCAAAATATGACATCCTTGGGCTGTTTTAATAGGAGAAATTACAATTCCTGGTTTCGCACTAAATACTGCTGCTGCTATTTCAGGTTTTAAACTCCAACGACAAATTTTTCCTTCATAACCACAAACTTGCCGTCGTTTTTCATCTATATCGTAACAATGAGCAGCATCATAAAAACTAATTTCTTGCTCTTTAATTTGATAATATATTTCTTGAGCAAGTCGAGGTTCACTAATAATTATTTGATATAATAATACTTCCTCAAAATTAATCCGATTTTGAGCGAAGAATTTCTCTACTTCTTGTTTAAATAAATGCTCTGCTAGTTTCTGAGAAAGTAAGCGATCGCCAATTCCTGCTTCTAAATCTTCTACTGTAATCATTTGTTCTGCCAGCCAGGAAATGGTATCAGATACTTTATATAATTTCTTTTCCATTCTCAGGCGATCGCCCTCTGCCTGTATTTCTTCTGGAGATACAGTTATTCCTCTTTCTTTAGCTGCTTTTTCTATAACTTTTTGATTAATAATTCGCTGCCAAACTTGCTTGTATTGAACATCTTTTTTGAGGTTTTTGACAATATCTATATCTGCTATAGATTGATTATTTATCGCTATCATATTAATTTTATTTTTATTATTAAAACTAATAACCTAACACATAAAATCTCAATATTAACTAATATACCAATATTTAGGAAAAGAAAGTGGTATAAAAAACTATTAATTAGAGGTAATATATTGATAGTACCTCTAATCAATAACTGCTCTAATAACTGAATTAAATTTTATCATTAAAGAGCATAATATATTCGAGTTGTTTACTACTATTAGTAACCTGTAGAAGCATAAGCGTAAGTACCTACAGAAGCATATCCAGCTAAAGCATTTGCGCTGGCAAAGCTACCTCCGGAACCATATTCACTTTCGTAATAACCATAATAATAGTCGTAGCCTTCAGATTTAGAAACAGAGACATAAGAGTCGCTATAAGCAAATGGGTAAATTCCATCTGCAAAAGCATACCCATCTGTACCAACACTAACATAACCACCTTTAACTACATTGGATTCGTTCACATTTTCTAGATGATTTAGTTCTGAAATTTTCATTGCTTTTCTCCTAATTTTTGTTGGATAATTTAATCAGTTTTGTGATAACTGTTTAAGTAATTAAAGCACTACTTAGGGGTAGTATATTGGTTATTATTCTAATCAATAACTGCTCTAATTACCGCATTGTATTGCTTCAAGAAGCGAGGGTAAAGATACTTTATTTAGCTAGCATAACCATAAGCGTAAGTACCTGCATAAGCAGATCCAGCTAAAGCATTTGCGCTGGCAAAGCTACCTCCGGAACCATATTCTGTTTCATAATAACCATAGTAGTAATAGCCATATTCTTCTTCAGATTTAGAAACAGAGATAAAAGAGTCGCTATAAGCATTTGGGTAAATTCCATCTGCAAAAGCATACCCATCTGTACCAACACTAACATAACCACCTTCAACTACATTGGATTCGTTCACATTTTCTAGATGATTTAGTTCGGAAATATTCATTGCTTTTCTCTTAATTTTTGTTTGGTAATTTAATTAGTTGCTTTTCAACTTTCAATTATTATAGTAGGGGAGATAAATATAGTTGTGTTGCCATTTTGGCAAGTTTATAACTTGAATAACTAATTGCCATTTTGGCAGAGAATAAATGACAAACTATTGACTAATTATCAAACAATGAATAAGATTGAGGTAAGAAAAAAATACCAGGTAAAAAAACAATTGGAACTGTGAATATAATAATCCCTCTGACAAAAACTCCAGTCAAGTTTCTACAGAGGGAATTCACAAATTATTTCAATTGATTAAACTTTGATTTACCTACTAATTACATGAAATAACTCTGGCATCTTGCTGATTTTTCCTATAGTTTGATGCCTGATTTTTTTGGCTCCGTTTTTGTTGATGAGCAGCAATACTTTTTACCTTTGTCGGATTTTCAGCACCGATAAATTCAACTTCATTTTCACCCCGGTTTCTGTGTTTGCTAGGTTGACAACCTTGATGATTTTCTTTCATTAACCGATTAAATGTACGATAAGGAATATAATCTAGAGGATTATGACCGCCAAAACGTAAGATTAAAACACAAGCCCATGAATACTTACCAGCTAGTATAGCTTCGACAATTAAATCAAACTGTTCCTCAGTCATAACTTTCTTTAATTGACTGTTATGATAAATCGCTTGAGAATTCATAATTCCATCTCCTGATGTTGGTAATAAAAAACTGTAAAAAACCCTAAAATTAAAGTTAGAAATTGATGCCTTCTTCCTTCATTTTTCTAATTGGATCTAACAAAATATCTGCTATGCGACGACGACGAATAATAATATCCGCATTAGCAGTTTGCCCTGGCTTAAAGCTAATCTTTTCACCATTTTCGGTAACATAATTACGCTCCAAGGCGATCTCAACCTGATAAACATCTCCCATTTGTTCGTCTGGCTCCGTGTCAGGAGAAACTGAGGTCACTTTTCCAGATACCACTCCATAATCTTGATATGGATAAGCATCAAATTTAAGTTGCACTGGCATCCCCACCTCAATAAACCCTGCTTCCGGGTTAGGTAACTTTGCAGACAACACCAATGGAGTATCTTCAGGTCCAATTTCTGCAATGGTTTGCCCTGGTTGTACTACCTCACCAATATTAGTAAGATCCAGAGAAAGTACCACACCACTCACAGGAGCATAAACAAACCTTTCCTCCAACTTAGTCTCAGCAGCAGTTAGTAAATTCTTAGTTTCAGTAATTTTTGCTTGCAGTTGAGTCAGTTCAACTTTTAATTGCTGAATACGTTGCTGCATTTCCAACTGAGTTGTTTTTGCTTCCGCCTGCTTTTGGGCGAGCTGCGCTCTAAGTTCCTCTGTTTCTGCTAACCCTTGCTTGAGTTTACCTTCAGTTTCAGTCATCTGGGTACGTCGATCGCGCAAACTTTGTTCTACCTCAAATAACTTTTCCCTGGCCTGAGTTTCTTCTGCTAACTGCGCTCGAATAATCGCATTTTCTCGATCACGTAAAGTTTGCTCGGCAGCAAATAATTGTTCCTGAGCTTGATTCTTTTCTGCTAACTGCACTCGAATAATAGCATTTTCCCGATCGCGTAAAGCTTGTTCGGCAGCAAACAATTGTTCCTGAGCTTGATTTTGCTCTGTCAAATAAGCTCGCAGTAGAGCGTGTTCACGATCGCGCAGAGATTGTTGTACTTGAAACAACCGTTCCCGCGATATAGCTCCCTCATCTACCAGTGGTTCTAATTCTGCAACTCGTTGTTTATGTTCTGCCACATCTGCTTTGAGTTGTTGAATCAATTTTTGAGTTTGCTCTGTTAGTGGAGCGAGTTGTTGCCTCCTCATCCGGGAAGCATCTAGATCGGTTTTCAGTTGTGCGAGTAACTCATCTGTTTTATTTTCCAGAGGTGCAACTTGTTGTCGTCGCATTCGGGAAGCATCCACATCAGCTTTCAGTTGTGCCAATAACTGCCGACTTT
>JAAUYJ010079638.1_pt1 | contig 10648 bp, 11 predicted proteins | sample 7278031 | NCBI WGS metagenome assembly JAAUYJ01 (sample SAMN14350222, study PRJNA611818) | marine sediment metagenome | isolation source: surface marine sediment (1.8m) | place: French Polynesia: Moorea | collected 2018-08 | reverse complement strand
GGACAGGACAGTACTCCCCAGAAAAGCATTCTTGAAGAGTTCCATTTCCATCCCAACAAAAAAATCCTTTGAGCTAGAAGGTATCAGATACGGATTGCCTCACGAAATAGCTCGCGCCAGTTTTGCTCCATATATTTTTTGGAACAGCTCTGACCCTTTTTATGCGGCAAGTTCCGCCCACGCCCGCTCGCTCCTATTTTCTCGCACGCCACATTTGGCCCAATCGGCGGTAAGTGCTGACGGCAACTTAACTTTAGCGTCATAAATATATATACATAGCAAGGTTTAATTGAAATGAACACCTACGACCTGAGTATCCCTCACAGAGCCCGCAAATGTTTTTTCCATAAGAGGTGAGGTCATTTATTCCCGTCTCCCCCATCCCGCCACCATAAATAATATCAGGGGGGGAAATGAAATCCTGCTAGGTACATGCGGGATTTCCCGCAATTTTGAGCTCGTTATCCACGGAAACGTGGAGGTGGCAATTTCGGACAATTTCTTTTTTGAATTTTCTCCCCTTTTCCACATTTGGAAAAGGCCGCGGTGGCGGTAAAATAAATCTCTCGGTTCATCGATCGATCGCTCTGAAGCGACACGACTCCAACCAAATGCCCTTCCAGATTTGCCTATCTGCAAGTAAAAATATGGTGAGAGGGGGAAATAAGTCGATCCCGGCAGGTAGTCTTACCTACCTGTCTTGCAAAATCGAGGGGAGTTTTTGCCTCTCCGATTTATCGCACATGTAGGTGTGCGGTATGGGGCAAATGTACTTTATGTACGTGAACGAGTCACAGGGAAAAAAGCAACGTATGCATATTCGGTAGTGTACGTACGTTTAGCATTGCTTATGGCCAAGAGCTTTGAAAGGAGCTCTCCTTGCTTTTGGGCACACGCTCATTGAGTTGCATCTCATATCCTGGAGAGGAGGAATACGCGAGACGTCGAAAACATCATTAGCATGAGCCAGAAAAAAGAAAAGAAGATCAGACAACTCTGATTGCTGCTGATTGCTGACTTCTCTTTGCCATGCCCCCGAGGGCAGGAGGGGAATAAAAGCGACAAATTACTTTCCGACTTACCTTTCGGAAGATGCTTGTATATAATTAATTAAGGAAAACCATGTAAAGGGTTTCTATTTCCTTTTTATTTACTATCAATAGATTCGGCGTCGGCATGTTTCGGAGGAAGAAGTAACTGGGTCATTTCCGGCAATTCCATTCACGATGAATGGCTCCGTCGTGGGCGTCCTCAACGGCACCTCCGACGGCAATCAGACGGTTGTCGACGACGACGACGGCAACTTCTCCGTCGACGACGAACCATGGCTGGACGCATTCAAGGTATCTGCTACGTTGGAGGGGAAGTTTTTTGGGGGGGAAATGCGAATTTTCTGTTCTGTTATCAGTTTTGGATCGAGGGCGCTGCCATCACCGCCGTCTCGGCCGTGGGCATCGTTTGCAACTGCGTCTCCGTCGCAGTCCTCGTCAGGCCAAGGATGAGGGGATCGTTCCACACGCTGCTGGTGAGTCCCTTGGACCCTTGGAGGCTCTGTGAAAGGACATAACTTGTTCCAGCTATACAGACATTGTACGTAGGGCTAGGGGAAGTTTTCATAGATAGTAGTGAGTTCATTCGGGTGATACTTACCACAGTCAAAACACTTTCCCATATCCTGTTTCTCGCTCCAAATGAGGGTACGTACGTCCGATCCAGATAAAGTGTGGTCTTAAAAAAGTTGGCCCTCTCCATACGTATCACTTGCTTTGTAGTACTGAAGATGGGTTCAAAGAAGGCACCCATACTTGAAAAACGCGATCAGCACTGTGCACGCACAATGATTTTCAACCAATAGGAATGACAATGAACAGTAGCAAGTGGAGCTACTTTTTTGCTCTGGTCCATTTTAAAAAGATGAATCAAATGAGTGGAAGACCTCTACAAAATGAGACAGTTTGTATTTTAATGTGTATGTTTCCCCTCGACAGGTTGTGTTGTCCCTCTTCGACATCCTGTACCTGGTCACGAGCGCCTCCATCTTCGCGCTCCCAGCGCTGTGGGTGTGGTGGGGCGCCAACGTCTTCCCCGTGGTGGCACCGGTGGCATACGGGGTCGCCCACATCGGGAGGGTCGGATCAGTCTATCTCACTATGTCTGTCACCATAGAGAGGTAAGAACCCAAAAAATTCCTAGAGCTTCTTAGTACAGTACAGGCAGGCTTTTGAACACTTCCTCGTAACATCAAGGTCCACCCGCCTGTGCTAGATAGACACTTCCAGAAATTCCAAATTACTCTCCAATTTGCCCCCATTCAAGTCCACATCGCAAATACTGTACATGTTGGAGCACGTTATATAATGATCTCTACATTCAAGAGGAATCCAATTGTTCATGAGAAACCAGTACCACAACCACGACACCGGCAATATTCCAAGTTTATTTATTACGCAGCTGCAACAGTCGAACGTCATAGATTGTTGCCGCTAGACGCCAGATATTGCCAAAGCAAGGGCTTGGCGGGCCAGCTCCAGGATCCCTCTCCTCCAAAAAAATTTCAAAAAAGGTTCCTTCTTTCCATGCCAGTAGTAGTAATGCGAACAGAAAGAGAACAGGGAGGACGAGGGCGGACCTTTCCTCCACATCCTCTTTCTCTCGCTTTGATCAGGTGTACGACTGAACGTACCACGAATGGTCCCCTAGCGCCTCCGGCCGTTTTTCCCCACGTACATGGTTTTTTTCAGAGAAAAAAAATGCAGAGAACTTGCAAAGAAAATTTTAGATTTAAATCAAGCTCCAAAGACATGCAAATGCGCTGAAAATAAAAAAATATGCTGTAAGGGACGGTTCATCCTAACTACAAAAGAAAATTCCTTCTTCCAATGGCGGGGGGAGACTTTCTTTTGAAGTGGGAGGTGATTAAGGACACGTGGGAAAGTAGAAGACGGGAAAAAAACTTGGTTGACTTTAGTTCCAATGTCCCAGACAGGAGGAAGAGGTTTTTTCCTCTCTTCGTGCAGACGACACAGTCTTTTATTTTTGGTATTGTTCCATATGATTGGAATTTTACGAAGCTCCTGTTTGTGCCTGGGACATGGTGCAGCATGCAATGCCGTCCTGGGGTATTCTGGCATCCGGCAGTTTCGGGCCTTTGTCGATGCCACCGCCCCAGATCACTGCCTGCATGCTTCCTCAGCAATCGCCGAGGGAGGGAGGAGGGCCTTGTCACGGAACAAGCATGGATGGCATGGCATGCGACTCCTCCTCCTCCTCCTCGCTTCCCCTCCCTCTCCCAAGAGCCCTCTTCTCGACGGAACTATCTGGAAACAATGCTGTCCCAAACGGCCTCGCGAGCTCTTTTCTATTCGACGGGTGCATGGAAAGTATAGCTCCTGTGCGGCAAAAAAAGAGAACATTTCCCGTCGTCTCCGAAATTGACGACCCATGGGGGAGGAAGAAGGATGTTTGAACTTTTTCTCATGGCTGACCGCAGCTTTGCAGACACGAGAAGCAGGCGAGACCCATGTTTGCCTTTTCTTACTGCCCAAAAGGCAATTTGCAGACCGAGGCTGTGTGCACGGACGCGAAAATTCTGCCTTCTTCGCAGCAACGCCGGGGGACGAGGCAAACCCCGTTCAGATGGCATTCTCCTCCTTCTCTAGGGCTATGTAGGTCGGTTTTTCTGCAAAGAAGCCCACTGGTCCACTATCCCTTAAAAGGGTACGGCTTGGTCCCCCCTTTTTTTTCTCTATTTCAGGATTGTTTGGGGCCATCCTTGGAAGTTTTCCCCCCTTTCCCTTATAGTGTGTTGGTGCTGAAACGAATACGTACGTAAATTGGGCCGCCAACTTATCCTCAACTCCAAAGGGTGTACTGTGGGGTTTGTGTGTGCGGACGCTGAATGGAAGAAGGAGGGCAAAAAGGAGAAAAAGACCTTCCACATAAATGCCCTACTCCTGGACTCCTTTTTTAAAAGGACCCTCTACGGTACTCCCCCCACAAAAAAAGTCTTCAAATGCCGAGGGAAGCTTAGCTTAATGCTCTTTAGAAAGTTTCTTAAGACGAAAGTCGCCCTCTTGAGGTCTTTTATTAATTGATGATGTTTTTAATCTACGTAGAAGGGGAGCGCTGAGATAACAGAAAAGAAAGGGTATTCCAAGTGTATAGTACATTTTCAACACTTTTTTCTCTTCGATATCATAGGTACTACGCGATCGTACACCCCCTGCGTCACTTTTCCTGGAAGAAGGCCCTCATCCCGCTCTCCGTCTCCTTCAGCCTCGTCTATAATGTGCCAAAGTTCTTCGAGATACGATACGACGCGGAGAAGAACGACGTTGTGAGTATTCACTTGTCGTCTTGATGCCATGATCTCCGGAGTGTCTACTTTCTTCGTTAAAGACCCTGACCGACTTTCGGATGCACCCCGACTATGTCATGTACTACATGTTCTGGTCCAAGTTCGTGCTGGTGGAGATGATCCCCTACGTCACCATCATCGTCCTCAACACGGCCATCATGCTCAAGATCAGAAAGTCCAGGTGGGTGCAAAACATATGTAGTCTCGATCGTTAGAGAGAACCCTGGTTGCAAAACAAGGCTTTGGAAAAGGGTTTCCACACGAGTTAAAAAACCTACTCCAAAACCACTCAAAAGACTTTTTGCCACTCATCGTTGTTTGATTTTTGGACAAACAATCTCCTTCGCTTTCTCTCCCATCTGCCTTTATTTTCGGCACCTGCACCTAGAAACAAACAGGTATTTCGCCTTCATAATGTCTCTCTTTCCCTGGCAGGGGCTTCCGTCGTCGTTTCACCCGCGGCGCCGGGACAGAGAGCCGAGGCAGCCGGGCCACCGCCCGCTCCAGGAGCAGGACGGGGAGGTGCGTTTTCGCTATTATAGCATGACAACAACAACTGTTTTCCCCTCCTGTCAGGTGGCGTCGGAACCGCTCTTCCAGGCGCGAGGAGGAGGACGGCGACGACCTCGTTGGGGCTGAGGACGGAGGTGGAGGAGTCGCGGTCGCATTTAAAAGGACATCGTCCAGGATGGTGAGATAATATTCAGTAAACAAAATGAGGCCAATCCACAGTACTGTACAATATATCCCATTTACAACCCGTACCTTTTGTGCGAGCGTGAATACAGTTCGTACTGATATATATATCCAGTTCGGATATTCATGCAATGATATACCATCGGAGCTCTCTTTTGTGCGTCTAAATTGACGTCTGGGCTGCATTTTTAAAGTGGCGGACTCTGGTCGACTGACATTATTATGACGACTGCCTGGCATAGGGGGGAGTTATAAGGGCCAACTATTGGTTTTCCGATACCGGTGCGCGAACCCAGCCGCCGTTCGTACAGTTACAGAAGAGCATTGGTTTGAGCCTCTCTTTGACAGGCCGTGAAATGGAAGCGTCGCAAATTTTTCCGCCTCCCGATATCCGCTTTTCTCGGCCTCCCCAAACTTTTTCGCTTGTTTTCAGAAGTAGCCGTTCTTTGCTCTTGCATTTTCCCGAAGAATACTTGGCCATGTTTTCGCTCCAGCAACAAATGGAATAATAGCATCCGATTCCCATCCTGTGCACGCAGGTCTCTTCCATCCGCAAACTCGCCAGGAGGAGGTCGAGTTCCAAGAGGGGCGGAGGAGGGGCGACGGCGGAGGAGGCGGCGGAGGCCGGTCGCCAAAGACAGGAGGGAATACAGGACACCTCGGAGGAGGAGATTCACCAACTCTCAGAAATAGCAGACAAGAGGCAGCAGAACGGAGGAGTGGTGGTGAGAAGAGGGAGTTAATGTAGCAGGATGGTTGCACATTATGTTTTATTCCAGGTGTCCCAGGCCACTCCCTCTCCTCGCCGCAACAGCCGTGGGAACAACCGCGGCGGCAACGAGGAGGAAGAGGAGGAGGACGACAGCAGCCCGCTCTCCCGCCAGAGGAAGGAGAACATGAACCTGGCGGCCGTCCTGGTTGGCATCTCGCTCCTCTTCATCTTCTGCCAGTCTGCCAAGATCGTCCCTGACCTGCACGAGGTCATCTACTGCCGCATCCTCCCCGGGTCGGCCAGCAAATGCGCCGTCTCCGCCGTCATGTCCGGCGTAGTCTCAGTCTCGCACCTCCTCCTGGCCGTGAACTCGTCGGCAAACTTTGTCGTCTACACGTGCAGGGGTGAGTCAAAGTAGCTATGCTACTGATGCACGCTCAATGGTTAAAATTGTTCGTAACTTTTTATTTTCTCGCTTCAACGTCGAATATGGGCAAGTGTTACAAATCACTCTGGACAAACTGACGTATATAAGGTTTTCTTAAGTGGGGGACACCCAAAGTAAGACTTTTCGTAATGAAGTTGCAGCATCATATGAGTTGAACAGTGCATTCTTGCTTCTAGTGCACTACAGTATATCACACCTCCCACTCCCTATTTTCATCGTGTTTTCTTTCAATTTCGGCTGGAAAGCACTTTCCCCGTGGGCTGTCGTCAGAAAAAAAGAAAAGCTTTCAAAAAGATGAGAAAATAGGCGAGATGGACAATCCAGAATTTCTTCCCAGCAATATAATTTCCTTAGATTGCTCCGGCACTGCTCCCACTTACGTCGAATGTCGAAATATGGAAATCAAATTTCCACCTAAAAACAAAGTACTTTGTATGAGCAAATTTTGCCGATCAATGCCCTTTTCTGACTCTCTTTCAGTGACAATTCTTTTTTTTTCGTGGGACTCGCCAACTCTACTTGTTCCCTCAATTTAACACCGGTAGAGGGCGAAGTAGAAAGACCTTTTTTTGGTTTTTAATACGAACCTTGACTTTCACGGGAGCAGGGATATTACCGAGTCTCTCTTTGCGTGACTCCTTCCCACAATTTCCCGAGCGAACGAACAACCCTTTTGCGCGAGCGAGCGGGACTTGTGCCGCCAAGGCCTTTCATTAGCATTTCATGACATCAGGCCGTCTTGTCGATCTAGACGCCACAAAGATCTTCGTCCGTCCCATGAGGAAAGACTGTTACATGAGCTCGCGCCCACTGGCGGTCATACCCCCTTTTCCTGACATGTATGAGGACATACCCGAATGACTGTACCATGCACTCATGTTATGTGTACCTTCCGTTTTCTGCGAATCCCGCTGCGAGCCAATTTGCCAGCTCACTCGGGCGTTCAAAAGCGAGAGTACCGTACTTTCCCAAAAAAGGACTTTGAACAAGGCCCTATACAGTGTACTGTACGTACAATCTTTAGTAGTTTGCTTTCGACAACTTGCCTTCTCACACAGGCACCCGGTTCCGCCGGGAGATGATGGAGATGCTTCACTGCGACGGTAAGAAGCCAGAGGCCAAGGGAAGACAGCAGCAACAGCAGCAAAGGCAACAATCGCAGCAACAACCACAAACAGGAGGAGGAGGGGGACCCAGGGTTGTCAAGACTCTCTCGGGGGAGTCCTCCTTCTGCCACAGGCACGCAGGAGGAGGGGGAGCCTCACCCGCCAACGGTGGCATGAGATCCAACAGGAACAGCTCACAGAGCACCAGGTTAGTAATATTTCTATACCGTATTTTTTTAGCCCCCTTCAAACAAAAAATTAAAAGGATAAAAAGGATAAAAAGGTACATGACATTCGAGTCGAATCTTATCTTTCTCGCCGTAGTACTTAGTGAGTGAGAGGAGATAGATTTATTCATTCTACTTACTCACTTATGCCGTAACAGCAACGCAATCTATATTGCTTGTCCTTCAATACGTCCTCAACCCTTCATCCCGCACGTAACAGCATATATTTCTCCCTCTCCCAAGTACCTTACACAATGTAGACTGCATACGTCGAACACCAGACATGCTGATCGCATTTTCCACCCCTCTAAGGTCGACCTTGGCCAGCTGCAGCACCGCGGCCAGGACGGCCAGCGTTGCCATCGAGGAGGCCGAGATTAACTCTTCCTCCTGCCTGTCCGCTCCGGGGAGGCGACCGCGGGTGTCCTCCGTCGCCTCAGCCTCCCCCTCCCCCTCATCCGTGTTCCTGAAGCCATTTGAGGACGGGGAGGCTGCCACCGATAAGGGCGGAGACGACAAGGAAGAGGCGGAGGTCATGCTTTGATCATCGTGATGTCCGTTGTCGTGTCTATCGTAACCGTGGTTCCGAAAATGTATTTTTTGTATATGTCATATGTGCACAGATAATGTAAAGAAAAGTACCGGGAAATGTACGGTAAAAATATTGCACTGCTGGTAATCTAAACACAGAAGAAAAGGCCGTCATTTGGAGATTGAGGCGCCTGATTGCAAGAAGAGGGCCGGGTGGAATGGGAATGAAATTCCTGGCGTGCTATGCCCTGACTCCCTCTCTCCCTCGCTCCCTCCCTTTGGCCCGCCGTTGGCCCGAATTTGTAAGGCACCTGAAAAGGCAGAGCGAAATCTTCTGCTTGCATGCTGCCGAGGCCGAATTTTCGATGCCGCAAGAACATAAATGGATGGAAGCGTGAAAGAAACCAATCTTTTTGTCGGGGAGATCTTTTTTACGTTTTTTGACAGTGTAGGAACGGCATTTCCTATACCACTTTCCAATATTTTCCTTGCGAAATATCTCTAAGACAAATTATTTACCGTCATAGGCGCATAAGTAGGGTGCCTGACTATAAAGACCCCTCCCAGCCTCCAAATCCCATTTTAGTACCTTACGAACTTTATTTACTAGACCCTCCCCCAGCCCTCAAAATCGGAGACCAACTTGAACACCTATGTTTATCGTGTTAGCGACATTGCTATAAAGTTTTATCAGCACATGTAGATAGTAGATCTACAGTTCATGCATTAGGTCTAGGCATGTATCCTGCTTTAATATGAATGCAAAGTCGACTAGTAGCGGGCTTGCTTGGTTCTGCCACTGACGGAAGACCTGATTTCCCCCTTCGTTGTCGTCTTTCTTCTCCACATTTGACCGCAACGCCAATCAACAAAATCTTTGGCCGCTCTCTCTCGTCTACATGCATGGTATGCGGATGAAAGAGGATACACAGTTGATTAGATTGGCCGACCACCGAACGTGATCGTGGTGGCCTGAAAACAGGTACATGCATTCAGCTTCCGTCGCAATCATTGGAGGAGAATTGGTGGCCGCCCGTCACGACCGCAAAACGTGACAAATAACGAAATATTAATCCTCCCTCTTTGATACAAACAAAGTTGGGCGCCTCTTATTTCTTAGTCCTGCTTTTCCCCCTGCTGCAACACTTTGCCTGATGTGCAATCAAAAAACCAATTAGTCTCGCGCGTCTCGCTCCTCCTCCTGATGATGGCGATTGCTGTTCCATGTCCTCGATCCTCTCATTCGCCTGGAGGAGGAGGAGGAAGCCCTCTCAGCGACGGAGGCCGCCATGCATGGGCAATGGGCCCTATAATGTTGCCGGAGCTAATCATAAAGAAGAATGGCGCCACGCCCATGTATGCTTCGGTGGCGGCGACGGCTTCATCAAAGGAAGTAGTACTGTGTACGTACACCATTGCGCATCAACTCAAGTGCTGCTGAGGAAGCGGAGACACTCATTCACATTGATTGTTTCTTATTTCTTTTTAAAGCCTTTTCAAGCTCGTGTGTCTAAATAAAATCGAGAGCGCGGCTGCTGTATCGAAAGGGGGACGGCGGGTACAATCGCGGAGGGAGTAGAATTAAGCGGCTTGTCACCAGCAGCCTCCGAAAGCGTCTCAGACGGGAGGGCCCGAGACAGAATGGCAGGTTCTGGAGATGTCTCTCTTCATTTCCAATTTCGAACATGTAACGCGGCGGCTCAACTTTCTGTTGACGGCGGGCGGGACGGCGGCGGAGGACATGCCGCTTGACAAAGTTGACAAGTGCAGCAGAGCGGTTACATTCTGCTTCAATTTTATCCGCTCGATTTTGTTCATTTGATTCAAGTTTTCCTTTAATGTCGCTAAAGCAAAAGTAGGTGGTACTCATGTGAAGAGTACAATAGCAACCGCTAGCAACCCCATTCGCACACTATTGAAGTTGGTAAGTATAGTATTCCAACATTTTTGAAGGGGGGCTTTTTCATTATCGGAAAAGGCCGGAGACAGCAAGTAATGAAGTTCATCGCCGCTTCCAAAGTCAAATTCACTTTCAGTGCGCCTCCGACTAGTCGGGACAAACATCGATACGTAATTTGACGAAAGCTCTCTCATAATGAAAAACAAGACCTGCGTGATATTCAATGAAAACGGTGGGGAAAGTCCTATATAAAAAGCACAACAATATAAAAAGTTGTGGGCGTTATTGTTGGTAGCTTTTATTACTGACACAGTTCTCACACGATCTATAGCACGTATAATCGTTCATACCTTTAGAAGGAATGCATCCACAGAGTACCTTTTCAACGCTAGACTTGACGCCCTTTCCTTCCTCTCTTTTTCTCTGGGTCTCCCTGTGGCCTTCGACCCTTTGTCGGAGTCTCCCTTTAAGGATTCCCTTTGGCGATCCCCTCCTTCTCCCCTCGTATCTCAGGTCCAGGGGAAGTTATTGGGGAAGAGGAGGAAGCCGAGGAGGACGTAGGAGAGGAAGAAGGCCTCGGTGAGGTCCCCAGCGGAGAATAGACGAGACCTCGCGGCCTCTCGCCGGCCGCGCTCCAAAGAGTCCCACCACAGGAAGGAGGCAGGGCTCTG
>JAAUYJ010161678.1_pt1 | contig 10651 bp, 15 predicted proteins | sample 7278031 | NCBI WGS metagenome assembly JAAUYJ01 (sample SAMN14350222, study PRJNA611818) | marine sediment metagenome | isolation source: surface marine sediment (1.8m) | place: French Polynesia: Moorea | collected 2018-08 | reverse complement strand
ATGAAAAAAATATAAAAGAAAAAAGATCGGGCACCACCACATTATGTCGGGGGGGATGAGGTCAAATTGAAATTTTGAGGTCATATTGGAGGTCAAAAAAGCCAAAAACGCAAAAAAACAAGAAAAACCTAATAATCGTTTTTGGTGATTTGTGGCAAAAATACTGGTCACAATAAGCTGAAATTTTGCACAGTTTTTTTATCTTTTTCATATCTAAAACTTTTGTCTCATAAACTTTTTTGTAGGATGCTTCCTTGATAATAATTTAAAATTTGTCAAAAAAAAAATAATAACAATAACAACACGAAGCATTCTATGAACCTGCTCGGCTACGCCGCAGGTAAAAATGCACATTTATATCCGGAGATAGAAATTATTGGCCAAGGAATTTTTTTATCACTTGCTTGCTCCCACAATCGTATTAAAAAGTGTAAATGTAGGAAACATCATACCTGATAAACTCGTTTTCTTCCAAGAAATTTATGCACTGGTCGATGGCGCCTCCCGTTACCTCCTGCGTGGAAAGCTGTGAGGAGTCTCCAGCATCATCCAACAGAGAGGCTGCCAGCATCGTGCAAGAAGCGTATTTCTCCACTTCGTCCGGCGACGTCGCCACACCGCTCGCAATGACCTTAGTTCAACAACTTCAAAATTAGCAAATCAAAATCGTTCCGTGTTTTATTTAACTAGCCATACCTCAAGAATGGCCCTCTTCATGGCGGCGCAAAGGGTGTCCTTAGCCCCTCCCTTGGAAGATGTCTCCCCCTCCCTCGCGGCCAGGCAGCTCCTGACGGGCTTGAGCGCCGCCGACACCAACTCGGCCACCTTGGGCCTCTCGTTCTCCCTGCACATGAGGATGCTCTCCCCCTCGCTGTCGATGCCCTTCCTGCCGGCGCGGCCCACCATCTGCTTGTAAGACAGGGTGTCCATCAGCTGGTTCTGGAAAGTGAAGGGGCAGCGCACGATGACGCGGCGGGCCGGGAGGTTCACCTGGGAAAAAGTACACAGAGTACAGTGTAAGAATATGCACAGAGGTGAAAGAGACAGACCAAAAGGGAAGTACTCACTCCCGATGACAGAGTGGACGTGGCGACGAGGACCCTAAGCACGGACTTCTTGAAGGCCCCCTCCAGGATGTCTCGCTCATCAAAGGTGAGTCCCGCGTGGTGGTAGGACACCCCGAAGCCGACCACCTTGGCCAGGGATGGGTCCAGCCCGGCCGGGCTTCGCCTCAGCTGCTCCATAACCTCTGACAACTGGGCGCCCGACAGCTGCTCCTTGATTTCGGACCTCATCCGGTCCACGGCGGCTGCGTCCAGCACCCGCGCCATCTTTCCCCTCCCGAGGTTGAAAAACTCCTTGGCCACGGTTTCAGCCAGCTTCTCGCACCAGTTCTTGGTCGGGCAGAAGATCAGGATGGAGTGGCCGGCCAGGACGGTCTCCAGGCACAGGTACACAAGGTTGTCCGAGTCTCCCTGAGTTGCAATAGAAAATGAAACCGCCAAAGGAAAAACTTTTCAGGCTTACCTCTATCACGAATGGCGGGCTAATGCTCCTGATGAGCTTGAAGCTCGAGTCGAATAACTTTTGTCCAACCTGTGGAAAGCAACCGCACGTCATCAAACGGCAATGTTACTGTTATTGTTTTCTTACCTTGATATTTTCTGCCAGTGGGACCGGCCGGAAGTCTGTCTTGTACAAATCAGCGTTCAGCCAGTTGGCCAGCATATCCAGGTTGGGCAGGGTGGCGGACATGCCAATTATCTGGACTTTGCACGAGGGATTTCTGCGAAGCGGAGAGACAAGAAATGTTAAGTGACATCCGAAAAATCTCCAGAGCAAGCAAGCACTCACTTCCACGACATGTATCTGATCTTGGTGAGCAGGAGCTCCAGCAGGTATCCTCTGGAGTGGTCTCCCAGCAGGTGCAGCTCGTCCACCACCACGCACCCCACTTCCTCCAGCCCGCCGCCGCCCTCCCGGTTCTCCAGCAGCCTGTTGATGATGCCGTTGGCCTTCTCTATGGTGCAGACAGCCACGTCCGCCCGCTTGAGCCCCCCTTGCGGAGACTGTGAGCCCATGAATCCGTGCACGCGAACGGGGAGGTCCTTGAGCAGTGCCTGCAGAGCAAACATTTTCTCCCTGGCCAGGGCCACGAAGGGCAGGATGAGGATGGCCTTCTTGCCCGTCTCCAGCACGCGCTTGATCATGAGCAGCTCGGCCACCAGGGTCTTGCCGGCGGAGGTGGGGGCCGAGTAGACCAGGTTCCCGCCGTCCAGCACCTCCCCGATGCCCAGGCACTCCGCCTGCCACGGGAACATGGTGCTGACGCCCCGCTGGGCGTAGCGCAGCAGCACCAGCTCCGGGAGGCCCCAATGCCGCATCTCCAGCTTCTCCTGCAATGATAAACGGCAACGTAAGAGCTACGGTAATTGTAAAAACTTCGTTATCAGCACCTCTGATGTCAAGCTTCTGTCGTCGACCGTGGTGCTGTCGCTCATGTGGTAGCTCTCGACGGTGACCTTGGTGGAGCCCCTCCTCCGTCTCCGCCTGGTTAGAGACGCCTGGGGGTTCTCTCGGACGAGGCTGCATCCCAGGGCGGCGGCGTTCTCCTTGTCCTCCTCGCCGCCGCCAGACCGCCTGGGAACCTGGCTGGCAGGGACGAAGCCTGGCCCTGGCCTCGCTGAGTGTGATTGGCCTGGCACTGCACTAGCAGCATGACCTTGATCCTGTCCCTGTCCGTCTTGCTCCAACAAGTCCAAGAGTGAGTCCTCCCCAAGTACGCTGGAGTGTGGGGCATCCTTGGGGTTGGACTTGGCGCACGAGGCGGCGGCGGGGGGAGCACACACAGACCTGGAAAAGACATTCACGCGCAACATTATCATCTTGATGCATAATACTGCATGCGTGGCGCTTGTACTTAATTTGTTCTTACCTTTTGGCGTTTGCCTGTACGCGCACCCGGCCCAGGAATCGGGTTCCGCCCAACCCGGACATCCCGACGCACCGGGAAACACACGGAACGGCGACAACAAGAGGTCACAACCAACTTGCCCCACTTATATGAATATCTTACTCATTTTAGTTGCTTTTTCTCAACAATATTTTTAAAAAATATTGTTAAAAATTACAAAATGTTAAAATACGTCTTTGGGTCGCGTTGCGTGACTTGCGTCAACTTCAAAATTATTTTGGATCAGCTGATTTTTTCCGTGTCTCATTTTCTTTCCCGCGCAGATTCAAATATGTTTTACTTTTTCGCCCCTTTCTGAAGCTTCCATTTCCTAATTATGGGACAAACAATTATTGCTGGTATGAACTTTACCATTGATAAGTTTTACACTCTTTTTTATTCCTGCGAAATAACTAATTTACGCTCTTTGCCGCTCTTTTTCCGATTTTGTTCCCTATTATTTTCCCTTGTTTTCTTTCGCCCCTGCCTGGCGCCTTCTTTTTCAAAACAAAGTCAACTACATTTTTTGCGGGGAAAAGAGGAAAGCGGAATTTCAGGCCAGTTATGGCGCCTTTTTACCTTTTTAGCCTTTGAGTTTTTAACAAACTACCTTATAAATTTTTGAATGCTAACAAAAACGCGTTGACATTAGTTTTTTAATATATAGTGAAATTGTTGAAGTAGAGTAAAATGAAATAACTTTTACGGTCGGTTATTTTCGTGTACTCAGGAAGTGGGAGGCTTTTTATCCTGAATTTAAGATTTTTGGAGAAACATTCCTGGTCACTGCCTGAAATTGTGCGTCGGCCTCGAAGTTGTTCTTGGTGTCGTCGTTGTCGTCGTTGTCCTCCGCCGCAGAGGAGGGATCACTCCAAGGGCCCTTGGTGTGGGGCCACCCTCATCTCCCCTGTGCAAGACCTTTCTGTGGCCATGAAGCTGTGCACCCCCGCCATCGCCTGGCACAACCGGGAGCGGGTCGCCTCCGTTGACTTCCAGCCGCGACAATGGCCCGAACCGGAGGAGTCCGGAGTCAAGAGAGTCCGGGTGGCCTCCGGGGGAGACGATCACCATGTGGTGGTAAGTAAAATGACCCTGACCCTCCTCCTGCTTGACTTCGTTGACCCTGGGGTTTCTCTCTGGCGCAGATCTGGGAGGTGGGGTCGGACGAGGAGGGCAAGGCCGTGCTCAGGCCGCTGTGCGACCTCAGCAGGCACCAGAACTCGGTCAACGCCGTCAGGTGGGCCCCAGACGGGAAGATCCTGGCCTCGGCGGACACAGGTGAGAGAGGGGTGCTTTCTTAGATGTCCAACCGGCGACTGACGCGGCTCCTCTGTCTCTTTTCAGACTGCGCCGTCTTCCTGTGGCAGTTCAACGCCAGCGCGGCGGTGCCTGACCTCTTCGGGGAGGACGGCGGCGGCGGGGATGACGAGGAGGGCGATGGGGACGGAGCGGGGGGACACAAAGAGAACTGGTCCATACTCAGGATTCTTCGGGGACATCTGCAGGTTGGTTCCGTTATCCAGAAAGGTTTTTAGCAAAGCAAGGTATCATCTCAATGTCTTTTTCAAGGACGTGATCGGTCTGGCGTTCTCCCCTGACGGCGCCCAGATCTGCTCCTGCTCCACGGACGGCAGCGCCATCGTCTTCGACGTTCACAAGGGAACCAAGCTCAAGATTCTGTCCGACCACAAGGGCTGGGTCAACGGCGTGGCGTGGGATCCCCTGGGGGAGTCCGTCGTCACCTTGGCCAGCGACAGGGTCCTGAGGATTTTCAAGCACAAGTCCTTTAAGGTCCGATGCAAGACCTCCAAGTGCCAGCTTCCCGTCGGGAACAGGTTCAATTACAAAAGTAGCCTTTGACGCTCTACAGTACAATGTATCACGAAAATCTTCTCTGTTCTTCACGGCAGGTCCAAAGAGGACGGCGAGGATAGCGAAAAGAGTTCTTCCCTGATGCGCAACGTCCGCCTCTTCCACGACGATACCTTCCCCTCCTTCTTCCGGCGGGCGGATTTCAGCCCAGACGGAGAGATCCTGGCGGTGCCATCGGGGGTCTTAGACGTAGACGGGGAGGCGGATAAGCCCACGCACTGCACCTACCTCTTCAGCAGGATGGACTACTCCAAGTAGGAAGCCTTTCGCCAGGCAACTTTGTTCTTCCACCTCATTGTTACTTTCGCTTTATTTCCAGGCCCGTCCTTTCGCTCCCCCACCGAGAGTACAGCGTGGCGGTGAGGTTCAGCCCTGTCAAGTACAAGTTGAGGGACGTTCCGGTGAAGAAGGGCGCCGACGCCGATGCCTCTTCCAACGCGAAGCCCTGGGAGAAGACAAAGACGCTGTTCTGCCTGCCCTACCGCATGGTGTACGCCGTGGCCACCCAGAACGCCGTCACCCTGCACGACACGCAGCAGGCCGAGCCCTTCGCCCGCGTCTCAAAGATTCACTACATCGCCCTCACCGACCTGTCTTGGTCCAGCGACGGGTCTTGCCTTGTCGTCTCCTCCACAGACGGCTTCTGCTCGATTATCTCATTCAGGGAAGGGGAGATCGGGGAGGTGTACGTCGAGGAGAAGGAGGAGGAAAAGGAGAACGTCGCCGTCGCCGACGCGGGCTCCAAGGAAAACTCAGCGGTGGAAAAGGTCGACCCTGGAGCGGAAGAGGCCGCGCGCCCGAAAAAGGGCGATTCGGAAGAGGTCGGACCCAATGCTGAGAATTCCGACGCTTCTCCAGAGGCGGAAACCATCCTGGCTGTTCGGAGAAAGCCCGTCGCCGCCCCTTCTCAAGAAACCGAGGAGGCCCCTATGGAAGTGGACCACCAGGAGCCCAAAGAAGGAGAAGAGAAGGCTGAAGTTGCAAGGCAAGAAACGTAGCGAACCGTCCTCCTCCTACAGAATCTGCATTTGAAATGAAGCGACTGCGCATTATTTTTAGGAATTAAAACGCATGGTGGTAGCACTGTATCAGATGGCTTTGGTTATGTTTTATATACTCGCTTCTTCTTACTGTTTAAAACACGGTACTGAATACTTGAGACGGCGACGGCGGCTCACATACAAACATTGCAGCTAAAACATGAGGGGGGCCGGGATACAATTACAGATGATTTTTTTATTCGTCCTCACCTTCAAAGGATAGTCCTTACTACTGTAGCGCGACAAAAATCGCGGAGAGAAAAAAGAGGGTCCGTCAAATTTCTTGTGGCTCTTTGTTCTCGCGCTGTGTATTACTGTGTAACCAAAGTCTTTAGGTCGTCTTCATTCTGGCAGTTCTCACTGGCACTCTGCTGCTCTTTCAACTTCTTGCCTCCACTGAAAAAAACACTTCCCTCTTTGTACTAAGTACGTGGTTCAAGTTTCCAGTTGGTCAATCAGGGATTGCTATGCTGCTGTCGCTTTTTTTATCGACCGTGCAGTCTGTAGTCCTTTCCCTCGTCTCGAAATTTCGAGTTCGCTCAAATGTTCCATTTTTACACCGATGTGGACGTGGCCCCGTCCAGCTGCTGTTGCCGCTCCCTCTCCTCCTCCGGGGTGGCGACGGCGGTGACGATCTTGCCGTTGGACTGCAGCTGGGTCCTGAGGTCATTGAGGGTGAGGGGCTCGGCCTCCTCGCCGCCGCCCTCGCCCGCCGCCATAGCAAGCTCCTCGAGGTGGCTGTCGTCTTCGCCGGGCCTGGAAAGGGGGAAAGCGAGATTGGCCAATTTGAAAGGCTGGACGTATGAAAAAGTCCCACTTGTGTTGGGAAAAGTAGGAAAGGTATGAAGTCCTTTCCACCGCAAAGGAGACGATGGTGGACTTCTTTTTCATGTCACTGCGTTCAAGAACCGTCAAGTCGATAAGAAGCTGGGTTTTTATCCATGCTACTTATTTTCAGTCAGAGTTCGTACCTCTTATGCGGGCAGCTGCATATCTTGAAGTCCGACCCGTATGCCTCGCCCTCCTCCAGCGTGTTGGGTAGATGCGTCCAAAGGGTCTCTGGGAGGAAGAGCGAGGAGATCCCCCCCGCCACCGACAGCGTGCCCATGATCACCAGCGGCAAGACGTGGCTGTAGTTCCCCTATAAAAATATTCGAATCTGTTACAATTTGTTGCTGCCACAACGATATGGATAAATCACAAACAGATATTTCGAAGGCAATTGCGAAAAGTGATTCTAGCTTCTTTTACCAGCGCGTTTATGTAGGGAAACATTAGGAGTCCTAGGCCGGCTACGAAGCTGGACACCCCCATGGACTCGCTCCGCACCACGGTGGGGATGAGCTCGCCGGCGTACACGTAGATGACGGCGAAGGAGGCGGCGATCTGGAACTTGCCGAACATGGCCAGGCACACCGTGATCCAGGGGGAAGCATCTGTGGGAAGGAGGAAACGACAATTTTTTAAAGCAATTTCTCATTGCTGCAGGGAAGAAAGTCCGTTCAAGCAAAGGGGAAAAAATGGTAAAGAAGAAGCTCGAGGAAAGGACGGGCGGAAGAAAAAATAACAAGCTCGGTTTCCGTCTCTTTCCCCCTTCTCCGCCTCCTTTGACGGCGGAGGGGACGGACCGACGGAAAGGCGGGCGGAGAAAGTGTCGGAAAGAGGAGGAAAGAGATCGAGGAAGAGGAGGGCGACAACGAACGTGTCTTATTGGGTCGGTTGTTAAAACAATGCTGGGGAACTAAGGAGAAAAGAAGTGGAAGAAAAAGGGATCTTTGGCGAAGAAGTGGGTGATGGTTTCTAGCCGGCACTCTTTTCTCACCCAGCGGCACGAAGATGCAGCAGATCCCCGCGATGCCACCCGTGGTCATGGTGGAGAAGAGCACCCACCGGCGCCCCCACTTGTCCATGGCATACCAGCCCATGAAGTAGGAGGGGATCTCCACGGCCGAACTGATGAAGAAGCCGAGGAAGGAGTTGACGTTGAGGTTGGCCGAGTAGAAGGAGAGGCCGTTGTAGACGAGCGCGTTGGCCAGCCAGTTGAAGGTGATGAGCATCCAGTTGCGGCGGGACACCGGGTAGTACAGCAGCAGGATGAAGACGGAGGGAGTCCGCTCCGGCTTGGCCACATCCGCCGCCGCCGCCGCCGCCGCGGTGGTAGTAGCCAGCTTGGCGGAGGGGGCGGTGGAGGCAGCCGGCGGAGGGGGAGGGGGCTGCGGGGAGGACGGGGGCTGGGCCTCCACGCTGCTCTTGCCGTCGTCGTCGTCGTTGTTCTCAGCCTCTGGGTCCGCCGCAGGGTTGCTCAGGTCCTCCTTGATCAGGGTGTTGTTGCTCTCCTTCTCGGGAATGGTCTGCTGCTGCTGCTCGAGCAGTAACTGCCGCTGCTCCTTCAATCTTAGTAATCGTTCCTTCCTTTCCTGCTTCGCGTTTTGTTGCTGCAAATGCAAATTTAAATGTAAATGTCGATAAGACAAGGGAAAAGAAATCTATTTTGTCGACCCATTTTCCTACCTCAATGAACTTTCGCACAAAGTTTGGCGGAATTTCCTTCCTGTTCCACCGCGCGATGTTCTGAATGATGACCTCGGCCTCGTCTATCCTCCCGTAGCTGAGCAGCCACCTTGGGCTCTCCGGAATGATCCACCAGTACGCCCATAGCGCCACGAAGGGGACGGAGGTGACCACGGCCAGGTCGAACCACGAGTTGAAGACGTAGGCGAGGCCGGCCAGGATCATAAGGGCCACCGCGAAGAAGAGGCAGATCATCATCCCGGCGAAGGTGCGGTACGCAGGGCCCATGATCTCCAGGGCTGGAGAAAGCAATAGATTGAAAAAGATTCAGGTACGGGTGCAGCAGAACTTCTACTTTTATGTTACTTTTTGAGGCGAAATTATTTGTGTTTTTGTACTCACTGACGATGAAGGGTATCTGGAACAGCGCCGGGAATGTGAAGCCGTTGATGGTCCTGAGCACCGTGTAGACGACGTAGTTGGGCGAGAAGCAGGTGACGATGGAGATGACGACCTCCATGAAGAGGAGGGAAAAGAAGGAAGCCCTCCTGCCGTACTTGTCCGAGATGTGTCCGAAGAGGACGTTGCCGAAGAGGCTGCCCACGTAGAAGAGGGCGGTGCTCGTCGAAGGCCACCAGTTGCTGTCGCACACAAGGTCGAGCTGCAAAGGCGGAAATCAACTCAGTTAGGTGTTTTCTTTTTAAGTAGGGTCCTTGCGGTAATGGCGTAGCCATTCTTTTGGCCTTTTTTCGGGGGAAAACTTTATTTCTCTTGCTATCTCTGTATCTCTACTTTGGGCGTATTGGACTACGAGCCGACATACACGTACAAAAGCATAAAAAGCTGCAAAATCCGTGCTTGCTTGGAAAAGCCATAAAAAGTTGCTATAAAAAGGTCGGGAGGGGGGAGCCCAATTTGTAAATTGAAAATTCCCCATTTTAACATGCCCTCCCGCTCTAGCTAAGTTGATGAGCTGCCGCCCTCGTAAAGCAATTAAGCGGAGACTTCCAAAATTCCATTCCCTCGGCTTCTGCGTTTCCCTTTTTGGACCTCTCTCCAATCTTCGTTATCGGACAATCCTGTTTTTCTGCCTGCCTGCGTCTCCATAACTAGGAGAGTTAACAAGTGGTAGTGGGACGGGTGTGAAATCTGGAAATAGATTTTTTTGCGTCTTTTCCGGCGGTCAGTCCAGAGCAAAGAGAAACGAGAAACGAATAGTGTCGATTGTGGAGGATAAAAAAATCTCTGCTTTCTTCTTTTTACCTGCAGCGAAGCCAGCAGGTCAGGGCATGGGAACTGTTGTTCTTCTGGATGAGAGATTCGGGGCGAAGTGTTTTCGAATAACTCATGTACAGTTTTTTTGGACAAAACTGTGTCTAAAAAGGGCGCACCAAGGACAAATCTTTTGTCTGAAAAAGGGTGCATCAAGGACAAAACCTGTCTAAAAAAGGGTGCATCAAGGACAAGAGTTTTGTCTTTTACATTTGTACAAAAAATATGAAACCCTCAAGAAAGTCACGCCTGAAGCAAAGGCTGTTGGTCAGTAGAAAATCCGTCTTGTTTCTTGCATTCTACGCTGTGTTGGTGGGTGCAAGTATGAGCTTGGATGGGAAAAATGAGCTAATTTTTTGCCGTGTAGCGTTGACTACCAATTTTTTTGCTAAGCTCACTCCTTTCCTTGAGAACAAAATCGTCCCAAAAATCGGTTGCAGCGCCCTTCTGTGGAATTCGACCGTGTCGTGTACGTATACTGCAATGGCTCGGGACTTTTCTCGAAAATTGAAGCGACCACTTTCGCCCAACATGTCAGAAATATTTCACTGCCACTTATTTTTAGTTCTCCCGCCGGACCAAAAACGGAAGGAGACTTCCCGATACAGGATAATGATACCCTTTTTCGATAGAAAGTAGCCACTTTTGAGCTACGAAAATAGTTCCCTATTCAGTTGCTCGGCTGTAAAAAATGAAAGCACGTGAGGGCATGCCCCCGGCATGGGCACTTGGGCACACGTGTATGGTGGGGGGCGAGAAGGGGGTGTGGTTTGGATGTCACTCATCGAAGGAAGAAGAGATTTCTTTTAACTAGTGTATGTCTTGTCATCTGACCCCTCCAAGCTCTCCACTCATTCCAACTCCCTAAAAACCACTTGACCAACAAATCCCTCCAATCCCACTTTTCCACCAATCTCCCACCACCTTGATTTTTTGCAGGTATGTTAGGTAAACCCCACCAACGAAGGAGGCCAAAAATAACGGCTACCGTCAGACAAACGCT
>JAAUYJ010210000.1_pt1 | contig 10656 bp, 7 predicted proteins | sample 7278031 | NCBI WGS metagenome assembly JAAUYJ01 (sample SAMN14350222, study PRJNA611818) | marine sediment metagenome | isolation source: surface marine sediment (1.8m) | place: French Polynesia: Moorea | collected 2018-08 | reverse complement strand
TTAGAGAGCATAGTTTGTTGTTGTTAGATTAGAGGTAAAATTTCATTGTTGTAGGTTGGGTTGAGGAACCGAAACCCAACACAGCAGTTCATTATTGTAGGGTGCGTATTTACGGTTAAAATCTAGACTGTGAAATGGATTAAACAATCCGTCGCAGGGCACCATTTTAGATCCAATATTACTAAAAATGCTGTTAAGACAAGTTTTGATTTAGTAGTTTTCTTTTGGTTAGAGAGCATAGTTTGTTGTTGTTAGATTAGAGGTAAAATTTCATTGTTGTAGGTTGGGTTGAGGAACCGAAACCCAACAAAGCGTTATTGTTCACTTACACATTAGTAATAAGTTTTGGGCGTTTGAGACTGCTATCCTGATGGACTGCTTTGCTAGGCTGATGAAACGCAAAAGCTGCCACTTGCGATGACAGAATGACATTATTTTGCGTAAGTCCTATTTTTGTTGGGTTTCCTACGTCAACCCAACCTACACTTATTACACTACATTATTCAACGAACTACAGTATTACTGAGGAAGTAGTCTGCCAATAGTCCGGTTTTCTGCCACGAAAGTTTCTTGAGCTACACGTTGAATATCTTCTGTTGTTACAGAATTAATGGCATCCAACTCTTTAAATAGATTTTGCCACGAACCAGTTTTAATTTCATAACTCAAGAGAGCAGTTGCCATACCCATGTTAGAATCAAGAGACTGCAACAGACCTGCCCGCGCTTGAGTCTTTACCCGTTCTAATTCTTCCTCAGAAACTGGTTCCGTTTTCAACTTTTCAATTTCTGTTTGCAAAGCTGCTCCTACTTCATCTATATTGCTATTGGGAGCAGTCATGGCATAGAATAGCATCAGGTGTGGGTATTTATCTCCCGGATAACCACTAAACCCTCTAGCGACGAGTGCAATTTGTTGTTTCTCAACTAATGACTGATAGAGGCGAGAAGTACGACCATTACTCATAATACTAGCAATCATATTATAAACTGCATTGTCCGGATGATTCACTGCTGGTCGATGATAACCTTCTATATACCAAGGTTGGGATTGCAACTTCATCGTTACTTCCCGCGTTTCGGTTTGGGTCGGTTCGAGAATGTTGAGTTTTGGCGGTCTTTGTTTGACTTGGTAACGACCAAAGTATATTTCTGCTAATTTTTTGACTTCTTTGGGATCGACATCTCCAACTATCCCTACAGTTAAGTTATTAGGAACGTAATGAGTATCAAAAAAATCCCGAACATTTTCTCTGGTTAAATTTTGTATATCCTCTGAATACCCAATGACAGGGCGACGGTAAGGATGTACTTGGAAAGCTTTACTCAGGAATTGTTCCAATAATTGAGCGACGGGTGAATTTTCGGTGCGCGATCGCCTCTCTTCGAGAATAACTTGTTTTTCTTTGTAAAATTCCCTAAATACTGGATCTAGAAATCTTTCTGACTCTAAAGACATCCATAATTCTAGTTTATTGGCAGGTAAGCTGTAATAGTATTGGGTGTAGTCTGCGGAGGTAGCAGCATTCAGTCCTACACCTCCTGCTTGTTGGACAATTTTCGAGAATTCATTCTGATTGACATATTGAGATGCCAACTTTTGAGCTTTCTGAAAGTCTGCTTTGAGTTGAGCAACTTGTTGGGTTTTACCATCCGTGCTAGCTTGCTGAATTTCTGCAAATATCCGGTCTAATTTGTCTAAAGTTGGTTTTTCTGCTTTATAGTCTTTTGTGCCGATTTTTTTTGTGCCTTTAAAGGCTAAATGTTCGAGGTAGTGAGCTACACCTGTTTTGCCATCTGGTTCATTTGCTCCGCCTACATCTGCATAAATAGCAAAGGATATAACAGGGGCATTATTTCGTTCTAGAACGATGAATTTCATGCCATTATCTAGGCGAAATTCTGTTATTTTTTTAATTACTCGGTCTAAGTAGGGTTTGATTGAGATTTTTTGGTCAGGAGTAGATTCCCTTGCTAAGGCCATATTGCCTGGAAACCCAAGCCAAAATAAACTTATGGCAATCAAACAAAGGCATAAGTTTAGCGATCGCTTTTTAAGTTTGGCCTTGTCTAAGTTGGTGGTAATTATTTTTTTACACCAAACTAAAAATAAAATTGCCATAGATATTATTTTTATTATTGGGGAATAAAAATTTAATCCTTTTCTCTCAAGGGATTTTGTCTGAAGGCTTCCTGTATATATTTCTATTGTGGGCATAATCAGGCCCTCTCTAGAGTTTTTGTTTGACTTCCGCGTAGCAGTGCCATTTGGACATATCAGCATAAGTGGTAAAATCTAGTCAACTAATTAAATTTTTTAGCAGGTGACAACTAGGATTATATTCTGCTCTATAGGATTTTGCTAATTTAGTCAATCTAAATGATTTGTCAAAAATCCCAAAATAGAGAAAAAGTCTGAAACTGTTACCTCTATTACCGAATTATTAATTAATTATTAATAATTAATTAATTCTGGTTTAAAGCCTCCCCTTTTAAGGGGAAAAAAAGTGCTAGGATATTTCCCAATATTGAATCAAGAGCGGTTTTAACCAGAGGTAATTATCAATTATCCATTATCAATTATCAATTAATGAACCCTTCCCACTAATTGCTGTTCCCTAATTCGGCGGATACTTTATTCAAAGCCTAAATATTATAACTCTTATATTGGAGTGAGATTCTAGTTTTTTGATTAAACCTCTGAAATAAACGAATCTTTTTTATGCTTCTCTATCAGTAGACATAGGCGTGAAAAAGATATAGATTTTTTGTTGCTAGTAGGGAACACTTAACACTTAACACTTAACAGGGTATATATTTTCACGAAAAAGATACGAAAAATGATTTCGGAGTGTGAATTTGACAACTATAGCTTGTCTTAAATAAAGAGCAAGTTTATTTTCTGGAGAGGTCTAGTATAAATAGAGCATAGAAACCGGGTTTGTATGAGATGCCCCACCATACTAATATTTACCTCCGATCAATCCGGTTTCTTAGTTCCTCCCCAGGAAGCTAGCTTAATGCTAAAAGCTGATAGCTAGTTAATAGGTATAAAGCTTTTGTTAATTAATGCTTAAATTGTTCAATAATGACGCTATTATTATGCAGTTAAAATAAAATCAAAAAATTAGCTATTATGAAAGTTTCGACTCAGTTACAAACTCCAGAGATACAGACACGAACTAGGATCTTACAAACAGCTCAAAAGTTGTTTGCTAAATATGGATATGATGGTACTACTATTAGAGATTTAGCAAAGGAGGCGGGAGTAGCAGAGAGTACATTATTTCATCATTTTACTAATAAAAAGGCAATTTTGATAGAGTTGGCTACGACAGGATGGGTGGAAATTCTTACAGATTTATTGACAGAATTAAGTGAGATGTCTAGCTATAAAGCTGTGGCACAAGTGATGCGTCGCCGGATGTTAAATATTAGTCACAATGCAGATATGATGAAAGTCTGTTTCTTGGAAGCGCAGTTTCATCCAGAATTGAGGGATAAGATTCAATCGGAAGTTATTGAGAAAATGACCGATGTGGCGGAGGCTTTTTTTGCAACAGCGATGGAGCGAGGTGTATATCGAAAAATGAATCCTAAACTTGTGGCACGGGTGTTTTTAGGAATGTTTGCGATCGCGGGTTTTAGTCAAAAAACTTTATTAGAACCTGATGCTTCTCCCCAAGCAATGCAAGAAATGGCAGAGGGATTAGCTGATATTTTCCTGAATGGTGTTTTGGTCTCTGAAAAAGGTGGTTATAGCTGAAGTCAGAAGTAGGGGCGAATGGCCATTCGCCCCTACATTCGTAACACGAACTAAATTTGAGAGGCGCGAGAAAGTCCTAACCGCCCTAGCGACTGCTATAAATTTTAAGTATTGGAGAATTCCAGCAATTATCAGCCTTTTGTCAAACTATTGTAGGGACGTTCCATGGAACGTCCCTACTGGTGTGTCAAGACTAAAATTGTGGTTTAGAAGCAAGTAACCTAGAAGACCTCTCCCCCAACCCCTCTCCTGCTTTTGAGAGGGGAGTTCTCTCCCCCAACGCTAGCAGGGAAGGGGGTTGGGGGGTTAGGTTTTTTAACCCACATTTTCAAGCTTGACACGGCACTACAGTCTTTTTAGGAGAAGATTTACAACAGTTTAATTATGGTAAGCGGATTTAGTATTAGTGGAGGAGCAATGGTTATGGCCATATTGAGAATGGCTAAGTAGGTAGGTGGGAAAATTTACAACTACGTCATTGCGACTGGAACGGAGTGGAAGGAAGGAATCTCAAGGGTATGAGGTGCATCAACATTTCGTTATATAGTGAGGTTAATAGGTAGTAGTCCTAATGGTTCAACTGATACTATCCACCACCACCGCCACCACCACCACCGCCGCCACCGCCGCCGCCACCGCCACCACCACCACCACCACCACCGCCACCACCACCACCGCCGCCGCCACCACCGCCACCGTCGCCACCGCGAATGATGCTACTTGCTCCACTACTAACAACAAAGGCGAACCATAAAAACACCATCAACATTGGAAATATCGAAGATATTAGGTCTAATAATCCTGAAAAAAGAGAACTAACTGCTTGAGTGCGCTGCCAATTTGGTTTTGAAATATCAAGAATATTATGAGGAAATAGCACCAAAACTTCTATTTCTTGTTGGGGTGGAATTGGTTTATGAGCTACAAATTCTACAGTTGTAGAATTAATTTTTTGACGGTTAGTTGGCACTCCAATTCTTTTATATCTTTGAATTTTTTCTGATAAAACCTCTGGCAGTCGGACTATTATTTTGGCATTTTTAATAACAGCACTACGGTTAGCAAATATTGCTTTCCAGTAAACCTTATCTCCACTCTCATTAATATGTAAACCACCAATTACTCGATATTTCAATACAAAAGTATGAGCTTCAGGTGCATTAAGTGTATGTTGCCATTTAATCCATATCTGATTATTTATGATTCCAGTTTGACTAGGAATTTGTTCCTGATTTTCCCAAACTGTAACATCAGTAATTTTATCTACTTTATCTAGTGGAATATATCGATATCTTTGGTTTGTATGGGGTTGGGTGAAGACATATTTATGGGTTTCGCTGACCAGCATATCTCCATTTTTTTGCACATCAATTTCAACATTGATAAAATCCCAGTAAAAAGGAGAAGTTCCCTGAGCAATGGTTTGTAATGCTGGAGATAAACCAATCAATATTGCTATTAAAAAAGTTAATATTTTCCGTAGTTTAAATCTGGATTTTTTTCGAGAGTACGGTTCTATCAAAACGGGTAATTCATTCATTTTTTTATTTTCCTTAGTAGAGGTGAAAATTTTGGTAGCAAATCAATATAGCAATTCTCATGCTGCTGAAGTACAAAATTCCTTTGTTTTAGGGAACAGGGAACAGGGAACAGGGAACAGGGAATAGGGAATAGAATAAAAATAAAGATATGTTTACCTCATTATGCTGAGAAACGCTATATAAAATAAACTGAATTTTATCGTTATAGTCAATTTTTGTATAAATATTTTTTTTTTAGAAATAAATCACCCTGAAAAAAATCATAATTATTGCTCGATAAGTCGAAAAGTTGTTAATCTGAAACTGATGTTTAGTCAATTATCCAATAACCATTTTGTCGCCAATATTGTTCCTTTAAAGCTTCTTCTAAATTTTTTGGTTGAATCCAACCTTGGAACATTAACAGTTCTCCTAATTTCAGATGCATTGAAGTCTGAATGTCTATTGCTTCCTTTAATTGACTTTGGGAAATAACTTGTCTTCGCAGTAAGATTTCACCCATTTTCATTGAAGTCTGAATATTTATTGCTTCCTTTAATTGACTTTGGGAAATAACTTGTCTTCGGAGCAAAATTTCACCTATTTTCATAATCATGTTCTACCTTGATTGATGTGGTCTGTTCATTACCTACTAGCTCTTGTCAGAGGGAACTTATGCAAGTTCTGTAAAATATTTCTCAAAGGTGCATAAGTTCAAATCATCAGAGACTAGAATAAGAATGAAGTTAGTTGATGAAGCTTTGAATTGAAAATTCTATGAGTCAATCAAAATGCTATAATAAGTTCCAACTTAAGTTATAGTTATTGAACCTAACATGAAATTAGTTCCTAAATTTTTAACTACAACTCTTATTCTTACTTTAATTACCAGCATTATCACTTATGGTTGTAAACAGACATCAAACCCTTCATCAAACCCTTGTTTTGTAGAAGTGAACATTATGAATCCCAGTGAAACGCCGAGATTTCAATCAGCAGAGTATGTTGGCAACGTTGTTGCAAGAAAAAAGGCACGTATTAGAGCTTACTATGAAGGTGTAATCGATGAAATAGTTGTTTCAATGGGAGAAAAAGTAATTGCGGGAAATCCAATTATTAAGCTTAAAAATGGTAAACAAATTGAAGATCCTTTTACTGGAATAGTAGGTGAATTTTATTTTAATCAAGGGGAATTTATAATGAAAGGAGAAGATTTAACTACAGTTGTTGACTACCAATCTTTTTATGTTCAGCTTGATATACTAGTTGATAATTTATCCAGAGTTAGAATTGGAACTCCTATAGAAATTATTGATACTAAGAGTGGTAAGGTATTAGCTACTAGCCAAATTGATTTTATTTCACCAGAAGTTGCTCGGGGAAGTCAAACTATATTGGTTAAAGCTAAAGTTCCTAGTCAAGAATATGGCTTTCGAGATGGACAGCAAGTAATAGCAAGAGTAATTTTGGAAAAAATGACTGGCATTTTTATCCCAATAACAGCCGTCCGAATGATTGGTGACCAGGCATTTGTCTTTGTACCAAAAGAAGAAGAATCTCAATGTAAAGAGTCTAGTTTAATAGCTGAAAAAAAACCTGTTAAATTAGGAAATATCCTGGGTCAAAATTACCAAGTTGTTTCAGGATTAGAACTAGAAGAAAAAATTATCGTATCGAATGTTCCTAAATTAAAAAATGGTCAACCTATACAAGACTTGAGCAAAAAAACTCCTTAAAAGTATAGCAATCCTAAATCATTTGTAATATAGAATCCGGTTATATAATATATGTTGATAATTCTATAAATTACTTCAACCGAAATCCCCCCATCTCCCCATCTCCCCATCTCCCCACCTCCCTATCTCCCCATCTCCCCATCTCCCCATCTCCCCACCTCCCCATCTCCCCCAACCATATAATTAAGTATTCAACCGGATTTGATATAAAACCCTGGACTTCTGAAAAACTTCCTCTTTCTCCTTAAAGTGCATAAGTTCAAATCATCAGGGACTAGAGTAAAATAGAACCTTTAGGAGAATGTATTGTGAGTGCTAATAAGCATCAATGCTTCAATGCTAATTCAATAAACTTGAATAATACTGTGGAGGAATATAGGAGGGAGACAAATGGTTCTCAGCAAGAACTACTGGACATTATGCAAAATTGATTTAACTAGCTATGATGTGTCTGGTTATCAGAAGGGATATCGAGAGGACTTACTATTACCTGTTCAACAACAATTTCAAATCTGGTTTCCGTTTATTGCTGAACTCAAAGAACTCTCCTCCCAAGATGACCGAAAAATTCAAGCTACTTTGCTATCTCGCTTTCTATCTGAAAATTCTGCCTCTTCTAACTCCTGGAGCATAAGAGCAGGACTTTGTTTGCGTTGTTACATTTCCCATGCTATTGTTCATGCTTGTCAAAAACTGGCTCAACAATTTGGCGATCGCTATGGTTTTTCCCACTTAGAGTTGTTGTACCTGGTACTGACTGATGATGGTAAGATAAAAAGCATTGAGCAAGTTGAGGAAAACTCTCAGTCTTCTTACCCCTATTTCTGGGCGCACATTTTAAGAAAGTTCAATCCTAATAAAGCTGGACTCTGGAATTGGACTTATTTACTCACTCGTCGCCACTCAGAACTAACTCGAACGTTATGGGTGGAATTTGGTTTATCTTTAACTACTCCTTGGGGAAAACTAAATGATATCAAGCGTTACCAAATGGAAACTCTTTCACTTCAAGAACAGGGTGTGGTAGAAGCATTTCATGGGGTATATCGCCGCGACAGACGAGAAAAGGGTGCAAGGGGCAAATGTCCAGAACCTTCTGAGTCTCAACTTCAGGAAATGCGCGATCGCCTTTGTCAAAGGGGAATTATATATAATTATTCCGAGGAACTACTTGAACAATTGAAAACTATTGCTAAGTTTCTACAGGAACAAATTTTCAATCCAACGGAAATTTCACCTCCCTCTAATCTTTCACCTTCACCAATGGAACTTGAATTTCTAGACGAACATCGCGATCGAGCTATTATGGATGCTATTGAAGGGGTACTTTATCAACGTTTGCAGAAACTACAAAAAAGTGCCTGGTATAGTGAATTTGCTCCTCATTTTTTGCCTAGTTTACGACTAATTTATTGTGAAAATCAATCTCAAAGTGAAGTAGTTCGACAATTAAATATGAATAATCAATCTCAAGTTAGTCGCATCTTAAAACTTAAGCAAATGCTCAAGCAAATTCGAGAACAAGTAATGGAGAAATTGCTACAGATTTTGTTGAAGAAAGCAGAGTTAAATTCAAGTCAAGGAGTTTTAGAAGTAAATGCTTTTGATTCTTTAATTGAACTCTTAAGTAGTTATTTAGATGAAACTGTTTTTCTAGAGGCAGCTAAGGAAATTTCTACACCCAGGAAATACCAAGAAATGACAAGTTTGTTCGCTGAAAAAATGCGCTATTATCTTAAATATAGTCAGCCTATTAAGTAGGTAGGTGGGAAAATTTACAAGTAGGTCATTGCGACTGGAACGGAGTGGAAGGAAGCAATCTCAAGGGTTTCGACTGTATCAACATTTCGTTACATAGTGAGGTTTATTCGCGCCTACCTACTTAGATAAGAAATAAATAGTAAAACAACTACATTAATTATTCCATTTTTCACAAAAAGCAAATTTTAAACCACAACAACAAACCGGAGAAAAAATATGAATATTCGTTCTGATTCTGAGCAAGTAAACAGACTGTATTACCGACAATTGCAGTTAGAAACTATTGATTTAGAACCTGAATATTTTCAGCAAGCAACTCTCTTAAGTTCTAAATTTAATAATGAAACCCAAAAATGGCAAGCTTATTTGAAAATATTGGCTTTATTCGCACTAAAAGAATGGTTAAGCGATCGCCATTTAACATTAGATAATCGAATTGAATCTCTGCCACCTAATCAAATTATCAGTTCGGAACCAATGAGCAATCTGCAAGTCGGTGGATTTAAAGTTTGCTTACTGACAAACGAGAGTATAGTAAATGAAGGAATAGAAATTCCCCAAAAAATGATTAATTCCCCAGAATTTTTCGCTCATTTATATGTATTAATACAGGTATTAGTAGAGCAAGAAAAAGCTATTATAATTGGATTTATACGACATGATAAATTAATAAATCAGTCTTTACAAAAAAACGAAAGAGGAAATTATCAACTTTCTTTGAGTGAACTAAATTATGACTCCAGTCACTTAATTTTAAATTTTAAATATTTGAATCCGGCAGCTATTAAACTTCCAGAAAATACCTTGAATGAATCAAAATATTGGGAAAAATTAACAAGTTGGTTAGAAGGTATTTTAACAGAAGGTTGGCAACCAGTGGAAGAACTTATAGGAAATCGTAAACCGATTATACAAATGGCTTTCACTTTAGATAAAACCACAGAAAAATTATCTCCCAAAGTAGTTGAAAAATTTCTTAAACAATTCCAAATGACCGAAAAAGAAAGAGGCAAAATACAGGCAGATTTATCTCAACCTAAACTCTCAGACACAGAAGTAAATAAAGCTCTAGTAAATATTTTACAAACAACAGAAGATGAAGAAACACGCTGGCAAGTTGCCGAATTGTTGTGGGAAATAGACCCTAGTCATCCAGCAGCAGGTGTACGTCGCGCTATCGATCTAGGAATGCAACTGGCAGGAGTTCCAGTGGCACTAATGATAGCCATTTTACCAAAACCGAACCAAAGATTTGCTGTTCTTTCTAGAGTTTATCCTCTCCAATACCAACGTTTTTTACCAGCAAATTTAAAACTCATTGGTTTAGATGAAATGGGGGAATCTTTATTTGAAATTCGTGCTAGACAAAGAGATGATTATATTCAGTTTAAATTTACTGCTGATGTAGGCGATCGCTTTAGTCTTCAAGTTAGCCTTAATTCTGCCACCGTGACAAAGGATTTCATTATTTGATTAAATCGTAGGTTGGGTTAAGCGGTAGCGCAACCCAACAACAGTGTCTAAAAATATTGGTCTGCAAGAAGAATAGTAGTAGCAAATCACGACTTATAGAGGTTTTTAGCCTGATGAGGTACATAAACGATCCCCCTAAATCCCCCTTAAAAAGGGGGACTTCCAGTTACCCCCTTTTCAAGGGAGGAAAGGGGGGATTTCCAGGACTATACCTCACTATAACTCCTACAAATCTTAGAAGTTTGACAATCTAAAATTCTTGTGGCATTGAGATTTGGTGTTGGGTTTCGTGTCCTCAACCCAACCTACAAAGAGCAAATTTCAAGAATATAGTACGAAATCTTAGAAGTTTGACAATCTAAAATTCTTGTGACATTCAGATTCGGTGTTGGGTTTCGTGT
>JAAUYJ010150132.1_pt1 | contig 10657 bp, 13 predicted proteins | sample 7278031 | NCBI WGS metagenome assembly JAAUYJ01 (sample SAMN14350222, study PRJNA611818) | marine sediment metagenome | isolation source: surface marine sediment (1.8m) | place: French Polynesia: Moorea | collected 2018-08 | reverse complement strand
TTCCGTCACCTCTGTAGTACGCCCTGGTCATCTGGGAGAATCGGTCCTGCCCGGCGATGTCCCATAATTGCAATCTGCAGCAGAATTGTCCACATCTCCACGTTCAATTTTGTGATGAATGTTGCATTTTTGATCCACGCTTTACCTGACTTGGACGTCGTCGCCGAACGGGATTATCTTTACATGAAAGTCGACGCCGACTGTTGACCTGAAAAGGAACGATAAAAAATGTGCAAAAAAATCAAGTTTTTCTTGTTGATGAACCAAAAAATATTTTACCTGTAGTCCTGACTGTAGAAGTCATGCACGAATCTCCGTATGACTGCTGACTTTCCCGTGTGTACGTCTCCGATCACCAGGATCTTGTACAGCCTGCTGCCGCCCTCCTTGACGCTAGACCTGGGGAACGGCTCGCTCCTGAGAAAAAATATTTTTGATGCTTGAAAACTATCGCGCCATATAAAACTGCAAGACTCTTCATCACATCCTGCTGATGTCCTGGATGTGGTCCCCGCCGCTCTGCTTCTTCTTGCTACCTTTGGCCACGATGTCGTCGGAGACGATCCTCCGCCTGAGGACGGGAGGGACGGAGGAGCCTCCGCCGAAGCTGTTGGCGCTGCTGCTGCTGGCGCTCCCGCTGCTAGCGGCGGAGTGGGCGTCGTCGGTGGACCGGATGCCCCGTCCGCCGCGAGGATTGGAGCAACATTCCGATGAGGAGGAAGGGGCGTCGGAGGCGCTGGAAAGGACAGTTGTCTTTGCATTGGTATCCATGCTAGAAATATGCTTAAACAAATACAATTAAATTCCTTTCCTCCTCCACAAAAAGACCCTGCTGGTCGGATTTTTTAAGGGCAATAAGCGGACGTTTTTCATACCTTCCCTGCTCGCTATTCTGCCGCCTCCGCTGGGAGCTGGCGGAAACCCTGTGCTTGACGCTCGATCTGATCACACTCTGCATTTTTAATAAAACAGGAGCTTATATAGTATACAACTATTCTTAACGATTCTGGCTCTTGATTCGTATTGGCGCCAAAAGAGCCTCTGACGATTATTTTTGTTTGGCGAAAACCCTCGCGAGAGCTTTGGTCCGGACCGTTTGGAGAGCGTGGTGAGCCAAGAGGGACCTACTGGAATACATCTTCCTGAGCAAGGAAACTCACGTGTGATGTCTTTCCTGCAGACCCTGCTGCCGTTGGTTCGAGGTGAGAAAAAAATAAACTCCACTGATGAGGGATTTAAGAGCCTTTTTATCCTCGGTGATATTGCCGGCTAACTGCTGGCGTAAAGAAAGAAAGCTGATGATGTGTGTGACTCATCACTTATGTGCAGTGTCTATCGCATCGCAGATAAGGCGGGAAAGATAGGCATGTTTGCACTTTCATCCACAGCGCAATTATGTTCAACGATCGCGGAAAAAAATAGCGCGGAAAAGGCTGTTTTCTTTTCACACATAGGATTTTCGTATATTGCTGCTTGCATTAGTATTGCATGATGCATCATGATACAGGGACACACGACAGGCCGTATAAAAAAGTTTTGTTTTCTTGGAAGATTTGACGATTCAGTAGTTTTGGCACAAGAACAACTTTTGTCGACCGAGATTGCTTGTTTTCTTATAATTTCACTGTGGCAGACAAAGACTTTTTGCTCGGAGACTGCGTCGCCGATGTCGATGGCGAAGATGACGATGAAGAAGAGGCCTTTTCGAAGACGCTTCGCGCACTCTGAAAGTCCCCCAAGGGCTTTGACACCACCTCCGGAGAGGAGTACTTTTGCACCAGCTGCTCGAAGCGGCTGTCCACCTGCTGCTGCTGCTGCTGTGGCTGCTGTTGTTGTTGCAGAACGTTCTCCTCCCGCAGCCTCCTCGTCTTGGCAGCCTGCTCGGCCGACCTCTGCTTGACCTGTTGTTGCTTTGACTCTGAGGCGGCCGTGACGAGGGTGTCGCTGTCCTCGCTGCTGCAGCCTCCGTCGGCGGCCGAGCGAGTCTGCATTGACGGAGCCTTTAATTTCTGCCTCATGACCATCTGCATCCCGATGCCGCTCTCCGGGTGGGAGGAGGAGGAGGAGGCAGTTGATGATGAAGAAGAGGCAGAGGATGACGCCGACGACCGCTGGCTGGCCGACGGTGAGGGCCTAGAGGCAGAGGTCGAGGTCGAGGCCATTCCCAGGTGGGGCGGAGGCAAGGCTGCCGCTGCTGCGGAGGAGGAGGACGGGACGGAGGAGGCAGAGTTGACGGAGGAGGAGTTTGCCGAGGACGAGGAGACGAAGCAGCCAGAGTCCCTCGGGAAGGAGAGTCGGCGGAGGAGGAGGCTGGCGGAGGAGTCGCTGTCGTCGTCGTCCACTCCTCCCCCGACGGGGATCGAGGTCACAGTGGCCGTGAGGTCGTCCTCGTCCTCCTCGTCGCAGGCAGAGTCATCTTCAGCTTCTTCCTCTTGCTGCAGCCTGATGAGGGCTGCCAGCTCCAGGATCTTGTCACGGTGGAGGACGTCGGTGATGCCCAAGTAGTCCAGGTCCTCCCCGCTCATGTCAGACAGGTTGGGGATCTCCTCGTACCCGTTTAGGACGAACACAGACAGGTAGGTCTGAAAATAGAGGAGAAATATAAAGTTTCAAGGAAAAAAAGAGAAAAAGTGTTAATATACCAGCAGGTCGTGCTTCCTAAGCAGCTCCTCCACCGTGGTTGGCTCGGCCTCTTCCACTTCCTCCTCCTCCTCTGCCTCCTCCTCCTCCTGCTCCCTCCCTCCCCTGCTGCTGGCCATGCTGTTCCTCCTGCTCCTCCTCCGCCTCCTGGTGCCGTCGGGGTTGAGCTGCTGCTGCTGCTGCTGCAGGACCTCCACGTTGATGAACTTAAAGTTGCCCACCCGGCCGTCCCTCGTCTTGCCCTTCCACAGGCCGCTGGGGTTCATCGAAATTATGTCGATGTGATCTCCTTTCTGTATGGATAAATTAAGAGCAAAAACAATTAGTAAACCGTTGCCGGTATTTCCTCTACAAAGTAAAAAAATCCTTGGAGTGCCACTTTTATTCATTTTCTACTGTAGGTATAGACATATTATTCGGTGGTGCTGTACCTTGAATTTAAGAGCATCCCTGTCGTACGGACTAGGAGTGTAGTCGACCAAGGCCCGGGCCCGTCCCTGGAAGGGACCGCTGTAATCCTCCTGTCCCTGCTTTTGCGAGGAGCCATGGCGATCGGAGGAGGGTGTGTCTTCGTCGCCGCTGGCGGAGGCCGTCCTAAGGTGCCGGTTGGGCACTGGGGTGGGGAGGATGTGGCCGCCAGCCCTAGGAGCCGTGGGGATGTTCTGGACGACAGGGATGGGAAAAAAAAAGTTGCAAAAATAAGTTTAGACTTTTGTACACATATTTTGCTTCGCGACGTTTCCTCACCTGCGACAGGTGCACGGCAGCCGCGGAGGACAGCCCCGAGTGCGAATCTCCTAAGCCGCCGCCGCCGCCGTTCTGAAGCTGCTGGAGCTGCTGCAGCCGCTCCCTGACGGCCTGGCTCTTCTGGCTTATCCTCTCCACGGAGCGGGAGCGCAGCCGGGAGATCTTCTTCTGGATGCCGTGGCGGAACTTTTGCTGCTGCTGCTGCTGCTGGCTGCCGGAGGACGAAGTGGACTCGTTGTGGACGGAAGCAGAGTCGCAGAAGACGCTCCCGCCGCCGCCAGAGGAGCGGGAAAGGTTGGAGTTGAAGCTCCGCAACTGTCGAGGAAGAAAGAAAATTATACCGATATTTCTAAATTAAAAGAGGATTATTCAGTTTATGCTAAATAGAGCGCTTTTTGGGCTGTTCAGTTTCCACACCTCCTTGAAGGAGATGTGCCGCGAGATCTTCTTGACCGATCTATCCATGTCCTCCTCGCAAACGGGAAAGTAAAACACTGAGTTGGAGACACTGCTGCAACTGCGGCGGAGGAGACCTCGGCGGGGGGAGGAGGCAGCGCGAGAAGGCGTTGTCGTTACGTCCGAGGAAAAGACGCCACTTCCTTTCTCCTCCTCGTCCTCCTCCTCCTCCTCGGGAAATGGGCAGCGGGCGACCCCGCCCATCCTCCCGACGAATACACATTCTTTCCCCTCCTGTTTTCTCCCCGAGTAGAAATGCCCCAATAGAAAGGAGGGGGAGAAAATGCGTCTCTTGACTTTTTTCTTGGGCCCTCCTCCTCCTTCTAGGCTCGGTCCTAACTCCAGCACTTCCTCGGCCCTCCTCCTCGCCATTTTAGAGTTGAAAAGGGACTGAGGACAAGGGGGGGATAAGAAAATGAAAACACTCCTACACGCTGCAGACAGGGCGGGCTGAGAGCGAGAAGAAAAAAAGAAGGGAAAATGTGGCCCGTCTTCACCTTTTTCCTCTCTTTTTCCTTTGATTGCATCTATCTCCTTCTCTCTCGTCTTATACCCTCGGCGGCGGCTTCGCTCCTCCTCTACGCATCAATAATTCCCAGGACCTTCCCCCCTCCCGCGACCTCATTAAGGGGCCAAAAGTACCGAAAAAAAATGGAGAGAGAAGATGCCGCTTCTCTCCCTCTCCCTCTTTTTAATATCGAAAGTTTTCCCATTAGGACGGCGGCGACAACATCACTCTCGGAGGGAGGGGATGAGGTGGTAAAATTTATGACCGCACGAGTTTTCCCTTTTCTTCGGTGGCATTTAAATCAGCGCTGCGGCAAAAAAAGCAACAAAGGAAACGAGAGGGGACCTCGATTTTTGGCACGTCGCTGTCGCCAAATTCTTTTCTCTAAATTCGTGAAGGCGTGGCATGCATTCAAATCCCAGTGTTGTTGTAGCATCCCAAAACGGGGGGAGGCCTTCTTCTTCTTTTATTCTCCTCCTTTTGGCATCGCCCGGCCGCCGCTCCTCATCCACTTTTCACGAGATTGCTATCTCGGCGCTCCTTTTCTCTTTCTCGATCCGAGAAGAAGAAGAAGAACTGGAAATGCGAGAACGTGAAAAGAGAGTATCTTTCTCTGATGTTGTTGCCGCCTCTTACGGGCCCAATGTGTTCTACACACGAATGCCCAAGAGATGGTGAGACGGCGGAATTAAGGCAACAAACACATCGCGGACGACAAACAAGAGACCCCATATGGATGGGCTTTCAGGTGATGAAAGGAGGAGGAGGAGGAAGAAGAGGGCAAATAACACGACGGCGGCTCACCCAGGCGAATGAGAGGGGGAATGGAACCATATGACTAATATTCATGAATTTTCCCTACAGCCATTTTTTAAAAAAAGGGAGAAATGTTTGATTTGTGGAGGCATTCGTAGGTTTTAAAGAAAAGTGGTAAAGTTTGAATTCCGCCAACCTTTGCTTACAGTTTACATGAAACTCTCCCTCCCATTGATGTGTGTGTAGTAGGTTCGTACGTGCTTATTATCTGAGTTCCTCTTATACGCATCTCTCTTTCTTTCTGATCGTGACCTCCAAAGAAGCATCGTCGAAGAGAGATCAGAAGAAGAAAAAAGATGAAAAAGAAATGGATCTCGAAAGATTCCGATTGAAGGAGGAGGAGGAGGGGGGGGCCTCGTCGCGAATGGCAGCAACATGTGTGATATTCCGAAGACGACGAAGGCGACGAAAAAACGCCCCTTTTTCTCGGGAGGAGGCATCAAGGATTCTTCTTTTACAAATTCTGCACCGTTCGGTCGGTGGGGCCGCCGCCGTCTTCCGAGAAGAAGAGGAATTTCGTGTGAAGGTAGAAATAATAAAACAGGTTTCCCCTTATTTTCTTCACTTATACACACATTCGCCGGCCCGCCCACAAAAGGAACACACAAGTCGGTTCCAGGTAAAAGAGAAAGAAAAAAACTTGAGATGGGTCATGAATGGTCGGCTTTTTTTGGAAGGGGAACAAGAGAGGGAGGCCGCCAAGGAAAAAAATTCCTAGAAGAAATGACGCCTGTAGCTCGAGGCAAGGTGACGGCGGTCGTGGAAGAAGAAGGCATTGGCGGATCGCACGAACTGGTACCAATTATGCACATACGCACACACAGGGAGAAGATTCCTCCCCCTGTCCCATATATGCCTCCCGGGAAATGTTTAAATGCCCTCCTCCTCCGACTCCTTCTTTCCCGTACGACCCCCCCGAGCGAAATTATACTACTGCGGCTGCGTGAGAGAGAGAGAAAAGGAGGAGGCACGAAAATTCGTCCGAACAAGAAGGAGGTTCCAAAAAAAAATCCGAGGGCGAAACGGCTTAATTGGAACAAGGGAAAAGGTCTCACGTACTGGTGCTTCCAATCTGCAAAATTTGAAAGGTGCCCCACATGAAAATTTTGCAGGGAGCCAAAGTTAACTGTCCGGCCAAATTTTCTCACCGAGTGCTTCTCGGCGGCCTCGCCGTTGTCCGCGGCGGCGGCGGCGGCGGCGGCGGCGGCGGCGGCCTCCGCCCTTGCTATGGCCGCGGCCACCGCCGCCATGGACCTCCCGCCGGCGCAGTAGGAGGACGACGAGGACGTCGCGGTGGAGTAGTTGGACAGGTCTCCTCCGCCGACGCCGGAGGTGTCGAGCAGATCTCCCTGGCTCTGAAATATTAAAAGAGAAAAAAGCATGGGTCAGCTTTTCCCCGGGCTTGATATCGGCGCTTAAAAGCGCGTGTTCTAACGCAGCCTAACGACTCGAAAATACCGAGCTAGACGCGGGACTTTTTCCCCCATCCCTCCCCCTTCAAGAATAATTGCCCGCATCCAAAGCCGCGCGCTTTTGAGTCTCGCGCTCATGATCTTTTCCCTCTCGGTTTCGCAACCCAACCATCTTCTTCCTTCCGCAAATTGCACATTAAGAAGCCTTCCCTCTCCCCCGTCATCTCGAGTTAGGGGGAAATAAGAGAGGTGGAAGGGGAAAAGATGTACATAATACAGACTTTCTCACTTCTTCGCGGAACGAGGGAGAGAAGAGAGGCGTGATTATTTACTCATTGTCCCCAGGAAAGAGAGGAAGGGAAAAGAAGGGGTGGAAAGAAATTCTGCTATTTACGTCTTCACTCCTTTTCTTTTCCCGGCAGGGGGGAGAAGTTTTCTTCTTCTCCTCCTCTTTTTCCGGGAGGGAGGAGGAGGAGAAAAGGAGAAATTGCAGCCCCGGGCTTATTAATTTCGTGTGCCGGGGAGAAGAAGAGGGTGTGTGGGACAGGAGGAAGGGGAAAAGAAAAAAGGTATACCGAGAAAAAAAGAAGACACTGACGCAGACACAGGACGTCCGCACTCCGCAGTCGACAGGGAAAAAAAGGAGAACGAAAGTGAGTCTCTTCCTCCCACTCCCACTTTTTTCATGCTCTGGAAAAAAAGGTAAAAGTGGTTGTGCGAGGGAGAACACCGTACCTGCGTATGGCCGCAGACTGCGGCGGCGGCGACCGGCGGAGGGGCGGCCGCGGAGCAATGGGAGTTGTCGGCGGTGCTGTCGATGGGGAGTGCCGGGACCCTCGGGGAGGGAGACTGGTGCAAGAGTCGGACCGACAGTTTCTCCCCACGCTGCTGCACCTGGTCATCGTCATCCGCCGCGTCGTCCGCGAAGGAAAGTCCGCCGCCTGACAGTTGGCAAGAGCTCATGGAGTGGCTCATCCTCTGCTGCTGCTGTTGTTGCTGCTGCTGCCTCTTGTGCTGTCTACGGTGCCTCCGTTGCTGCTGGTGCTGCTGCTGGTGCTGCTGCAGCTTCCCCGCGACCCTGTCTGCCAGGTTCGAGCTGAGCCTGTTGATGTTCTGCTGCATGTCCCTGAATGCCTCTCGCATCTTTGGGCGCTCGCAGCTCCTGGACCTGTACAGAGCCCCCAGCGTTGAGGACGGACCTTCCGCCTCTTCAGTGGCCGCCACCGAGTCCACCGACTCCTTCCTCCTCCTCCCCCTCATCCTCCCCCCCGTCTGCCTCACCACGCTCAGCAGGAACTGCTTCCTTCTTGACACTGAGGAGGCGCCGGAGGTGCAGCTCACCTGGTCCGGGTGCACAGCTCTGGGAGGCGGTGGAGGGGGAACTTCCTCTTCTTCGTCCTCGTCCTCGTAGTCATTGTTGCCGCTGTACACGTTCTCGTAGTCGTGGAAGCTCTCGCTGGCCAGGTAGGCGTAGTCGGCGGAGTACTTTGTCAGCGAGCGCTCGTTCCACGTCTTGTTGTAGCTGTGGAAGTGGTGCATGGAGCGGGAGCTCCTCATCGTCGTCGTCGTCGCGTTTATCGACCTGGACATGTCGGGGCTGCTCTTTCCCTGGCGGTTCTTGGAGGTAGATTTCTTCTTCTCCCTTTGCACCTCGTCCTCGCCCCCGCCTTCCACCTCGCTGGCATCTGACACGGACTTTGGCCTCCCTCCTCCTCCTCCTCCAGAAGAGGATATCCGCCGCAGCCTGAGCAGGACCCTGTGACTGCCGCCAACCTTTGGTGGGGGGTGACCTCCTCCTCCGTCGACACTTTGTTTCCTGACACCTTTTTTCTGGGACTGCGGCGTCCTCTGCACTGATTGATTCACCTCGCCCTCCTCCTCCGCGGAATCTTCCTCCTCCTCCCTCTCCTGCGAGGATCTGACCCTTACGGTGACCCCCTGCGCCTGGCACCTCGCCGGCAAATCCGGGGCGGCCACTGCTCCGAATTCCTCCCCTTTATCTCTATCACCGTCGCGTTGGCGTCGCCGCTGGTGGACGCAGTGGGACTGAGGAGCGACACTCCTTCCCCCTCCCTCTCCTCTTTCCCTGCTATCCCTCGAAGGCGCGCACTGACCATTCCCTCCTCCTCCTCCTCCTCCACCGGTTTCCCCGTGGGATTTCGGGTGATTGTTCCAGTAGAATTTGTACATGTTGGGAGAAGAGAGGGAGGAAGGAGGAGAGTGAATGGACGTTTCTTTCGCCCCCTCCGCTGTGGTTTCTCCCCTTTCGTTCCGCGGGCAAGCTTCTTTTTCCTTCCCTTTTTTTCTCACCGAGCTTTTGCGGGAAACTGTAGGAGGAGGGGGGGGGGGTCTCGGGCGGATGGAGATGGAGGCTCGAGACGTGAGGAGTGGATTTTTTTTTCGGGAACTAACGGGTGGTGGCAGCGGGGAGGGAAGGATGAAGCTCTCCTCCTTCAGCCGTCCGTGGAGAGAAAAGGAAATTTTGTTGAAGAGATGATGATGATTTCGGCGTTTTTTCCTCCTCTTCTCCTTTCTCCCCCTGGAGGCCCCCTAATTCCGTTGCTTCAAGACGTCAGGCAGAGCTGCAGCACACAATCATCAACCAATTTTGGAGAGAACACGCCACCCCCGGCTTCTCCTCTTCACTCCACCGACTAGCTTCATTGAATTTCCTTGCGTCACATCGCCTTTCTTTTCACTCCTGCACGGTGGTGTCTGGCTGCTAACTTGCCCGACGTGTCCGTCACCCGAATTTGCTGCTTGCATAATGATGCTCCTCTTCCACCTGGTTTGTTCGATCCTCCTCCTCTTGTTTGTTCCCCTTTCGCGCGCGGCCGATTGAATACGCTCTAGTCTCCTCCTCCTCTTTTGCACTATCTCAGGTCGCCACTGACGGACGGACGGACGAACATACAGGCCCTCTTCAGATCAAGGCGGCATTCACCAAATAGGCACAAAATCAAGGGTAATGCCCTTGCAGGTAAGTATGGATTCAGTCTTTGATTTGGTGATTTCTTCTTTGCTGGCATGTGCATGTGTGGGAGTGAAGGGAATGAAGAGGGTCGCGATTCCGGCGAAGAGCGTGATTTTCCCTCCTCCCCCTCCTCCTCCCCCACTTCAGCTCACACTCCTCCTCCTTTGCATAATTCCTCCTTCGTTCTCCCTTTTCACTTCTTCCATTGCAAGAGCATGATGCAGGAGGGCGAAACAAAAGGTTGTTTCCCACTTCCAGCTCGCTCGGTCGCCTTTTCCTGCTCCTGCCCTGCCACTACTTGTTTGTTCAAAATTCCCTTCCAAGGTTTTCTGCAAGGGAAAAAGGAGGCAGTAAGTGGAAAAAATCAACCCCCTTCTTTACAGCCTCGCGTTCGCCGCCCGGTCGATTGTCGAAGCTGCCATCATCCTCCGTTCAATAACAGCCGAAGGAGGGGGGTCGTAAAAAAGATTTTTCGACTCTGTCCTGTCAGACAGTCTCCGGCCGGAGTCACTTCTTCTTCTTCTCCGTCTTCACCTTGAGGATTTTTGGGAGCTGTGCAAAAATTAAGGTTTCATAATCGCGATTGGACACGGGCAGGCGTTCTCAAGGAGGAGCCAGAGTCACTTTTTTTGCGGCTTGCGATTCCTGTCTTGATTCGAAGTCCTCCGTGTGCAAAAAAAGATTTTTTTCTTCAAGGCGTTGTTGGTGTGGGTGCGGTGATGATGACGATCCGCGAAAAAAAAATCACTCTCCGCCTGTCATTACATAATTCGTTTCATCGTCGTCAGTGGTCCCTGCATATCAAGAAGCTGCCAAGAGAGTAAAAAAATCAACACACCCCAATCCGTCTTATCGACACCTCTGCGGTCGTCAGCACAAACCCTCCTCCATCCCTCTTCGCCAATCCCCCCATGCACTCCGCCCCAACCCAGCCCAACCCAAACCGAGCTGGCAAACGAAACGAAAAATAGAGCCACTAAAAGATTTGAGAGGCGGGGGAACACCACAGAACTCCGTTCTGACACCCAAGTTTGGCGAGGGTAAACACGCCTGTCGCCGTCGACGGAGAAGAGGAGGGGGGGGGAATCGCGCCGCGAATAAACA
>JAAUYJ010221729.1_pt1 | contig 10658 bp, 6 predicted proteins | sample 7278031 | NCBI WGS metagenome assembly JAAUYJ01 (sample SAMN14350222, study PRJNA611818) | marine sediment metagenome | isolation source: surface marine sediment (1.8m) | place: French Polynesia: Moorea | collected 2018-08 | reverse complement strand
TCGGCATTTCATTGTTTGCAAAAAGTCTCGGTCTTCAAAGAAAAAAACAACCTGAAGTTTTCCAGAGCTGTATCATTGAGAAAAAGCCTGTGATATGTGGAAAAAACACATAGTAATGTTATGTTTTACATTCCGGTGTGTTTATTCCACATATCACAGGCTTTTTCTCAATGATACAATAGTAGCTCTGGAAAACTTCAGATTGTTTTTTCTTTGAAGACTGAGACTTTTTGCAGACATTTAATGCTGAGCTTGGATCACTTTATATTATTCTCAATCTTTTAAGGTTTCCTTCACACACAGTTGGGAGTTTGTAAACAATCTTCTTGTACAGGTATGGAAGGGCATGGAAAACGGTGTCAAACTTCTTGATTTGTGTTCATCCCGACGAGGTCTCCTCCCTGGCTGCCATGGCTAGGATCCTCTCCTTCCTCTCGTCGTAGGTCGGCGCCAGCTTTGACAGGTCCTCGTTGGCGTCGATCACCATAACGGGGGCGGGAAGGGGCTGGAACTTGGTGCAGCGGACCAGCCAGTCCTCGTGTAGCTCATGGAGATCACTGGGAAGACAAATATGAACAAATTAGGGCTGGATCGAGTCTGGACTTGAGACTTAAGACTCAAAGACTCAAGGCCGATTTTCCAAGACATTAAGGACTCGAGACTCGAAGAAAAGACTCGCAAGTCTTTCCCCAAGGGGATAAATTACCCTTTTGAAATTTTGTACAATTAAATAATTCAAGTTCTTACATTTCTGCAAAAAAAACTTCTTATAAAACAGGTTGGTTTTTTTAGAAAAATTCATAAATTTCTTTGGTTTTAAAATAAGATTATTTAAAAAAAGACTTGAAAAAGACTGGAATTTAGGTTTTTTGCCAAGACTCGAAAAGACTTGGACTCAATGGTCTGAAGACTCGACAGGACGGACTCGAAAAATATGGACTCGATCCAGCCCTAGAACAAATGCGCAACATGTTGTCAAGGCAAGTCCTGCGCTTCATCTAGCCGTACCTGATGTAGTCCTTTGAAATCTTGTTCTCCTCCTCGCTCCTGCATCTGGCCAGGACCCTATGGAATGCCACCTCCGGATCCGTTCTAAGGTAGACAATGAGGTCGACCCCGAAGTCGATGTTTCCCGAGGTCACTAGGTAGTTGAACCACTCTGACAGCACGGCTTACTCGCAGTCCGCCATCAGGCCCTTGCTGTACAGGTTCTCCACGAAGCAGTAGCGCACGCTCAAGTAGGTCAAAGCAAGTTAATTCAGTTTCAAGTCGTTTAGAGCTTTGAATTAGAAACATAAGTTACATAACCCATAGCCGCAAAAGATATTTTATAAAGATAATTATTTTTTTCAAATTCAAAGTTTCATAACTGCTAGGTCCCCATCTAAGCTAAATTGTATTTTGTTTGTTTGAGAGAATGGCTGTTCGCTCGTTCATTGAACTGAATAACTGAATTGAACGCCGTTCAAAATAGCTTCAGTTGAACAAGCCTGCCAAAATCTAGGAAAAGGAATAGCTTTTTCTTTCGCTCCGATGACGCAAGAAAATATTCATGAAATAATACAGGATATAAACCCTTCCTCAATAGAAAAGAGGAAAATTTCCCTGAAGTCAAAGGAAGTGAGTTTTACGTCCAGATGGTGTCTCTGCATTTTTTTCCTAGCCGAATCCATCCATCCATGGCTGCCTTGCTAGCTGGGATGTGATGTGGATGTGGGCTAATTTTTTGCTAGATAGAGAAGGTGAAACAGTCAGACAAGTAGAGTAAAAACAAGTTGAATGTGATTCTTCCAGGAGTCGTTTTTGACGAGACCCAATAGAATATGTGGCTTCAGGAATGCACGCACTCAACAATACTCAGGATTTTCCCAGGGATATTGCTTTTCTTTATGGCATTAAATTTTCCCCATAATTCAATGAGGAATGCAGAACTTCATGGAATAAAAAAGATCCAGGAGCAAAAGAAAAAATCATAGGAAAACAAAGGAAAACAACACTTAAAATTACGGAAGGGAAAACTGACAAAAAAATATTCATGAAATAAGGAAACAAGATATTATCTCTCCCGTAGCAGAAAGAGGAAATTTCCGCGGAATTCGAGGAAGCGATTTTTCACCCCGCTCGTGTCTCTGCATCATTTCCAGGTCGAACGAGTCCTCTCTGCGCACTTCCTCCTTGTGTTAAAACGTTGCTTCTAAAGTGTGCTCTGTATTTCATGAGCACAAAGAGAAATGAGGGGAATCATACGAAAAGGGGAACAATTCGTGCAACAATGCAGCAAATGCTCGACTCGAGTCTGCACATGTCATCAAGCGAAGGTGGAAGAGAGGGATTTGATGGGACCTAATAAAAAAGATGGCTGCAGGAACTCATGCACACAAGGATGCTCAGGATGTGATTTTTGTGCGTTCAAAGACAGTCTTCCGCAGGATATGGCTTGTCTTTATGGCAGAAAATTTCCCCCTCCCGTAATTCCATGAGCGGGATGCAGAAGGAGGGGCTGGAAGTGCACTTTAATGCCTCCTCTAAAAATGCACCAGCTGAGGATTTCCCATTTCACCCCCTCTATAGAGCCCTTGAACACGGGACAATACGTGCGGAGGGCGCGGCAGGTCTAGGAATACATACATGTTCTCTGGTTATGTTCGTTCGTTCGTTCTTTTGTATTTTTATTTGCAGCGATTCCCGTCTACAACCATAAAATGGGAGGGGTCTACGCCGATGACATAATCATTTACAGTGTCTACGCCTCTTGATCACACAATGTATATAGAACCACAACAATGTATAACACAATGTGATTTTAACCAATCATACGCGCATACGTGATGTTCTTACTACGTAATTACTATAGCTTCATTTCAACCAATTATTTCCAGTATTTTTGGTTCCTAGAAAAATTTCTTTCATACAAAAGGCCACTTTTCATGCATTGTAGGACTCTCCTACGTTCATATTCGAGGGATGGGCAATTCTCCCAGAGAGATGCCAAGTATTCTCATATTCTTCCCCACACAGTTTGCAGAGATATTCTGATAGGTCATTTCAGTGCCTTAAATGGTCCTTGAATAGGTCATGTCCCGTGCAAATTTTTGCGAGTTGCTGGAGGCTATTTGCGTCCAGCTTTATAATTGAACTGCTTGTTTGGATTTCTGGTTATAAAAGACGCGATACTCTGCAGTCTTCCCTTTCACTCCATGACTTCTGCCATTTGTCTTTGTAGCATTTACGTATTTCCCTCACTATCTGATGGGAATGAATGGGGAGGTGTATCGAAGCATCTCTGGTTACGTAGAAAATGTTTATAATATCAATAGCCTTGCGCCAGTATGTGGTTATTTGCTGGGGGAAATACAATGCCTCAAAGTATGCTACAAGCCAAGCTTTGAACGTGGTTTTTAGTTTCTCCACTCCTGCGCCAATGAGGTCCCCCACCGCACCTTCAGTAATTTGTCAAAACACCCTCTTTTCCGTCGCCTTCATTCTCTTATTCCTTCCTTGCCCACCTATGATGATGCTGTGTCACGAGCGGGCCAGGATTCTCAGTACTGTAAGTGTAGGAAGTGCGCAAAAAACAGGAAAGAAGAAGGGGAAAATTACAGCGCGGAAAAAATAAGGATGACGAACGCAAGCTGGGGCTTTCTCTACAGGATAAAAGAGGCCCCTGTTTGCACCTGAAACACTCAGGCTTCTGATTCCCTCAGTCATACGTTGTATCACAATGCGTTCCTCCACCGCCTTGTTCAACTCTCTCCTGGTGGGTGTCCTCCTCTCACTCGCCCTTACAAACATTGGATTCGGACCTGGAATGGCGGAGGCAGGCTGGGGGAGGTGCAGATGGTGGGTACATCAGAGGTCTTTGGTTGCTCTTGTAGTTGCACAAGCTGCTGCTGTTGCTGATGGTGGTGGGGGTAGTTTTCCTTCTGCATATTTTTGGGCGACATAAATCCAGCTGAGCAAAATCCACATGTGAAAAAACAAAAGTTGAACTCTGTGTAGACGCTTTCCTTTCTCAGGTCTTTCAACGTTAGCTTTTTCGAGGCGATGAATGCCACCAGCCTGGCAGGCTGCCAGGAGGAATTGGATGGAGGGGCCATTCTCTTGCCTGGAAGCCCGTTCAACGACCAGCTATTCCTGACTGTAAGAACATGACATCGTGATGTTGGCTATACGCTGGTTGTCCAACAGCAACAGACCACGGATTGTTTGCCAACTCCATTTTTAAAGCATGATTTTGCCATGAGAGATTATTTTGAAGAAGTTTTCCCCCTCATATTTCAACAACAAGAACTTTGACCTTCACTTTACCTCACCGCAAATAAATGGTTTTTTTTAAAAAAAAACACGAAAATTTTTATTTCACTGTGCTTAGAACGCTGGCCCTGTCGGCACCGATACCGGCGTGTGCGTCCTAAAGACCTTCTTCAACAACTGCAACAACCGCACCGCCAGCAAGTTCGTCTTCGCCAACATTACCGTTGCTTTGACAGCCACAGTCACTGGCACCGACCCGGCGAGGTGGTTTGCAGGATAAGAAGACACAGGGAAGAAAATTAAATCACTTGAAAGACCAAAGAACCTTTTCTTGTCTTGTCTTGTGAACCGGGCTACCCCGTCCTTTGTCAATCCATTGAGGTGGACCAAAGAACAATTGGCATTAATAAATCAAAGCAAAAACAAATATTTTTTTCCCTCGGTGTGTATTGCAGCGGAGGGTTTTTCACGGAATATATCTTCGATTTGTGACAATATTATAACTAGCAAAAAAAATTTCCTTCTTCACAATTCCTTGGTTTCGTAGGACTACGATTTAGGTCGTTGGTTGGTTCTTGATTACTTGAGTACGATAATGTAGTAAAAAAAGTAATATAATGAATAATGATGATATTAGATAGTTGCCCTTCTCTAAATAATATAAAGATTCAGCAGGTATCCTCTTGAGTTCTTGTACAGTATTTTGGGTGGGGGTGAGGGGAGTGTTTGGGGAAAAAATAGATAATTAGCACCTTTATTTTTGTTTTTTCCTCACATCGCTTGAATCACTAAGAAGACGGCGGCAACGGCGGTTGGTGTTGCAGCTGCTGTGATTTTGCCTCTTTCGCCAAGGCCCTGAAGAAGAACAATATGGTCAAATTGAGGAAATTGCAAAATGAAAAGATTGCTTTTGAGAAAACACTTGATGCTAAGCAAGGTATAGCAACAGAAAAAAAATCTTTGTCGCTGTAAGATTTTTCTTTGAAAAACCGGTATAATATTACAGGAAAAAGCGTTATATCTACCTGGCCTCCTCCATTTTCGCCTCGAGCAGCCTGAGCTGCGCGTCGAACATTGATAGAGCGTCCTGTCCCTCCTCCTCCTTCTGATCTGCGGCCGAGGAGGCGCTCTCTACCTGGAATGCCACCGCCTCCGACAGCGCCGCCGTCGCCTCGCGGATGTGACGCTCAGACTTTTCCAGGTTCTCATCCAGCCGCTTGACCCTCTCCGCCATCGCCGCCACCTCACCGTCAACCCTCCTCAGCTGCGACCTCATGATGTTGTGCAGCTCGTTCTTGATCACGCTGAACTTCATCATTGTGTCGGAGCCGCCAAACATCCCCGCCGATCCGAATGCCAGGCCGGGGTAGTCCGCCGCCATCCTCCGACCGTCAGAGACGACATTCCTCCCTCCTCCTCCTCCTCCTCTCATCTCCCTCCTCCTCTCCTCCCTCTCCTGCTTGGCCCGCTGCCGGTCAACAACCTCCTCCGTCGACAAGGACGCGCACTTGAGCTTGGCCAGCTCCTGCTGCTCCTCGTCAAGGTCCTCCTCTGCCAATGCTGATGCCGATGGAGGGACGGGGGAGTTTCGGCTGGAGGAAGACCTCGACGAAGATTCTCTCTCGCCCTTCTCTCCTCCGCCAATGTTGTTGTCCCTGTTCTTGTTCTTCAGGTTGGCATTGGAGTCCTTTGCCGGGCTATCACGGTTCCTCCTGATAAAGAATCATTGAAAAAAATTAAAGTTGATCAACAATAAATTTCCCTCTTTCCTCTTACCTTGTCCTGTTGTCCTTGTTCTTGTCCCTCTTGCTCTGCTGCTGCTGCTGCTGTGGATGTTGTGGTTGCTGCTGTTGCTCTATGATGTTGAGGTTGTGCTTCCTTACTGCCTCGTCCTGCTCTGCCTGGTTGGCGAAGGGTCTGCGGAGGGGCGCGCGGCGGCCGGACATGTTGGAGCTGCTGAGGTAGCTGTTTAGTTGCTATAGGTCTGCAGGTGCTGCTCCTGTTGCTACTGCTATAGCAACAACTGTTGCTGCTGTAGCTGCTGTTTTAGTAGCTGCTGTGGTAGCCGCTGCTGTTTTATCTGTAGCTGTTGCAGTAGTGCCTGCTGTTGGTGTTCGTGTAGTTGCTGTTGCAGCAGCTGCCGGTGGGTGTATGTGTCACACGGTGTTTTTAGGTGGATGGTGAAGGGACAGGGGATGTGGGGGTGGGGGTGGGGGTGGGGAGGAGTGGGCGACGGCGACCTTTGGACGATGGAGTGAGCGTCTAGAAGAAAGAAAGAAATAAGAACGGCGGGGGATTAGTTTTCCCCTTCTATTTCCCGATTCGGAATCGGAAATGCCGTTTGATACGAAATCCCCCGTTTGATGCCCGATCCCCAAGGTAGACAAACGGCAAAATCGAAACGAGAATTTCAAATACTTTCTTACGTGGTACAATTTCCTAAAATGTACACATACCTCTGGTTTTTGCTCAAATCTCTGCTTATCGTCCAGTGAGGTGCTTCTGTTCGGTCCGGGGTTCTTTGCTCGAAAAGGGAGGAAGAAGAAACTCCCCTCTGCTTCAATCTTGGGCTGCTGTTTTTGGGCTGAGATGAGGAGGGCTAAGAGGAATGTGAATTTTCGAGTGTGTAAAAGCGAGGCCCGCCCTTCCACCGGCCTGCTGTGGCAAAAGCGGCTAGTTCCGACTACAGAAGCAAGCACCTATAGTTCCTTTGAGTGGGGACGGACGTAAGAGAGAGGAAGGAAGGGAAGAAGGGCAAGGCAAGCACTCAAGCAGTCCACTTACTCCAGTTTGCCTCGCTTGCCGCTTGCCTCCGCCTGTGGGCACATAAGTATGACGGGAGATCATACTGCTGCTGTGGATCCAACTTGTAGCAGTTACTTTAACGTATTTTTCCTAGAAGACGGAAAATACGTTTGTCCGTTGATTATCCCCAAACCAAATATTTTGGTGCAAAACGCCCAAAGAGAGGAAGAGCATGTAAAGCCTATCCATGGGCGCTGCAGCAGGTGCATACTACATCCTCCTCTCCTTTTCACACATGTGTTTTGTAATCTCCTCCTCCTCCTCCTCCGCTGCTGCTGCTGCTGCCTTCGTTCTAAAGGAGGCGCGGAAATTTCGACTTTTCTTTCTTTTCACTTTTCTTCTTAGAAGCCGCATTTTTTCTCTCCCTCTGTCGGGATATAATGCGTATGTGGACGCATGTCCAAGCCCTCCGGTCCCCCAAAAAAGAGAAGAAAAGAAAAGGGAGACCTGCCCATTTCGCATGGGACTACCTTCGTATAGTCTGTCAAGTGACCTTCGTGGGGATGTATACTCGGTCACTCCTCTTTCGCCCTTACAAAGGGCCATTTGTTGGACGGACCTCCCTAAGAGCGGGTCGACGGGAAATTATTTTTATTTTCTTTTTCAGAATTCACTCATCCACTTTGGCGAAATGAAAATTCATTTGTCAGTGCTGACGTGACCGTTTTCTTTATCTTGTGAAGACTAGGAGTCTAGCCACCAAAAGTATTTTCACAAGGCATTTTGTCCACTTGGTCAGAAAATGTCACAGTCTGTGTTTCTATAAATATTTTCATTCCGACGACGGTGGGTGGATGGGAACGTGCTAGCATTTCATTTATTTTTCGACAGCCTGGATCATAACGAAAACGTATGGGATTCTTCATTCTGGGCCCTGCTCGGTCGCTCCCCCCTCGCCCCCTCCCATAGACAAGGCAACACAACGCTCTAGGGTGGGTGACACGCCTATCATCGTCATCTAGAGGAATTCACCAAAAATATCCAAATTTCAAAATGTTTTATCCGAAAATTCTCTTAAAGAAGCAAAACGTGCAGTTCTTTGTATAAAAAAGTACGTGCCAAAATGGAGTCAGACGTTGGTGGATCCCTCCGTTTTTTCTTGGTCTTCTCTTCTCTTGTCGACCCCTCCCTCCTCCTCCTCCTCCTCCTCCTCCGTAACAGCAAATCAGGATCCTTCTTCTTCTTTTTCTTCATGCAGGAGAGTTTTCGGAGAAGAAAGGATCCCGGCGCCGGCGCAGCGGTCTCTCTTGGAAAAGGAGGGGCAAACGTCCTTGGCATTCGAAGGCAATACAGGAGGAGGAGGAGGAGAGTAGGGTGGTGCCATCACTCCTCAAGCCCGACTGACTAAGGGAGCTCCCCTCCCGAAACAGGAGACGGAGACAGGGCATGGCATCCTATCCTATCCAGCATGATGTGGACTTTCGTCTCAGAAGATGCTAACGAATGAGGAGGGAATCGACTCATGTTTTCATGGGAATCGAGATAGAATCGATAGTTTTAAAAATGCCGTGGGTTACTCAACATGTCGGAGATTTTTATAATCTTATCGTTGGTGATTTTAACTCCTCCTGTCGGTGGTCTAGGATCCAGCCGAATACTTTCGAAATAGATGGCACCTCAAAGTGTTGACTAACAAGAAAGAGGAGGACTGGAGGAAGATTCCAGGCGGACGCATTTGGAGATTCCGAAATGGAATTCGCGCTCAACCGCAAATAATGATGGAAAGACAAAAAGGAAATGAAATCATAGAAAGAAAAAGTCCTTTTTTTCGGGAGAGGATATTGTAAAAGCAAAAACCCACATTCCCCCTCGAAGTAACATCCTGCCTTGATTGCAGCTACTGCACTAAAAATGAGAAAGAAGAAGAAAACGTATCCTTCAAGGTTACAATACAACTCATGCATGGTTGCACATTTCATCAGAGGCGGCGGCAAAAAAATAAAATCTGCCAACAATTTGGAAGATGGCTTCAAGCTTTGATCCTGCTTGAATTGGGGGAGGATACGGAGGATATTTAACTATGGATTCAAGTTTTGTTTTTCTTGTTACCTAATACCTTGCTCTCCCCCTTAGCCAGTTTCTTCTAAATTAGATGAGGCGATACGATACGGTCGTCTGTTGAGACAGGGCAGACAAAGAAATTTCATTTGTTTGGCACTAGTCTAGGTCGATTTGGCAAAAATAATGGATCGTTTGTTTTAAAGGTTTTTCGCTTTTATTTTCACATTCACACATACTTCAGCGTGAGTATCAATCGCGGCTGTTTGGAGACACATTAAATTATGTTTTTCCCATGTGAGACACAAAAAAACATTTGTCGAAAAAAACGATCGCGGGGAGCTAAGTTTACCTGTCGCAAAAATGATATCTGTGCTTCTTTTACCAAACAAAATATTTTACTTTTTTGGGTAAGAGGTCATTGGTGATGAAGTGAAAAAATGGCCTCAACCCGAAGGTATATGATCACAGCTCAATGGGAAGGAGGAAAATGTGGAGAAAAACCCGGGGGGGGGATCCCCCCTCCACCTTGCCGAAAATGGAAAAAAGAGGATTTTTTGCAAAGAGGAGGGGGTTTGAAGATCCCCCCCGGGAGTATGAATTGCATGGCAGTGCTCAATTGTGATTGCTTTTTGCTGTTGTTCTAGCATTTTGTGCCGGCAGGAGGAAAATTCGATGTTGATCTCCGTATAAATTCGCGATTGAAAAGCGAAATTCACCAGTGGAAAGAAAAATCCAGCCACACAGAGCCTCTGTTGGGGCTTGTGTCTGCTGGTGTCATTGCTTTGCTTGAAATGTTGTTGGCAGTTCCTTCAATCTTTCGTTCCACCCCTCTCTCTCTTTAGGAGGAGGGTTTCCAAGACTTTTGTGCCGCTGGAATACGGGAGCTTTGTGTTGTTCTTTTGGCCCTTCTCAGAGGGAAGAAAGGGACTAGAAAAGAGTTTCTGCTGTTGACCGCACTGCAATAATGTCTTTTTCACTGGTGGTTCTCTTCTTCTTTTGGTCAACTCTTTTTTATACCCGGCACTTTCTTCTTCTTTTCTCCCTCTGTTATGACTTTAGAGACTCTCCCGATATTCCTCAGACTCCAAACTGGTAACCAACTTCACTGAGAGGAAGGGGTGAAATGAGAGGGAAGACTGTTGCAGCCCAGCCTCCTTCAGTCCAACATGTACACTTTCGGCTCGTGTTGATGGGCCGATCTCGAAGCCGTGGTCTTCTTATTCGGGCCTCTCTTCTTGCTGTTTCCGCCGTCGCTGTCTTGGCGGCCTTGGAGGGCCTTTTGGGTCGCCCTCCCAACGTCTCTGATGTTGCTGTTGATGTTGTAGTTGAGCAGCAGCTGCCGCATCAACTGCTGTTGTTGCTGCTGCTGCATTGCTTAGTAGCGGACGGAGTATCCGTGGGCCTCAACCTTCTCGAGGATGTTCTCGACGATGGGGGCCTCGGCGTACTCACGGGCGGGGGGAACGGCGTAGCCGGTGGCGGCGACGGCGGGGACGGCGGCGGCGACGGCGGGGGCAGCGACGGCGGGGGCGGCGTAGGCGGGGGCGGCGTAGCCAGCGGCGTAGGGGAGGCCGGCGGCGTAGGGGAGGCCAGCGGCG
>JAAUYJ010039559.1_pt1 | contig 10661 bp, 11 predicted proteins | sample 7278031 | NCBI WGS metagenome assembly JAAUYJ01 (sample SAMN14350222, study PRJNA611818) | marine sediment metagenome | isolation source: surface marine sediment (1.8m) | place: French Polynesia: Moorea | collected 2018-08 | reverse complement strand
CTGCGCTCTCTGCGCCTCTGCGGTTCACAAGCAGTAGTAGACTTTGCGAGAACTTCATACTACTTTAGTTGTTTCTATTTGTTTCGACCAGACCGATGTCTTCGTAATTCTGCACAATTTTCTCGAGCGCCAGTATGTAGCTGGCGGTACGGTAGTCTTTTGCCTTGGGGTACTTCTTCATGACATCTCGGATATCCTGAAATGCCATGCGCATGGTATCGTCCAATCCGGAACGGACCAGATCCAGTTCACTGGCACCGCTGACGATCTTATTTCGGCTGAGCTCGTCGACGTTTTTACCTGTCAGCTCGCTCATGGTCGACAACAGATACTCGCCACGTAACTCATCGTATTGGCGTTCCAGGCGGCCAAAGCGCATGTGTGAAATGTTGCGTGTCCATTCGAAGTATGAAACGGTCACACCGCCAACATTGGCATAGACATCGGGCAAGACCGTGATCCCTTTTCGCCTGAGAATCTCGTCAGCCTCATAGGTTACCGGACCGTTTGCCCCTTCGACCACCATCTTTGCTTTTATCTGCATCGCGTTGCCCGCGTGTATTTGTGATTCCACCGCGGCGGGTATCAGAATGTCACAGTCCATTTCGAGTGCAGCGGCGCCATTGGCTGAATATGTGCCGCCAGAGAAGCCTTTCAGTCCGCCCGATTCAACTAAATACTGACGAACATCGTGTACATTCAACCCGTTCTCGTTGTAAACCGCGCCATCTTTCTCAATGATTGCGATGATGCTTACGCCGCATTCCTCAGCGAGTGCCTTAGCGGCGTGAAAGCCGACATTGCCTAATCCCTGCACGATGAGCCGTTGTCCGGATAGGCCGTCCGACAGGCCTGCTTGCGCAACGAGTTCCGGATGACGAAAGAACTCCTGCAGAGCGTACTGCAGTCCTTTACCCGTCGCGTCAACACGCCCGGGGACACCACCGTGGTTATACGGTTTGCCGGTAACGCAGGCATCATGATTCAGATCCTCCGGGTACAATGTCTTGTAGGTGTCAGCGATCCACATCATTTCACGAGACGATGTTCCCATATCAGGTGCCGGCACATTGGTTGCCGGGTGGATAAAATCTCTTTTCGCGAGTTCAATGGTAAAGCGTCGGGTAATTTCGTGGAGTTCAGCCTCGCCATAGTGTTCCGGTTTGATCATCAGGCCGCCTTTGGCTCCGCCGAAAGGAATATCGGCAATGGCGCACTTGTAAGTCATCAAAGCAGCAAGTGCTTCGACCTCGTCCATGCCTACAATCGGGGAATACCGTAAGCCCCCTTTTGCTGGCAAGCGATGCGCGCTGTGGATCGCCCACCAGCCACTAATGACTTCGGTTCTGTGTTTCAACTTGACTGGGAACTTGACTTGCAGCACTGCATTACAGGCTTTCACGACCTTGACCGTATCCGGGCTGAGATTCATCATCAGGGCCGCGCGGTCGACCATCAGGTCGACGCCTTCACGAAACGTCATACTTTCCTTTTCAATGCTGTTCATGCTCGTAATGCTCCTGGTGTGTGCCCATCGTTCACGTATAGAATGCGGGTTAGATATGTTAGATTTCGCTGCACCATCGTGCAATGGTTGCATTCAGCAACTGTGGTTATGTGGCTCACGATGTGTTTTGCTAACCCGGATGTTGCATGTCCGCCCTCGTGCAACATCCGGGCTAACTCAGCAGCACTTTTACGGTAGTAATGCAGTTTAAGTCATTGAAATCAATTGAGCTTTGTTACAGATGAACTACTCGAAAACAGTTAATACATTGTCACTGCTCGCCTGTATCTGCAGTGCTCTGATCGCTTTTACGGCAACGGCTGAACAGCAGAGCGTTCGTCCGGGCATCAATCGATACTATCAAAATCCAGATTGGCAACAATGGGTGAACACGTTCGAGCGTCCCGGCAGAGAAGTCTACGATAGACGTCATATGATTGTGGACGCAACCGGTGTCAGACCGGGTATGTCGGTTGCTGACATCGGCGCCGGAACCGGATTATTCACACGCTTGTTCGCCCAGCGTGTGGGGCCCGACGGTCAGGTATTCGCGGTCGATATTTCACAGCCATTTATCGAAAATATCATGCGATCGACAGGTGAACTCGGCCTGAATAATGTGACATGGATTGTAAATAGCGATAAGGATGCGATGTTGCCCCCGGCCTCGGTCGATCTGGCCTTCCTCGTCGATACCTATCATCACTTTGAGTACCCGGAGAGCATGGTGTCATCGATCCATCGGTCGTTGAAGAGCAACGGCAGGCTGGTCGTCATTGACTTTCGGCGTGATCCCAGAACCAGTTCCAGGTGGGTGCTGGGACATGTGCGTGCCGGTAAGGATGTCGTGATCGACGAAGTCACGCGGGCCGGATTTCGTCTGGTTGATGACAAACCCATGTTGAGATCCAATTACTACCTGGTTTTTAGCCGACTCGATTCTTAACAAGAATTAAACGATCGTCGGCAGCAGGATTTTATGCTCCACGTCATGAACATGACGTGGTCATTGAGTTATCATAGCCGTCAGAGAACAATCGTTAGCAAAATTCTCGGAGAGTGATGAATGATACCGATTACTATTGAATTCCGCGTCAAAACTGCGGACAGGGATTTCAAGGAAGATGTGGTGACTCTGCAAACACCGGAAGAGCTTTTCGAGTATGTAGCTCCAGGGGGTGGTTGTGAAGCCATGCCGGATGATGTTGGTGAAATTCAAATCGTCATGCTTTCGCCTGAGCATCCAAACACCTTGAACCCTATTGCAGACATACGCGGTACCTTAGAATTGGGCATAGTGTTCTTGACCGGACCATTAGCCGTAATCCTGCAGACGACAGAAGAAATCATCGATAAGGCAGGACGAGGCGAATTGTCGGAGCCTTTTCTTACCGTAATTGGCGCCAAGGGCTAACCCGCATGATCAAAATACAGCGTGTTAGTCAAGCGATGGCGCGGAGCGCGTCAAAGGCATTACCTGGTAGCGTATAGCCGGCTTTTTTCATCGCTTCGAGGATCAATTCCGTGACCTGTACACTATCGAAGCGATCGGTGTTGATTATTAGATCGTAGGCTAGTGGGTCATTGATATCTGCGTCGTATAGCTTGCGAATGTATTCAATTCGTTCGTAATCGAAGTCCTGTATTTTCTCCATGGCCTGTTCGAGACTGAGGTGATCTCTCTCAGCGACCCGTTTAGCACATTTCTCGAGACTGCCGACCAGCCGAACGCGAAACGCGCGCTCTTGTCCGAGGATGAAATTCGCACCGCGGCCGATGATTACGCCACCGTGTAATGAAATCGATAGTATCGTCTTCGCCAGATATTCCTGGTAGTCCTCGTGAGTGAAGCTGTATCGGTTGATCAGTCGTTTCCACCAATGAGCATCCTGATCACTGTAATGACTGTTGATGACGCTGACGTGTTCATCAAGAACTTTGACCAGGGACTCATCGACATTCGCGCGCTCCGCTACTTCCTGCAATATCGAGCAATCGCAACAGCGTAAATCGAGTGCGTCAGCGAGCAGTTGGGCAATATCATGGCCCAACGCACCGTAAGTGCGTGAGATTGTGACCACGGTCTTGTCTGGTGTCTGCTGTGGCGACCCTGCCTCGGCATCGGCATCACTGATTGTTCGCGGTTTCGTCAGCTCCGCTTTAATCAGGCTTTCGATCAACTGATCTTCATCACATCTCATTGCAGGATTCTTCACTCGGTAACTGGAACAATTTTAACATCAACACCGATTGTCGCAATCGGTCTTTGCACCACAATAGACCATAGATGTGCACGCCGAGGTCTAGTTTGGGGCGCGAGTGCAACAAGCTCATATTTAAGTTATTGATTTAAAGTGGCCCGCACTTGGCATTATCTTTGCACTCTATTTTTAAAATGCACTAACTAATTTCTGTTGAGGTCGTTCCATGTCAAATGGATTCAATCACGGCTATCTGCCGTCGGGGCGGTACGTTGTCAATCACGATATCATGCACTGCACGGCTGACGGGGTAGCCGGTAATCATCTTTATTCAGGCCGGGCGCTGGGTCTTACCGAGCCTGACGACTACATACAACTGAATCCCGCCTTAAAACCGTTGTGGCATGATATCCGGCGCCACTATGAGCGGATCGGATTAAGCCACAGTACCAATGTGATCTGGGATCTCGATTTAGGCGAACTCGCCGCCCATGAGGGTTTCAAACCTTCGGTGTTTTTTTTCGGACCGCACGAGGGCAGCGTCTGGCAGGATAATGCCTGGATGCAGGCGGTTGAGTATATCAACTCGAAAAACAACTTCATCGCGTTGGCTGATGAGCTGGGTGTCGACGTACCGCAAACGCGTTGTTACGACAGCGTCGATGAGATCGGCGAGCACGAAATCGTCGAGCTCAACATGCCTTGTTACATCAAAGCGGCCGTATCGGTCTCCGGTGTCGGTATCTACCGTTGCGCTAACCGTGAACAACTCAGAGATGCTATCGGCAAATTTGAGCGGGATGTTCCGATACAAGTACAGGAAGAGATTACAACCGATACGTTTCTCAATCTCCAATACCGTGTCATCGACGATCGCCTGCTGCGGGTTGCGGCTACCGAGCAGATTCTGGAGGGTTGTGCGCATCAGGGTAATCGCTTTCCGTCCAGCCATGAGCCCTGGGAGATAGTCGAGCCGATGGCCCAATGGCTAAAGGATCAAGGCATGCAAGGCATATTTGCGTTCGATGTTGCGGTGTTGCAGACAGCCGAGGGTGTTCGTTTTCCAGCGATCGAATGCAACCCCCGGTTCAACGGTGCCTCTTACCCGACCATTATTGCCCAGAAACTGGATATCCCGGAATGGAGCGCACGTACCTTCAAATCGCGACACCGTAAGCTCTCTGATATCGATTTACGCGATATCGAATTCGATCCAAGAACCGGTGAGGGTCTAGTCATCGTCAACTGGGGTACCCTACTCGAAGGTAAGCTGGTTCTGTTGCTGGCTGGCGCCAAGGAATACCAGCAGGTATTACTAAACGAACTCGAGTGTCGCCTCTGACGCGCATTTATGTTGCGGATATGTGACAATGCCGTCATTACCAATCACGGCAAGCATATCAGATGAGCGACACAGGTCCCTATTCCATCATGGTGCACGGCGGTGCCGGCGCACTCGATAATGTCAAGGACGACAAGACGGCATTTCGATATCTTGATAGCATTCGCAGAACGCTAGAGCACGGTCGGGACGTTCTTCAGCTCGGCGGTTCTGCGCTGCAAGCGGCAGAAGCCTGTGCCTGCTTGCTCGAAGATGATCCGGTTTTCAACGCCGGTTGCGGCTCGGTGCTGAATGAAAACGGCAAAGTCGAGATGGATGCTGCGATCATGGATGGTCGTGATCTCTCCGCTGGCGCTGTCGCTGCGGTCGATAACATCGCCAATCCGGTGCAGTTGGCGCGCCTGGTCATGACCGAGAGCGAGCACGTGATGCTGATCGCCGAAGGCGCCATGCGCTTTGCCGACCATTGCGGCATGGAGCGTGTGCCGGAGGACTATTTCTACACACGGGATCGCGTTGAACAGCTGCGTCAGGCACGCCTGCGGCACAAGGTCATGCTCGACCACGATGATACCGAAGAAGACAGTGAAGATCAGAAATACGGCACCATTGGTGCAGTCGTTCTCGATCCAGCGGGGAATCTGGCAGCAGCCACGTCTACCGGTGGCATTGTCAACAAGCGCATGGGCCGGGTCGGTGATTCGCCGATTGTCGGTGCTGGCGTTTATGCCGATAACGAAACCTGTGCCGTTTCCGCCACCGGATTTGGTGAGGATTTCATGCGTACGGTGATATCCAAAACCATTGCGGATTTCATCCTGATGAAAGGCATGGATGCCAAACAGGCGACGCAAGCGGGCATCGGCTATCTCACGCGAAAGGTCAAGGGACGTGGCGGCGTCATCGTTATTGATGCAGCGGGAAACTGCGCGAGTGATTTTACAACGAAAAAAATGATCCACGGCTGGATTGAGAAAGGCGGTGAAGCGAACTGCCGTTTTTGAGTGCAGTCCTTCAGCACGCTCGTTTATAATCGAGCGCATTCATCAGATTTGGACTACCTATGAATGCGCACAATCAGCAGCCGACGCTGATCGAGTCATTACTCGACGCAGCGATCTATGACCATCCGGTCACAGATATTGAACTGATCGAGACCCATATCTCCTGGGTGATTCTGACGGGCGAGTTCGCGTATAAGATCAAGAAACCGATAAACCTCGGTTTTCTTGATTTTTCGACGCTGGATAAAAGGCTGCACTGCTGCAACGAAGAGTTGCGGCTCAACAGCCGTTTGGCAGCGGAAATCTATCTGGACGTCGTGCCGATAACCGGTAGCCCGGAACAGCCGGTTTTGCGCGGCGCGGGAGACGCGATCGAGTACGCGATCAAGATGGTGCAATTCCCACAACAGGCGCAGCTGGACAACATGCTCGCCAATAATGAACTCCACCAGCACCATATCGACGCGATTGCAGAGCTGGTGGCCGGGTTCCACGCGACGATTGCGGTTGCCTCTGACGACAGCGACTATGGCGATTCAGACCATGTGTTGTACCCGGTCGTAGAAAACTTCCGCCAGATCAGGCAGAACCATCAGGGTGCACAGGATAATACAGTGCTTGCCGAACTGGAGCAGTGGAGCCAGACAAAATTTGCATCACTTAATCCCGTATTCGAACAACGCAAGCGAGACGGCTTCATCCGCGAATGCCACGGCGACATGCATCTGCGCAATCTGGTTTGGTTTCGCGATAAGCCGCTGGCGTTCGATTGTCTCGAATTCAATCCGGCGTTGCGCTGGATCGATACCCTGTCGGAAGTCGCTTTCCTGGTCATGGACCTCGACGACCGCGGCCAGCCGCGTCTGGCATGGCGATTTCTGAACCGTTATCTCGAGTATTGCGGGGATTATTCGGGTGTGCAGGTGCTGCGTTTTTATCTGGTATACCGTGCGCTCGTGCGCGCCAAGGTAGACGCGATCAGGGCCGCGCAGGCGCATATCAGCGCATCCGATCAGCGTCAGGCCGACGAAGACTGCCACGCGTATCTACAGCTGGCGAAAAGCTATGTTCAGCCAGTCAAACCGAAACTGATCATCACCCGGGGATTGTCAGCGTCGGGCAAGAGCACGTTGACGCAGCCACTGCTCGAATCAATTGGCGCCATTCGCATCCGTTCCGATGTCGAACGCAAGCGCCTGTTCAGCGTCCGGTCCGGCGCTCAAAACAAGGCAGGTATTGACCAGGGGATCTATTCGGCCGAAGCGAGTGTGCAAACATACGATCGATTGAAACAGCTGGCGGCAGACGTTCTGGCGGCGGGCTTTACGGTCATCGTCGATGCCGCATTTCTCAAACATCAGCAGCGTGTGCCGTTCACACAGCTGGCTATCGAGGCGGATGCTACCTTCGTCATACTCGAATTCACCGCTTCGGAGGACACGCTGCGGCAGCGCATCAGGGCCAGGGTTGGCGATGTCTCTGACGCCGACCTGTCTGTACTTGAACACCAGCTGGCGACAACGCAGCCACTCGAAAATAGCGAACAGCCGCATTGCATCGAGATCGACACCGAAACAGACTTCGATCTCGATGCACTCGTCAAGGCGATAACACAGCTGGACGTTCCGACGCAATAAGCTGATGAAGCGCTCAAACATCAATCCGCGCCTGTTTCTGTTCGTTCTGGCGTTGGTGCTGTTGTTGGCGGTGGTTCATGTCGGTGTGATCAGTATTACTTTCAGTAAACTCGGGCTGACTCGTGAGTCGGCGTTTGTGTTGCTTTTCTGTTCCCTGTTCGGCAGCCTGATCAATCTTCCGCTGTTTACGATCAAGTCGCTGAGACCGATCAAGGTCCGTGACATGCCGTTAGCGGGGCTACTACGCCCGTATTTGAATCCGCACAGTGGCAGGACATTGATCGCTGTGAATGTGGGCGGTTGCCTGATTCCAGTCTTCTTCTCCGTCTACCTGTTTTTAACCCAGCCGTTGATGTTGGACGAAATCCTGCTGGGGATCGCGCTGGTCACGCTGGTCAGCTATACCTTCAGTTTTCCGGTGCCGGGGACTGGCATCGGCATGCCGATGATCATTGCGCCGGTCACGGCGGCGATCGTCGCGATCTTGTTGAATAGCGAGTTCAGTGCGCCGCTCGCTTACATTAGTGGTACGATGGGGGTATTGATTGGTGCCGACGTGCTGAATTTCAGGCATATTGCGCAAATGGGCGCCATGATAGCGTCGATTGGTGGTGCAGGGACGTTCGATGGAATTTTCATGACAGGAATTCTCGCGGTGTTACTGGCTTGAGCTCCGGTGGCGTTAACTAGACAGGTAAAAAAAATGATTCCAAAACGACAACTGGGCAGAAAGGGTGACGAGGTCGGTTGCCTCGGTTATGGTGCAATGGTGCTCGAAGGCTACTACGGTACTGTCGATGAAACCGATGCGATCACGACGCTTCAACATGCGCTGGATCTGGGCATGGACTTTATTGATACGGCAGACGCCTATGGCGCTGGGCATAACGAGATGCTGATTGCCAAGGCGATTAAACAGCGCAGAGACGATGCCTTTCTCTGTACCAAGTTCGGCATCGTTTACGACGAGAACGAACCGGGCTCCGAACTCGAGACCGGTTGGGGCTTCTCCCTGAAAATCAATGGTGCACCACCTTACGTCAAGAAGTCACTGCACCGAAGTCGCGACCGCCTCGGCGTCGATGTCATCGATCTTTGGTATGCGCACTATCCGGACCCATCCATCCCGATCGAGGAAACAGTCGGGGCGATGGCAGATTGCGTGCAAAGCGGTGATGTGCGTTATCTTGGTTTGTGCAATGTGACGGCTGAAGAAGTCAGGCGCGCCAACGATGTGCATCCAATCGCGGCGGTGCAATACGAATACTCGTTGTGGCGGCGCGAGGTCGAGACCGACTTGCTACCGACATTGCGCGAACTCGGAATTGCGTTGGTACCCTGGTCACCCCTCGGTGGTGGCTTTCTGACGGGAGAGGTCAAGTCCCTGGCTGAAGACGATTTTCGACAAAACAACCCGCGTTACGCGGGAGACAACTTGAGCATCAACAGGGACAGGTTCGCACCACTGATGCAAATGGCTGAAGACTTCCGGATTACGCCCGCTCAATTGGCGCTGGCATGGCTGTTACATCAAGGAGAAGACATTATTCCAATCCCGGGTACACGCAAACCCGCACGACTGGATGAAAATGCAGCATCGGCCAACGTACAGTTGGACGACGAAACCCTGGCGAAAATTGATGAAATCGCGCCGGCCGGTCTGGCAGAGGGCGCCACTTTAATCGACTAGCTCGGATGCCAAGACATGCAGGAAACGATTACGCTAAAGACACACCAGCGCGAAGTTCTCGTCGACATCACGCCGTTGGTGGAGAACCTGGTACAAACCAGCGGTGTCGACTACGGTATCGTCAATGTCTACGCCCAGGGCGCAACGGCCGCGATCATGGTGCAGGAGAACTGGGATGAAAGCGTGCAGACCGACGTTGTAAACCTGTTGCGCAAGATGATCCCAAAAGGTGTTTGGCTGCACGATGCACAGGATGGCAACGGCGATGCGCATCTGAAGTCCGGACTCGTCGGACCATCCGAAACCGTTCCGATCATTGAAGGCCGTTTGGGTCTGTCGACGTGGCAAAATATTTTTTTCTGTGAGTTTGATGGTCCCCGAACGGAGCGCCGCGTATTGTGTACCGTCATCGCAGATGAATGATAACAAGGCGCAGGTCAAACATTTTGTACGCGACATCCTGGGCTGTACCTGCCCCGATGAGGTGTTCACTCAGATACGCCGGCTGGACCCTTGCACGGGGGGCGCATCAGCACACGCCGTGTACGGTATCGGTGGTCGTTTGTGCGTTGCAGTCTATGTGCCGGCAAACTGGCGAGAGTTAGCCCAGAAGCTCGGCCGATTAGTTGCCGACGGTATGCAATATCGCGAGAAGCACGGTTATAACCGCTTTCGGCTGGTCATCGCTAGCACCGACAATGATGCAGCGATTCAGCTGTCAAAGGTATTCGAAGCCCTCCCCGAAATTGATGACAAGGTCCACTTGCACGTCGTGGCACCAAGTCAATTACCCGTCGATGTTTCTGCGATGGCTACCTGATCGAGATACACGTGATCACGGCTATGCGGGATTGGGTGCGCTACCAGGATTACGAACTGGTAGCAGCACTGTTCATCCGTGTCCTGGGTATCATCTACCTGATTGCGTTTGCCTCGCTGCTGATCCAGGTTCAGGGGCTCGTCGGCAGTGGCGGAATACTTCCCGTTGGTGACCTGCTCGACGCCGTTAAAACCGAGCTTGGCGCTGCGCGCTTTTTCAGATTGCCGACGATCTTCTGGCTCGACCACAGTAATATCGCGCTGGTCGGGGCGACGATCTATGGCTGCGTTGTTTCTGTCCAGATCGTGTTCAACTGGTGGCAGCGCCCCGCGTTGATTCTGGCTTTTATCCTTTATCTTTCCCTGTTCAATGTCTGTCAGCCGTTTCTGCATTTTCAGTGGGACGGGCTGTTGCTAGAAGCCGGTTTTCTGGCGATTTTTCTTGGCTCGCGTTCGAGTGT
>JAAUYJ010074176.1_pt1 | contig 10664 bp, 9 predicted proteins | sample 7278031 | NCBI WGS metagenome assembly JAAUYJ01 (sample SAMN14350222, study PRJNA611818) | marine sediment metagenome | isolation source: surface marine sediment (1.8m) | place: French Polynesia: Moorea | collected 2018-08 | reverse complement strand
TCTCCATCCATCCTGCTACATCATATACCCTTACCGATAGACCCTCCCTTACCCTCCGGGCTTGGTACCGCGTGCGTGCATATATGCGCATAACAGAGCGTGAGGCCCCCGAGGACCCATGGCGCATCTGAGCGCATACAAAACAGCTTGCGCAGTAAATGTAGTATAGACATTTGAGTCACGCAAGCTAAATCATTTGCCTTTCTACACAATGACAAATATGGAAGAGAAACACAACGGCCTCAAGGAGGTTGTTTTCATCTGTAAGGACTGTATCATCTGTACGGTATTACCACATTTTCAAGAGAGAGATGTCGATAGTTTTTATTTCTCCCTCATTTTGTCGCCGAAAGCAATTCGGTATTTGTCCATGGATATTCCTATACCACCATATACCCGGAAATTGCTCGATGCGAGCGGCCACAGACTCCGCATGTGAATCCATCATGAGTTAAAAGATAGATGAAGAAGTCACTGTTTTTTCAGTTTTTGAGCTGACATTTGTCACATTTTTCATACCGACCACAAATTCTTGAAAACCCCTTCCTTTTTGTTCGAAACGAAGTTACCGTAGAGTGACATTGATGATGATTTTACCTGCTTCAAGCGACGGAAAACTGCAAGAGTCGACCTCGCCGGCTTTTAAGCATGCTAATGAACAAACTTATATTCGCCACCCTGTGTTTTTACCGTTATTTTGGGGTATGCACAACTCGTCCTTCATGTTTTTTTGCTTTCCCATTTCCCCATTGCTCCCACCCCAAGATTGCAAACACGACGTTTCCATATCCCCCATGCACCGCGACTAACTATACATATGCCCTCCTTTCCCCTCCTCTCCTTGTCCTCGTCCTGCGCACGCGCCAACAGGTGGAGACCGTGATGGAGAACAGCCGCGGCGAGACCCTGGCGGAGGCGGCCGAGGAGCGGGAGGGGGCCACGGGCGGCGGACGCTCGCCGGGCAAGGTCACCTTCTCGGAAGAGGTGAGGGTGACAAGAGTCGAGAGCGGCGAACGGAGAAAGAGGATCCAAGAAAAAGATTAGAAAGCTATTATCCCCTTCCCCCTGTTTTGCAAAAGGGTATCTTTTTTGCCTTTTTTTGTTTTTGTCTTTTGAAGAGTGGCACTAAAATGCACTTACTATTATACACTACTACTGCTACTTGCAGCTTTTCATGACGACGAAACACGGAATTTTCCCCCCAAGACGTAGAAATACCGTACTAAAAAAGCCTGCTTTAAGAAACATGCGACACCCGCCAAGTTAAAAAAGTACTGAAAGGATGTACTATATCCACCTACAGAAGATTCAGACAATGTTTTTGCGACTGTGCCTTTTCGTCCGTTAAATAATGACTGCTCCTTTTGCTGCAGGGCAAGGAGGAGACCGGCGAGGGCAGCGAGGACAAGGGGGGAAAGAACTCACTGAACGTCCCGAAGTCAAAAAGGTGAGAACCAAACGGCAGTAAAAGGGCTGCACTTTGTACATTGATACAAAGACGATTTGGCCAGCAGGGTTTTTTTTTCGCCGGCAAGAAACCGATCCCACCCCGGGCCGCTTCAGCTAGCAGTTGAACGCGCCAGCACTCTCGTGTGCTTGTGTAGGGCTTCCGAGAAAGTCCCCTACTTTTAGCTCTCGTGACATCGAAAAAGGGTCCGCGGCACGTTCACGTCGGGGGAGATCCTTTTCTACAAAATTTCCCCCTCTTGGACAGAATAGACATGCAGGACATGCTCTGTGTAAGTGTACGAAGGACGAGGAGTAAGTGATACGCAGACGATTGACAACAAAAAGGACTCTTACAAAAACGGGACGAAAGAGACCGGGGTGGGCCTGAGACGAGGGACTTCTTATGAATAATGCATTGGTTCTCAGGATAAGGAAAGTAAGCAAAGAAAGCACAGAAGAGAGATGGGAGAACTGTTGGTTTTACTTTCCCTTCCCGGTAATGATGTTAATTCGCGTGGGAACTTTTCCCACATGTACGAACAGTCGTCTTACACACGTCAATCCATGTTCGTCGTTCTTTGCAGCCGTAACGACTCTTCCAACGTCCGCCGGATGCACACCGCGGTCAGGCTCAACGAGGTCATCGTAAGCAAGTCGCACGAGGCCAAGCTCGTCATACTCAACCTTCCCAGCCCGCCAAAGACCATCGGACCGGACAGGGACGCAAGCTGTGAGCAAAAAAACATAAAAACTGGGTGTTTTTTTCGAGAAATAACGTTCTGTCACTTTTGTAGACATGGAGTTCCTGGAGGTCCTTACGGAGGGCCTCGACCGCTGCCTCATGGTGCGAGGCGGAGGCCGGGAAGTCATCACCATCTACTCATAAAAAGAGACAAGCGAATGGAAAGTGGCCGAGAGGGGAACATATTTCTTCCGGGCTCTCCTACCAGTAGTATGTAACTGCATTACCGCCGCCGTCGCAGCGCTCCGAAAAGGCAACCACACGGCGGCAAAGATCAAGAGTAAAGGGGAAGAAAATAAGGAGGAAGGAATGGAAGATCCAGAGAGGGATATAGAGGTGGTGATGGCGTCTGCGCCCCTCTTCGCATAACGACCCCTCCTGCTCTTCTTTTCGTCGCTCGATCCCCCTTTTCCCCCCTCCCCCCCTCGCGGTATGTCTTTTTTGTGCGCCCCAGAGAGAGGCCTTTGTGCCCCTGCCTCACAACTCAGCGGGGAGCGGAGCACACACAGAGACGCACACACAGCCAGCCGCGAGAAGAAAAGATGCCTTAACGACCTTTTGCCACGGGCGGCGGCTTCGTTTTTGCGAGGAAGGGGGAGGAGGAGGGGGACGCAACCGCGCAGCGTCTACCTCCCCCTCCCCCTCCCCTCCGCTTCCGGCCCCACCGTTTGAACTCTCACCGCCAACAACAAAAAAAAGAAAACTCCAACTCCATTTCCTCCTCTTTCGGCCTTTTTCGTCGAAGGTGAAGCCGGAACCCTTTCTCCAAAGAGGGGAAATCCCCTCTCTTTCATCCATCACTTTTGCCTTTTCGCCCTCTCCCCTCCTTCTTCCTCCTACTCTTCCTTTTCTTTACCTCTTCTTCTTCCTCCTCCTCCTCCTCCGCACATCCATCTCTCCTTCTTTCCCTTTCCCCCTTCCCGACCTGACCTCAGAACAGAACCTTTGAAAAAGATCGAGGTGGTGGCTGTGGCCGTCCCCTGTGATGGCGCCGCCGCCGGAGGAGAGAGGACCTCTTTTGTCATCTCGGCCTCTCCTTTGTCCCCCACCCCACCCTCGATCCCTCCTTCCACCTCTTTCACAGCCGCCGCCCACCCATCTCGGAGACGGCGGCGCCCATCGTAGCGTACTCAAGGAGCGCTAGTGTACTCGTAGTATCGCTCCGTCAGACGAAGACTTGAGGAAACTGGGGAATAGTGAACGACACGCAAAACTTTTTTGACGGATTTTTTTCTCGAACAGAGGCGCGAGTAAAAACCGCGGCCCGACAGGAAACAAGAAAAATGGTGCGGTGCGGAGAAAAGCAAGAGGAAATGAAAAATTCTACACTAAGAGCTGCATTTCGGAGTCGACAAAAATGGTGCTGAAGAAGAAGAACCTATCTCTTTTCTGCGTACTGTACAATACTGCAAAACTATACAACTCTACTACACACGGACTTTCGTTGACTCGTTCGTTCGTAAAATCGGCAAGGGTTTTTCGTGGATGGGGCGAAGAGAAAAGGGCCTCGTTTGAAATGTAATTTACCCGGTGAAAAAAAAAGAAGCAGAGAAGAGAGAGCTGGTGAAATAAGTAGAAAGCGGAAGAAGATAATGTGTGTGCTGAGTGCTATTATACCGTGAGATTCGTGCAAAGATTGGCGAGGAAGGGCTACACGAAGATTATTCCTTTCTTTTCTTTGTCAAATAACGCTGTCTCCCCGAATCCCCCCCCCCCCACCTCTAGTAGCGACGGAAGATAGGAGGTCTCTTCATCCCCTAAACGTCTTGGCAACTTAGCCGGAGGAACGTTCATCACATGCGCTGAACTTAGTGGTTCTAACGAATTTCAAGTTTCCCTTCCCCCGCTCCTCCTTTTCTTGGCCTGGAGGATTTCATGCATCCGTTGTTTATCTTGCATATGTATCTCGGCGAGCTAGGCCTCCCGATCCTTTCCTTTAAGTTGGCCATCTTAAGTTAGCGCTTTGACGTGGAGTAGAGATACCTTTCTACCGAGACTCTATATGTCCTTTTTCGCAAACATTAGTAGAAGAAGACTGTAAAAGAACTATTTATGAAAAAGCGTACTTAACCACAGATCATGCATGCAGCAGTACGTACGTACTTTACTAGGGTGACGCTCAAACCAAACGAAAAAACCTTTCTAATAACGGTATCTATCGATGCTCCATGCGTACGTTACAGCCTATCTTATAGTCAGTCCTTGGTGACAAAAGAGCAACAACAAATGGCACTTCCATTCCTATCCTGTTATAGCCCTCCCTTCCGTGTCTTACTTTCTAACGCTACTTTGAAAAAACTAACCTACTTTATTTCCCTGTCATCACACAGAAAAGATCTTTATTTTCTCCCTTCAGTAGAAACTGGTAGCGGTGTACATAAAACAATCGAGTAATAACCTACGAGGGCAAAGGCGATTTGTGCGCCCGTTCAACAACCCCCCTTTTTACACTAGTGAAAAGCGAGCACGAGTTCACTAAAGCGGTATAAAGCATGCAAATGAAAGGGAAAACCTAACAGTAATTGTGGGGCTAAATTAAGGAAGAATATAAAGGGTGCGTACGTGTGAAGCCATGAGAGGACGCTGGAATTATGGTTGAGTTTTTCGAAAGCTCCCACACATCGCTGCCGAAAAAGGACAAGAAAGTATTGAGAAGGCATAATGCGTAGATCTCTCCCTCTGAAGAGCCAAAGAGATATTAGCCATATTTTTAGGGGCAGCTTTACTTATTTTTGCCTTCTTGTAAGGAAAAAGAAAAAAAATCGCACCCGGCCATCTGGGCTCGCAAGCTAAAGTGGGAGCTTCTTAGGAAAAAAATCTTAGGAAGGCTGTGAATGTGCGAGAGAAATGATTATAAGAGACCCTCCCCCCCAACCCCATTCATATTCGAAATATAGAACAGGATCGAGGACGAAAGGAAGCGCATTCTGAAAGATGAGTTTGAGTAACTGTGATTTTTCAAAATGCTGCGAACCACGTCTGAAAAAAGTTCTATAATCGTACGTGTACTACAGTAATATGTGAGGATAAGAGAAAAAAAGAGGAAGATTTAACAAATAAAGTTTCGTTTTACAAAAAAGCACTGATACGTGCAGCATGTACGTAATCGCCGCCCTTGATTTCACGCGCTCTCGTAAATGTGCAAAAAGTTAGCACCCTCCCCGCAAGAAGGGCACTTCTCCTCCTGGTGCCTGAGGTAGGAGTCTATGCAGGCGAACCCGAACCTGTGCCCGCACCGCATCAGGTAGCTACTCCGGTGGGGGTCCTCGTCCTCGGCGCAGGGGATGTCAGAGGACTTTGCGGTGTCCTCGCCGCACAGGGCGCAGGGGCCAACGCTGCCGTCCCCAATGGCCTCTTCAATGTTGCCGTCCTGACGCCTGGCCTTTACTTGCAGTGCGCGCCACATCCACTTGGCTATCCGGCCCAACATGACAATCAGGACCACTATGAGGGGCATCTGCGGGGGCACGAAAAGCAAAGCGGTGCACCCGGCCGCCAAGAACACCAAATTCATGTTTCGGTCCAGGAAGAGGACGAAGTGAGAGTAAGTCTCATCTCTTGTATTATTATTCTTGCTGTCAAACACGTCTCCTTGCTCTGGTTGTGTGAATGAGGCATTGACGGTGTCTGCGGATGCATTCCCTCCCATCGTCCAGAAGAATATGACCATCAGAATTGAGCAAACAGTCATGTGACGCATTACAAAGAGGGACTTGTCAAAATCCATTCTTGGAAATAAAGTTCTGGTGACAGGCGATATCTTCACAGTCTACCTCACAATACAGAGTGTGCACCAATGAATCCGCAGGAACAAAAACTAGAGGCCACCCGTAGATGTTTGAAAATAATGTTCACTTTCAGTTTCAACAAATTGGCAAACTGCAAACTGCTGAATTCCCTTATAATTATTTCGCATTTTTTAAAATAGATGGAAGGAATTTCTTGAAAGTTGCTTTCTAGCTCTGCCGATTTATCTTCGAATGAACGTTTCTGTACTCTGATTGATACGAACTTCTAGTCGGTATATTGTCAATGATCAGGATGTATGCGGTATTAATAGAGGCCAAACCGTTTTGACATGCATATGTGGCATGCAGCATACACGAAAGGGCGCACCACTTTGATATTCGCCGGACGAGGTCCGAATGTCCTAATCTTTTCTTCTTACACGAGGACAAAGTAGCGGAAAAAATCCGTTGACAAAAATTTTGAGTACATCTGAATCACGACGAATCATTGATGATATCATGCCGCCGAACGCACATTAATTAATCAAGGCACTCTGGTTGGATACACTAGGCCTCATTTGCTTTTCTGATTCGCTCTGATTCACCTCATTTACACATCACACCCTCTTCTTCCTTTTGAACCACCCGGCCAGTCTGGTGTCTTTGGGCATGGAGACGGACCTGGACACTTTGTTCGGAGCCCTCTGCACTGTCCTTCTCTCCTCCCCGATCACCATGGGCTCCTGCACCTCCTGGTGCACAAAGTGCGGGGTGCCGCCGCCGCCCTGCTCGTCTCTCAGCAGGTTAGTAGAAGAGGCAGACTTCTTGTCCCTTTGCATGGTGGAGGTGGGGATTATGATCCTCTGCCGCTGAGAGGGAGGGGGCGGTCTGGGAGGCTTGGCAGAGGATGAGGCCATGCCGCCTCCCTGTCCGTAGATGTTGTTGTTATCGTAGTGGATCTCGCCCGACTGCAGTTGCCCCGCCGCCCTCTGCTGCTGCCTGGCCTTCCACGGGGTCAGCAGAGAGATTGAGCGGGAGATCTTCTTGGACTTTTGCAGGTTTGATCCTCCTGTGCCGTTGCCCATCTGCTGCTGCTGAGGCCTGCCTAGCAGGTTGTCTCTGCTCTCGGCGGACTGAGCCCTCTGCGGTGGAGGTCCGGCAGGTTGCTGCTGTTGCTGTTGAGCGGCTGCTCTCCTCTCCACGGTGTTAGGAGGAATGTCGGCCACGCAGGCAGAGTGGAGGAAGACTGACCTCTGGCCGCCATTGGCGGCGTTCTCGCTCTCGGAGCTGTTGAGAGATGAGGTGAGGCTGGCCGGCAGCTTCTTCCTGGGCCCGCCGGGAGCGAACCTGGGACCAACCCCGGCCGTGGTTGCATTGCTGGTGCTGCGCTTTATCCTGGCGAGGCGCTGTTGCTGCACTGCCCCTGGACCACCGGGCTTGGCGCTGGAGCTGGAGTATCCGGAGTACTGTGAGTCCCTCTCGTCCGAGAGCGGTCTCGACCTGACCACCACCGGCCGCCCTCCTCCCGCTGGCGCCGTTGCCCTACTGGCTCTGCTCGTCGATCTCCCCACCGCGGCACCACCTCCGGCGACGACGCCCCCGTGAGAGCCCCTCCTGGCGTGGGCAGCCTCCATCTCCAATACCTTCCTTCTCTCCTCCTCCCTGGCCGAGCTGGAACTCCTGCCCACGGACGGGGACGCATCGCTGCCCGCCGAGGGACGTACAAGCCTCCTAAAAACATAAAAAGAAATAAGATCAAGAAAGAAAGTTTCCAAAAATGAAACTATACATATATAGGACCAACTATTAGTAGATGGAAGTGTTTACCTGCTTCGCTGCTGCAGAGCGTCAAAGACTCCTCCGTCTCGTCCCCTAGCCTCGTTGTGCACTCCGCTCGTGGCCAGGTCTCGCCTGTAGTCCGAGTCGATGTCCGACGGGTGGGCGGAGGAAGACGCGGCGCCACCTCCAACCCAGCGGCGGCCGAATTCGCCCAGGGGCTTCTCCTGGAAAGGGAGCCGCGATATTGACTTGGCTTTTGAATAGGAAATTTAGTTACCAGACCGTTACAGGTTAGGAATGAAATTTAGGAGAATCTTATTCGAAGCATCGAAGAAGTTTCGATGTCCAAAGAAGCGTAAGACGAAAGTCCACAGAAGATGTTACGGGCCGCAGCCCTTATTACCTTGATGACCCCGTACGCGGGTGTCTTATCGTAAAGTATGACGTTGTTCCTCCTGTTCTGGTCCGCCGCTCTCAGCCGCACGATGGTGGCTGCGGTGCCGGTTGAAGTGGCCACGGAGGTGGTGCTGACGGGCCTCGCCATCACGGAGGAGGAGACTACGCTGCTCGGCGCCAGCCTCTCAGAGACCGAGACCAGCTCGCCCACCTCCTCCAGCTCTTCCAGCTCGTCCTCGTCGTAACAATCCTCGTCGTCGAAGTAGTCGTCGACGACGTAGTCAGACGGGACCATGACCATCCCGGCCGCGTCCACCTCTTCCTCCGAGACGGAGGACCAGGGGCGCTGCGAGGGAGCCAAGGGGGTTTCAAAAGACTGGTTACGGTTATTGAAATTACTGGGTTGAGGGGTTGAGGGGAGAGGACGTATCAATTATCAATGGGAGTTTAAAGACGTTACAAATTAAAAAGAATTTCACGGGTAAATGATTTAACAGGAAATACGGAAAGTGTTTGAAGGAAGCACGTAACTGACCTTAAAATAATTATGACAAAAAACGGTACGGTAGTTACTTGACTCAGTTTCAATACGAATAAATAGATAGGGTATGGCCGAAGACAGTTAGTTACGGCAAGATGGTTTTGGTAAATAAATAATTATTTAATGTGTTAGCAGAAGCTGTCCACACTCACCTGGTCCGGATCGGCAGTCAGTCCCTCGCTCTCTGAGAAGCTGGAGTCAATCGCATCTCCCATGCTGGCCCTCCTATCGTGCCTCGGCCTCCTCTGAGGTGGGTGCTGCAGTCCTCCCCCTCCGCCTCTCTCCCTGTCGGAGCTGACGACGCGCCGCTCGGCCACCACACGAGGATATCCGGCGGCTCCTCCCCTGCGGTCCTCGCGGTCACTGGAGACCACCCTACGCACGACCATTCCCGGTTGCGGGCCGCCGCCGCGGTGGCCAGGGGGACTGGGCGCCTGTCGCTTGGTGGAGGCCCTCCTGGCCGGCGGCTGCGGCGCCGACCCCACCCTGGGCTGCCGCCTCAGCGTTGAGTTGCCGTTCTGAGGCTGCTCCTTCCCGTCCGTGTGCTCTCCCTCCGAGATGGAGACCCTGGCGGGCCTGACCGCCCTCCGCCCGGCGCCGTCCCTCCTCAGCGTGGAGGCGGACGGGGCGCGGTCGAGGACGGGTGCAGGGCGCGAAGGGGACGGAGGCAGGGCGTACATGGACCGGTACTGGGACGACTTGTAAAAGTCCCTCATGCTGTCAATGTTGGCGCCAGGGGGGAGGCTGCGGCCTCGCTCGCGGGCGCTCACGTAGTCAGGATCCTACCAACAGACAAATGGTACAGTATATAATTTTCGGTAATTTCGGATGTGATGAACGAAATAAAAAGAGTGAATTCACACCTGATCTCCCTGCTGCTGTTGCTGCTGTTGATGGTGCCGCCTAGCCGAATCGTAGGCCACACTGCTTCCCCTTCGATGGACCCCGGCCGCCGCGCGCGGACTGTCCCCGTTCTCCTCGTGGCCGCCGCGATACTCGGTGAACCTCGCCAGTCTCTCCTCGCTGTCGTCAAAGTTGCCGCCCGTCGCCACTCTCCCGTTCTGCTGCGGCGGGGGGACGGTGCCTGGGCCATGCGCCCTCAGACGGTCGGCGGAAGTCTCCCTCCTGAGATTGTTGTGCACCCTCTGAATGTCCTGGAAAAGCGATTTTACGGAATGGAGTATTTCTGTTTTTCTACACAAATAAGAGGCGATTATCAGGGGTGTTTAAAAATTGGAAAAAACCCGAAGGCCACTTCTGCCGTAGAAAAACGTAGCAAAAAATGTTATATTGCGACTCTGCCCTATCCAAAGTGCTCGGAGATAATATTTTCACCGGAAGATTTTCCCTCTAAAAAATCTGAGGGCCACACAAAGTCATTGCTCACCTTAAATGGACTCCTTCCCGACGTGGAAGCGCGATTGCTCGGGTGCCTCTCGACGCCTCTGTTGGTCACTCTCCTGACGACATTGGTGATGAGCTCCCTGCCCGGACTCGACCTGGCCCTGGGCGGCCGCGTAGGGGAGGTGCTCGGGGAGCGGTTCTGGTGCTGGTGGTGCACACTGCTGCTGTAGGACCTTGCCGGCGGCCTGGGGCGGCTGTAGCCGTTCCTCTCCGGGCTACCCTCCCGGTCAGGGCTAGTGCTGCAGCCGGAGTAGGTCCTGCCCCTGTCGCGGCGGATCGTGCGGCCCTCGCGGTCCAGCTCGCGCGAAGAGGAGCCGCCGTCCAGGGGGTGCCTGCCGCCTCCGCCTCGGCCGTCGGGGCCCTTAACCAGGCGGCCAGAGTTCCTGTTGTTGTAAGTGTGGTAGACGGAGGAGCTGTGGTCGGAGTCCGTGCCCATGATGAGACCGGGGTGGTGGTGGCGAACGCCTCCGTTGCGCAAGTACTCCACCGGGACGGCCTTGCTCTTGGGCACCTTGTAGTGCTCGGACTCTGGCCGCCGGTACATCTGGTTCTTCTGGAAGAGCTGCCTCTGGTGCTGCTGGCCCCTGGAGGAGCCCCCAGGCACACCGCCGTTCCCGTGGTGCAT
>JAAUYJ010086321.1_pt1 | contig 10666 bp, 7 predicted proteins | sample 7278031 | NCBI WGS metagenome assembly JAAUYJ01 (sample SAMN14350222, study PRJNA611818) | marine sediment metagenome | isolation source: surface marine sediment (1.8m) | place: French Polynesia: Moorea | collected 2018-08 | reverse complement strand
CCATTGTCTCCCCTGATGCTAAGCTTATAGTAGCAGAGTAGGGAGTGTTTAAGTAATTTCAAATCTCACCTGGGATTTACAAAGAGTGTTGAAAGCGGCATCTGCAAAAAAGGCACTCCTGAGCTTAAGCATTATGTACTGCAAAGGCGGTGCAAGTGAAGTTTTGAAAATTACAATGATCCACTGAAATTGTTAGGTTAGGTTAGGTTAGGTTAGGTTAGGTCGCCGTAATACGAATTGGAGCATCCAATGACGATCCAGTGACGACAGAAAAAAATGAATCCTCGTGCCAGCATGAAGGAAAACAGACCATATGTCTTCTTTTTAACCACTTTTCAATGCTTTCGCAACCTGCTATCTCTGCCGGCGAACACAGGGGGAGTCATCTATTGATCGAAGAACGTCTGCTTTGGATCGATACATTTGATTTGCTTCTTGTGAAAAAATGATGGCTCAATAGATCAATAGATCAATAGTTGTCTTGTATAAATTCTCCCCAAAAGTGCTACAATCATTCCTCAGTACTCATCAAGTTCCTAAAGAAAAGCATCAAAGCTACCTCCTCTTGGGACAATCCATAAAACTTACGGAGACTAAAAAGCTTAAAGGTTTTCACGAGTGACACATTCCAGGGTTTCTCGCGCTATTTGGAAAAAGTTATCCTTGTATTTCATTTTGAACATTTTTTTTGTGGTGAGAGGTACTGTATAATGAGGGAGATAAAGGATTGGTTCTTAGTACAGAAATTTGTAATTCAGTGTAGTACTGTATTGTATCTCTTAATTTGAAGGTAGCTTTTTGTACCAACGTGAGATGATTTAAAACCCATCAAAGGCATCATGGTGGTGCAGCAACAACACTGTTTGCGCAAGAATATCGACTGGGAAATAAGCACCAGTCTCATTCTGTTGGAGGGTAGACTTGTTTTCCTCACCCATGGCAGGGCAAGAATGATCAATGACCCTTTTTGTCTCTCTCCTTTGTAGCCAGTCGTGCAACCAAGAAAGTAGACAAGTAAATAATTCAATGTTTGCTTGACGGCAACTTTGGGGTTTCCTTCCAGTTGGCAATTGACTAGGAGGAAACACTAATAGCAAAGAAGTGGAAAAAAAAATCAACAACCATGCCTCCCTGCCGTGGAAATCACCTCTTATGTTTGTTTTTCCTATTTTTGGGTGTTCCTCCTGGATTTGGCGACTTCATGTGGACCATGGTCAAGGTGGAGCCGGAGGCACTTAGCGTGGAAGTCACCATAACAAGATACAGGTGTTATTTATACTAAACAGAAGCGGGCCATTTTCGCGCAAGGAACATGTCTCAAATTGCAGCGGTTTCCGTCAGTGCCTCCGACACTGCCTTAGGAAGATCGGGAACCCCTGTCCCAAGGCGGTCTACTTTGACGACTCCACCGGCGAGTGCAAGATCGGCACCATCCTGACAATGGGATCTCCCACATTCAGCAACACGTCCATAACCGTCTTTGCTGGAGCTGCAAATATACCGGCAAAAGTGGAGAGTAAGCTACTTTGGGAGAACAGTGTCCCATTGGGGATATTATTATGTGCATTAAATTATTTCAGATCGGCACGTTTTCATCTTTGGAGGCTTTGATCAAATCGGCAGCAGCAGCGTGAATCAAAACCCGGTAATAACGCTCTTAGTCCAGAAACAAGAACATTTTTTAGAGCAGACTTTGTTCAAAGACCTGTATGAATATCTAGATCCCACCATAACCCACGAAATTATAATCCACGAAAAATGTTCACTGGACACAATTCAAGAGAACATTTAAGGTTTTTTTTTCTTTCAGACACCGCCACAAATATTGAGCCTGGACCCTGGCGTTCTTCCTCACGTCTCGCCCGCGTGGCAACAAGGTGGGAGAAAAACATTTTCCACCATTTCAACAGGAGGAGCTTGAAAGCAATTACCCTAACTCGTGTTCGACGTTCGAATCCAACCAGATTTGCGAAATTGGCGGGCCTGGTGGAGTTATCGCTCGGGAGTACTGGTGCAACACACGACTAAACATAGGTTTTCTGGGCGTTTTCTTGAAAAGTGTAAAATTTGGCAGGCTTGCGACAACACCACCAGTGGGGAGCACGACTGCACCTACTTTTCCTTCCAGCGCAACAAGAGATTCACATGGAGGTAAGCAACAAAGGGCTCCTGAAATGCAATGACTAACGTCACGAGTCTCTTATACTCTCAGGTCCAAGGCCCACGTAGATCCAACCTTGGCTCGATTTCCCATGACCAGCCTTGTGCAGGGGAAGCCATGGCAGCTAGGAACTGTGCGGTCATACACATAGCGAATCAAAGGAAGTGAAAGATTGATTTAGCTTTTACAAGCAGGGGCCGGATCAGGGCTGCAAACTGTTGGGACTGAGATATTAATGCCAAACGGTCGGTGGGTCAAGGGGCCGGATCTGCCTCACAAGATGTTTTCCGGGTGTGTGGTCCCTCTTGATGACGACCAGGTCAGTGAGAAAGAGCGCATTAAATTTGGATCTTTGTAGCTAAACCTGCAGAACTGCAAGACTTGACCAGACCAACAACCTTTCAAAATTCTTGATCCCCTCATTTTAAACAAATTTCATATCTCCCTTCTTTTCATACCCTTTTGACCACCCTTCTTAATTGCACACTTTTTATGAAATTTTATGAGTGAAGCTCCACTCCAGGCCAAAATCACTCACCTTCACATGAATTTGAAATTTGTGAGTTTGTAGTCCTCAAAGCAAAAGCTGCCGTGAAAAAAACTTTATTTAAATATCAGTAGTCAAAATCATGCTTGTGTGAAGGATTGCTGTGGTCTCTAACTTGGGCAACTCTCTCTGACACCCAAAATATTGCAAGATTTTTTTCTCGCCATTTAGCATTTGATTTTCAGTTTATTGCTACGAAAATGGAACTCCACTCTGCTGGGCCTTTCAGATATTGTTAGCAACATGAGTTCTGTAGAACCAAAATAACCCTCTTTTTCAAAAGTTTTGTTCCATCTTGAAGTTTAAAATGGAGCACTCCAAAACAAAAGGTAAGATTGCAAGTTTTGCTGCAGGACCAAGTTAGGTCAGTCAAACCAGACTTTTCCCAAATGCATCGCCAAGAAAAGCAACAATGCTTTTCTTGGAATGCAAATGGGAGAAGCCAACAATGTAGAAAATAAGGTGACAAGGCAACCTTTGGAGGCGGTGTTTCAAGAGAAAAGAAATGAGTAATAAGCTTTTATCAACAAAATTAACAAATACCCACTCGCACATCACGTGGCTTCTTGTGAAAAATGGGGACTTTTTAGTATAAAGTTGTTGTTCTTGGTTTGGGAGAGAGTACCAGTCAGCGAAATATTGGATTTACTTGGCAATGCCCTGTACAATGTAACTAGGATTAAAATTTCAGACAAAACTCTGGGCCAAAAATCAAGAAAGCTGTTGGCCAGCTTCAAAAGCGTCCATTGCTTGTGAATGGCAAATTCCAAAGACATTTGGCTACTCAAAAACAAAGTTGTTGCCAAGACAAAGATCTTCCATAGATTGTCCAGGCTCATGGCCCCTCCCGAAAACAAATTTGTCATTAGACATGCAAACTAAATAATGTCATAGCAATAACAAGACAAAAAAAATTGCCGCTTGCTTCAGAGAGCTGCAATGTGGGTTCCAGTCTATTCTAAATCAGATTTACCTCAGTAGTAGCATAAACTTTTTGTTAACATTTCCAGTACATAAAAATGCAATTGATTTTTTTCGGAAAGTGCCAAAGAACCCTACAGCCTTGGTTGGATTTTTTCCCGATTGGGAGCAATAATCATGCCATCACTAGTTTGCTCCTAGTACTCAGTAGGCACAATTTCAAATTTATCGCTTAAAATTATTCCTCACACATTTTCCCTTTCATAGATAATAAAAGGTTTAAGAGCTATGGCATGTTCAAAAGTTTACTTTTACTTTTTGATTCTTAGCTACAATACAAGGAGAGGAGCTCTTAGAATCAGCATACCCCCATGCTAAAGCGACTAGCATTGACCCCTTGATTGGAAAATGTCTAGTAACAATACTGTCTTCCAGAAAACAACACAAAGCTCGGGAAATCGGTGAAACCTGCCCAGTAACAGACCCAAATTATGTTTTGCAATGTTGCAAAGGGGCCTTGAATGACAAATGACAGTGTCTTCAGAAGGCACACCAGAACCCTAATTATGACAGGCCCCTTTTCCTTAACTAACTTTGCACTTCTGTGACCTGCAGCAAGGATTCATTCCACAAAACATTCCCAGCGCGACCTCTGGTATTCTTTTGCAGACCAAGCACCTCTTAATGTCTGGCAGGGGCAAATTCTGCAACGGCGGAGCCTCTGCCTGCCTCAGAAAGTAAGTAGCACAAAAGGAGGTTTTCAGTCTTAAATTGCAGCAACAACACAATCAAACCTTCAAATGTATTTGCTTCTTAACGTACTGTAGTGAAAGGCACCTGTTGCAAGAAATGCTTCTACAGAAATGGATGCATGTTTATTTAATTTCCGTACCTTGTCAAGGCGGCTTTTCCTGCTTCTTTCCGCCTCTTCACATTTCCTTTGTCTTATTTTTTTAATAGTTGGGCCTGGCTGCACGACATATCCGACCCTGGCAACTGGACTCGAATCGCCAACTACCCTGAAGGGACCAGGCAAAAGCTGAGTTGCCAGAGGGCGGAGCTAGCTGATGGCCGCAAAGTGGTCGTGGCGGTGGGAGGAACGGCCAGTGGGGCAGCACAAGTGAGGAGGAGAGCCTTTTTCCGTAGCATTCTGCAAAAAAATTGGTGGGCGTCTAAATTACCACTTACTGGTTCGTCTCCGGAAAACAGACTTTCCCACACAAGGCCAAGGGTCGCACCCACACTAATGGATCCTTTCAGTGATCTGCGGCGTGGAATATAGCTAGAAAAAAATTGACATATCAATGGAACATTTAGAAAAGACATTGGCCCACAAATTGAATATTTTTTGCTTTTTCAGACCCATTTTGAGACAAAGTTTTTGTCTTTCACAACCATTTTGTGACAAAGTATTTGCCTTTTCACACCCCTTTTGAGACAAAGTTTTCACTTTTCACACCCCTAAAAACTGTACATGGGTGATTCAAAATGGCCCCCCACTCCCCAACAACAACAACAAGAACAACATCGAGCAGTCTTTGATCTGACGGCTTCACCGCAGATAAAAACTAATAGACCTCCACCCCACCGCCGAGACTCATGCCCAATTACGTATGGAGCGCAATCACCTTAATTGAGATGCTGGCAAAGAAACGTTACCCATTTGTGTCGCTTAGCATGTCTAACTATATGGCATATCGCTTTTTGTCCCCAGAACTCTGTGAACATGTACGACATTGCCGCCAACGCCTGGCTCACCACCTCAGTCCCACAGCTACCCTCCCCTAGGTGAAATAACGATAAAAACAATTTATATTTATACAAATTCGAGCCGGCTTTCCTCTTCTCCGCAGGGTTGCCGGTGCCCTGGTTGCCCTGCCCGATGGCAAAACCCTCCTCTACATCGGGGGCCGAACAGGGGACACCTCCGGAGTAAGGACTTTTTTCCTTTTCGCAATAGGAAAGCGAGTTGGCTGCTTCTTCCTTTAACATGTCATGAACATGAAAAACGCTTAAGAAAACTCGCTTATTCAAAATTGCATTAATTGCCACTAAGATTTTTTTCATCAGATTTATTTGAGGTATTATTTATTCCCGTTCTGAAGGGTTGGCTTCCCGTATTGCTAGGAGAAAGATGTTTTGGGTTCCAATTATCGAGCCGGACAATGTTTATGTCTCTGAAAAACCATCAACATCCATTTCTACTTCTCCAGGGCAACTCCGAACCCGCCTTGTCCACCACGTTCGAGCTGGACCTGAGCGTGTCCCCGCTCGGCGCCTGGACCGAGAGGACCGACCTTGCATTGCCCGTGGCCTCGCTCTCGCACGGGGCCGTCGTCTACTGATGGCTACAACTCGCTCTGCTGGAGCAAGATTTTGCTTTTTGAACATGACAAGAGTCCAGCGAACGTGGATTAAAATATGTACCGTGTGACCGGAAATGAGTGCGACTTTTAAAATATTTTTAATGTTTAATTTTTAGATTTTTTTATATAGCATGATAAGAAAGCCAGTCCTTCTCACCAGTCCAAAACTGGCCAAAAACGTCTACCCTACGTTCAGTTTTCATGCCTTTCTTGCGGCACTTGCAAGCCGTTATCCTTCGCCTAATGCGATCGACAATACCAATTGCTATTTAAAATTGTTTTACAACACTCAGGAAAAGTTTTTGTTTCCGTGTGTCTGGTTACAAAGGGGGGAGCGAATTTGAAGGGATTTGTTCTCCTTTTCTTTGTTTTTTTAAAGAAGCCGCAGGCTGATCTTTCTAAATCGCAAAAATACAACCTCTACGTGACCTGGATGCGTTTTTCACTTGCGGCGTTGCTGCTGTTTCTCTCCTCCGGGTATGAGAACCTAGCTAGAACGTGAAGTCCGAATTTTGACTTTTTTTTGGACTTAGGGTTTCGCTGGAGATTGACCTCAAGCACCGCAGGGAGAATCCCAGCTGCGGCATTAAGGATTCGGTAACAAATCCTGTTTGGATATGAGTAGAAGCTCCCGTTATTGTTGTTTCACGAACACCCCCCATCTCCCCCCCCAAAAAATAGTGGTTTTCACACACGTTGGTTGGGCTTTTCAGAACGGGTCCCCCATCGTGAACGGAGTCGTCTCGGGGAACACCATCCCTTGGATGGCGCTCGTAAAGGAATTCTCTGGCGTGGGGGAGACCTGCGGAGGGTCAATCATAAGCACAAAACACGTACTGACGGCAGGACACTGCTTTTGCTTAAGGTAAAGTAAAAAAGGAATATATTTTTTAAAAAGTCAATTATCTCGCCTTTAAGAGATGGCTCATTGCTCAAGTGCTCCAGCACCCTGGTGGGTAAGACAAAGACGAAGGAGGATGAGAGGGGAATCAGGGGAATCACAGCAGTGAAAGTCCCAACATCAATAGATCGATAAACGACATTTTCCCCTCTTAATTTGAAAACACACAAAAAAAGATTTTTTTCCCGTTCAGAATAGGCACAAAACTCTATTCCTGCGAGAGGTGCGAATACAACTTTGTAAAGCTGACAGTCCACAAGTTGTTTGACATGGACAACAAGCTTGTGAGCTCGAATATGGGAGACAACTCTACCCCTAACCCCCTGAACAGTCCCCGCACGACCTAGGGATAGGCCAGCTCCTGGTCCGTCTCATCCTCTCGCCGGACATCCAGCCAATCTGTCTCCCCGAGCCGAGGGCGAAGAGGAGCCAGAAGGACGAGAGGAGGGAGAGTGAGCTCTGGACTTCTATTTTTTTTTCTCGTTTTTAAAATTTGAACTTTGCTCAACACAGTCAAGACGGCAGGGTGGGGGCAGCAGAGGGTCTTGGAAGGTGAAGCGGTGCTTTAAAACAACGAAAATACACTTTTTAAATAGACGTCCTTTCCCAAAACACTTCGTAAAAATACATGCAAGCTTTTTTTAATTAAGTGCTATCATTCTTGACTCCATGAAACCCATCCAGGCTCTCTTGACTCTTGTCTGACTGAGGTGGCCAGCCCCGACCCCTACTCCAAGTGCGGCGACAGGGGGGAGGGGTGCAGCCAGGAGAGGGAGAGGCCGAACTACGCAACATGCGATGACTGGATGAAAGAGGTGAGGGATTTTTTAAAAAATGCGGTAAGAAATTGCCATCTTTATCTTACAAAATGCAAAAAAAAAAATTGTGTCGGCTGTGTTACTACAGATTGGATCTGGAACCCTCAAAAGCCTCAACCCCCACGTTTTCGAAGTGGCAGAGGAGGATGGCGGGCGGCGCGAGCGGATAGCGTGTCCGTAGTAAGGGAGGCGAAAAAATATGTCTCGAACGGAGCAACAAGATATAGTTTTTTTTAAAAAAAAAGTTTTAACTTTGTCGAGGACGAGAAGAAAGGGTGGTGCTACACTGTGGCGAAAAAAGGGCAAGACGCTTAAATTATGTTCAGTAATTCACTACATATGCCAAATCTCTGTTTATGTATCAAGGGTTTCTCCGAGGAACAACTGGGGGTTTTGCAGCAGAACCTGCTACTTCAAGTATCAAATGTTTAAAATTATCAGAATGCCAAAACCCTTTTGCTACTGTATAATTGCGGTGCTATATTTAGCGATAGCGAAACCTCCAAAAAATTGGAGTCTGTCACACTCTACCAGCTGTCTGACAAGGAGTGCAAAAAAGTGTAAGAATTAATACAATATTTCATTTTTTTTGCCTTTTTTACTACATTTTCCAGCGAGCCCCTCCGCCACGACCCTTCCCTGGAGTACTGCGCGGTGGGCGTGATGTGGAGGCAGGTCAAGGCGACGTTCACCAGGTGAGGTGATTCCAAATCTTTTTTTTGCTCACGTGTTCATCTGATTTTGTCTTCTATTCTCTTTTCGCGGCAAACACTATTATCTGTCATTGCTCAACGCCTAATTTCTCTCTCCAAGCACACTTGGTTTTTCCTCTAGCATGAATAATGTTTCTCTGAATTTTCAATTTCAAGAAAAGCCATCAAATTTTGTTTTCAAAAAGATACGCCAACGGGTCCCTCTCCCGCTCGGCTGCCATGTCCGGCCCGCCTGAAGAGATCTTTGGCTACGGCTTCCACGACACCTGCGGGGGGGACTCGGGGAGCCCGCAGTGGACGGAGGCCGCGGACCCCGACGACGGGACGCCGAGGACCGTGCTGGTATGTTTTTAAAATAATAACTAAATATTAGCATAATCGAACATGTGCGAAACATAGGCATGGCAGAATAGTTAAAAAGAAAGTCAAATCTTTTTTTTGCAAAAAATAAATATATATTTACTGCCATTGCCAATTTTGTAATAATCAAGTACTACTGGGGGGAACTATTTTTTTTGTTCCCTCTTTTGCAGGAGGGCGTGGTGTCTCGCGGCCCTGAAGAGTGCGGCAGGCCAGGGGCGGCGGGGGTGGCAGAGTGGGTGCCGGCGTACAAGTATTCCCATATCTTGAAACTTTACCGATACTGTCAGAAAAGGCATGCAAAAATGGTTTTTTTTGCGTTTAGCGAATGGATTTGGAGCGTGATGGAGGGGCGGAAGGAGCATGTCGGAAAAAGTACGACGTCTTGTGAAGCCCAAACTGGACTAAATTATTTTTTTTGTCATCGTTAAAAAATAGTCGAGAAGAAAGGAAATAATGTCGGCGGCGGCATCGAACGAGGCGCCAGGAGGAGGGCGCTGGTGTCGAGCGAAGCAGTCGCGATGGAACCAAGTTGGACGATGAAATTTTTTCCCTTGTCTATCGTTTCGTTGTTTAATTGCTTTGTGTTGAAAAAAACATTCCTTCACGCTATGATGTAAAATTCCAACAAGGTTCCCGCCCTCTGAACACAAGGCACTAAAGCCTAAAAAAACAACTCGCTTTGTTTATTATATCGGATACTGCACACTATCATTTAGGAATATTTTAGGAATACGCCAAGCAAAATAGTTTTTTCCCCAAAGTGTCACAGAAGTGGTTTCAAAGTAACCTTCCTTCCTTAGCTACCTGTTGTACAGAGCTTTTGAGCTCAACATCATATTTTGGAACGGTTAGTTCTTTTCTCATTCCTTCTTCCGTTTGGGAAACCGCCGCCCATGCAGACAATTAACCCACTTTGATTAATGGCAAAAAAGGGGAGAAAGATCTTTTTCTGCTTGGAGAGAAGTGTCTTTTCGTGTGGAGGAGGAGGAAGAAAAGGAGGGGCACCGCCCTAAAAACAGAGGAATAAAACGGCTTGCGCCTACTTGGAATTCCCACGAAGAAACTGACTGAATTATAAAAGACGGTCAAAAATTAAAATACCATACGTACAATTAAAAAAACAAAACGTTTCCGTATATATAAAACCTTCAAAATTTATATCAGTTTGGTTTCAAAGCAGCTTATGTGCGTTCAAAAAAAGGGGAAAGGGAAGTTAGTTAGGGCGTGGCCTGGAAGTGAGCAGCACAACTTCTTGACCATCAGATTAAAATTCCACTCGAGAAGAGAAGTTTTTTCTAATTCTTTTGGGTGGAGCAGCGGCCAAAGCTACCGAACATATGGCATAATGGGTTGGTGGGAAATAGAGGGCAGTCCTGTACGTATACTACTCGAAGGAGAATATTTTAAAAGCAAAACCATCATTTTTCGGGAAAACACGAAACGTACGTGGGTTTGGGAAAGCGAAAAGAAAGGGGGACGAACGCACGAGGTTCGAAACTATTGAAAGCCCTCCATTTCCCTCCTCTTTCTCTTTTTTCCTCGGTGCGTTTTTTATGCAAATGGGCGAGAGCGAAGAAAAAAAGAGGTTTTCTCCGTTTCCCCCTCTTTTCTCTTTTCTTTAGCACTTTTTTCTGTTCAGATTTTATGAGGCAAGCTTTTCCCCTGTTTTCACGTAGGAAGAAACAAGATTGTTGGTTTTTTTAAAAAAAGCACAAAGCATTTCGTAATTTTTTTAAAAAAATATGTTTTACACGCCTGGATCTGTTCAAACAGGTAAAAGCACCATTATAGCATTGCCATTCAAAGACCCTTTTCTCCATTTCCCGCAAAAAGTTTCGAGAATATGGAAATTTGCATCGCTCCTTTCTTTTTTTTT
>JAAUYJ010046389.1_pt1 | contig 10666 bp, 12 predicted proteins | sample 7278031 | NCBI WGS metagenome assembly JAAUYJ01 (sample SAMN14350222, study PRJNA611818) | marine sediment metagenome | isolation source: surface marine sediment (1.8m) | place: French Polynesia: Moorea | collected 2018-08 | reverse complement strand
GGGCTACCTATTGCCTCCCGCTCTGTGGGAGGAGACTCACTATTCCTCCGGATGCGACCACCGGCAGTAAATATAAGTGAGGGGGTGTCCCGCACAGCGGGAAAACCTCACGGCCGCCGTACCTTGCACAAAAATCCTAATTTATAAACAGCCCCTTGAAGCCTTGGAAAAATGTCGGGGGCCTATCCGTCCTGGGCGTCTCGACCTGGGCCGCGCCTTCCCGACAAGGCTTTACGATCGTGGTTTAAATCGCGGGTTGCATTCGCTCGCCAGACTCACGCGACGGCCAACGCCACATCGATGATCAGTTCGCCGTCTTCGGTCTGGCAGGGAATTGAGATAATGGGAACATCGGGCGGGTATGCGATGCCGGTCTTGTCCGTAACCACCTGGGGGACCGACATGGTGCCGCTGTCCTTCGGGAATTCGTTCTTGGCGTTGCCGGCTATCATGTTGCAGATTTCCCCCAGGGCATCGAGGCAGTCAGCATCGACGTCTTCGAGGGGTTCGTCCAGCAGGGCCGAGGCCAGCGCCAGAGCCACGGGTTCTGGAAAGCTTACCACCACACAGCCCTGGACCGGACCCTGCATTTGAATCACGCTGCTGATGGTATGACTGGCCTGAGGTTGCTTTTTGAGCACCGGCTTTCCGAGACGGACCGGCTGCGCAATCATGGTCTCGAATAAACTGGAAACCGCCTTGATAAAGGGATTGATATACTGTGCGTTCATGGGCGGCCGGAGGTTCCTTCCGTTGGCAGGAGCGGTTCACAGCGCCTGGCAAGCGCCTGCTGTTGATCATCGGTCAATGTCTCGAACCGCACCCCGATGCCGGGAATGGCCATCGCCTGGCACCACGTACGCTTGTGGATGACTTCACAGGCGATGGGGGTCTTGTCATCCATCTCCATGATGCGGATCCAGACCCTTTGGCCGATCTGATGGCGGGCCGTCGTAATGATGAAGCAACCCCCCCGAGAAATGTTGAGGGTTACCGAGCGCTCCGTGTTCCCCATTGCGAAGTCGCGCGTGCGGGCCAGCAGAACATTGAAATGGGCGTCGCAGCGCGGGTTGGCCCGAAAACGGCGCGGCGGTCGGCTCAAACAGGTATCCCGGATCAGGTCCTGGAGATCGCCTTGGCGTTCGTGCTGGCCGTAGAGGAGTGCCCGAATACGGCCGGTGGTTTTCTCCTGGTTGACCTGGATGACCGGAAACCGATCCAGAATGCTGTTGATCAGATCCTTGTGACGATTCAGGGCCTGGATCTTGGTCGGAATATCGACCACGATGCCGTTGTAAGCCTTTTGCGCCACCGCCCCCTGAAAATCGGCGATGGCGGCCACGGTATCGACCCGGGCACCGGTCCGACCGATGACGCGTCGATAGAGATCGCGGCCGGTCCCGTCCTGGACGATGAGAAGGATGCGGGGGCCGTCGTCTAAGTCCCGGGCACGTCTGGAGGCTGCATGGGCCGACGGCGGCGGCAATCCCCCACCGGTTTGGGCGCGTGTCCCGGGTTCAATGTCCACTGGTTCTGACTTCATCCCATTGATCGTTGTCATTTCCTGAAGATTCGACCGGCCACAGGGCGCTCCGGGCCGGTGATTCTGTTATCGGCCCTCACGCGCTAAACTTGACCGACGGGAGTTGTCATCCGGGAAGGAATGCCTTATTTAATTGTCCAAAATGCGGCTAGGCCGCCATCTGCAGGCAACGGATCGCCGTTGGAACGGAATGCGCCGTGTGAGCATTCGCATTCCAAATGGATTCCAGAACGTTACGCCTCGCGGACGGAGGCGGTCGGGAGCGAAGCCTCAGGGAGGCGCCAGCGACCGGGCGGAACCGGATGCGAAATTCCATATCGCGGGCCGTTATTTTGTAACGCCAAGCGAATAGGCCGCTCTTTAAAGTTTAGATGAACCGGCCTGACCCGATCGAAATGACACCGGAGGAAAGGATCAGCCCCATGGGTGAAACGCTTCAGGAAGTTTCGGATCAAGATTTCGATGAGATCGTGCTACAATCAGAGGTACCCGTTCTGGTGGATTTCTGGGCCCCCTGGTGCGGGCCCTGCAAGGCCATCGGGCCCATGATCGACCAGATGGCGCAGCAGTATGAAGGCCGTATCCGGATGACCAAGATGAACGTGGACGACAATACCGCCACACCGGCTCGTTTCGGGATCAAATCCGTGCCGACGGTCATGCTATTCAAAGACGGCCGACTTTTCGAGCAGATCACCGGTCTTGTGTCGCGTTCAGCCCTCGAGAAAGCGGTCGAAAAACTGCTTGCGGGAGCAGCCCCGGCCTCGCCCTTCGTGGTAAAGTGATATGGACGCCAAAGTCCGCAGGGCTGAAAAACGTCTGCCCTGCGCCAAGTACAACCGCTATCAGGACGGCGACAATCCGCGTTGCAGCGATCCGGACCTATACTGCAAGCACCGCACCTCCTGCCTGATTCATTTCATGGAAAAAAGCCGCCGCCGGGAAACGGAGCAATAGGCGCTCAAGTTCCCGCCCCGGGTCCTGTCTGACGCCAACGCCGGACCCTCTCCACCAGACGCATGTAGTGCGCCCCCTTCCAATAGACCCGGGCGCAGTCCGGGCATTCCCAGAATTGATCGTAGTAGCGGCGGGTCCTGGGCGGCAGACGCCCGATGACGGCCGTCTTGGGGGCGGCCGCCAGGCGGCCGTTGCAGACCATGCAGCGCGAAAAGGCCCTGATCTGCCGGCGCAGATCGAAGCGCGTCAGCACCTCCATGATCTGGGCCTCCGGATCGCAGGCGCGCACCCAGTAGCCGTGTCGAACCGCGCGCGCCTGCAGCAGACCACGATCACGGGTCAGGATGATGCGATGCTCACGGAGGGCGCGCTGGATGATGTCGGGATCGTCGAAGTCATTGCGGTAGCAGCTGTCGAATCCCAGCAGCCGCAGGCCGCGTGCCAACCGACCCAGATGGACGTCCAGAATAAAGGCGGTGCGCCGCAGCGGCCGCGGCCTCAGGCGCACCAGGGGAGTGATGTCCAGCGCCTCGAACATGGGGTAGACGGCCACCCGGTCGCCATCCCCCAGCCGGTGATCGAATCCCACCGACCGGCCGTTGACCAGCACCAAATCGATTTCCGGAGGCGGCACGCCCAGCATGGTGACGACGGACCGCACGGTCGGTCGCCCCTGGAAGGCCACGTGGATGGTCCTCTTGCGCTGTGGCGCTTTCAGGAAATCATTAAGTTCTTCGTAGAATCTGAAATCGGCGTGTGGCATGGCATGCTGGCGGCAACAATGTTTCGCATAGGCCGTTTGGATATCCGGCGGGGCTCGCCGCGGGCATCCTCCTGCGCCGTGAGCCAGCACCCGGAGGATCGAAACCCACGCTTGCCGGCGGGCGCCAAAAGGTTTCGATAAGGCGGCCGGCTTACCGCCGCAAGGCGCGAAAGAGCTCGCGGGCCTGATAGGAGCTGCGGACCAGCGGTCCGCAGGCCGCTTCGCCGAAGCCCAGCGCCAGGGCCTCGTCCCGCCAGCGGTCGAACGCCTCCGGGGTCACATAGGTTTCCACTGGCAGATGATCCGGGGACGGCTGGAGATACTGCCCCAGGGTCACCATACGGCATTTGGCGGCGGCCAGATCCGCAAGGGTCTGGCGGATTTCTTCTTCGGTTTCCCCCAGCCCCAGCATCAGGCCGGACTTGGTCAGAATCTGCGGCGCCTTGGTTTGACTCTCACGCAGCAGGGTCAGCGAGCGGGCGTAATCGGCTTCCGGGCGCACCGTGTCGTATAGCCGAGGGACGGTTTCGAGGTTGTGGTTGAGCACGTCCGGGCACGCGTCCAGAACGGTCTGCAAAGACGCCATGCGGCCCTGAAAATCGGGGATCAAAACCTCGATGCGAGCCTGCGGCACCCGTTGACGGATGGCGCGGATGGTGTCGGCAAACACACCGGCCCCGCCGTCGGGCAGATCGTCCCGGGTTACCGAGGTGACCACCACATATGCCAACTGCATCTCGGCGGCCGCCTCGGCCAGACGGACCGGTTCCTCCGGATCGGGCTGTCCCCGGGGGCCGTGTTCCACGGCACAGAACCGGCAACGGCGTGTGCAGCGTGATCCCAGGATCAGAAAAGTGGCCGTCTGGTTGGAGAAGCACTCCCACTGGTTGGGACATTTGGCCTCCTGACAGACGGTGTGCAGGTTACGGGTGCCGATGGTCCGGCATACCGTCCCGTAGATCGGGCCCGCCGGAAGGCGGCGCTTGAGCCAGGGCGGTTTGCGTCGGGTTTCGAAATCGTGGTGCTTAGCGTCCATGGTGTTCCCGGGTCATGATTTCGGGGCGCCGCAACATGATCGGCGGACACCCGGTTATTCTCAGGGGGGCGGCGGCCCCGTTTTCTTGTCGATCAGCCGGCGCAGACGATCCAGAGCGATGGGCCGCAAATCGATCCCGAATACCTTCGCCATGGCCCGGCTTGTGGCCCGGCGCAGGTCGGCGGTGGGGACATCCCGGCCGCACTCCCGTTGGAGCGAGGTCATGGCCACGTCGTCCAGCCCGCAGGGGTTGATCCAGTCGAAGGGCGTCAGCGGATTGTTGCCGTTGAGGGCGAAGCCGTGAAAACTCACCCCCCGGCGCAGGCAGAGCCCGATGCTGCCCAGCTTGCGGGCGCCCACCCAGATGCCGCTGTTGCGGCGGTTGCGCTCCGCTGCTACACCGAAATGCGCGGCGACGCTCAGCATCACCGCCTCCAGAGACGCCACATAGTCGGCCACCCTCAGGCGCCCGGCGTGCAGGTCGACGATGGGGTAACCCACGATCTGCCCCGGGCCGTGATAGGTAATGTTGCCGCCCCGCTCCGAAGCCACCACCTCCACCCCGGCCTGGGCCAGAAAGGCGTCGGTGACGGTCAGGTTTTCGCGGCCGCCGTTGCGTCCCAGGGTGAACACCGGCGGGTGCTCCAGAAGGATGAACAGATTCGCGGTCAGGCGGCCCGCCTGGCGGGCCGCAACACACGTCGTCTGCAGCGTCTGGGCCTCGGTGTAAGGTGTCGGCGGCAGTTCCAGCAGGTGCCAGGCCGGCTGATCGGATCGCGTCGTCATCGCCATCCCTCCCGGCGGTCCCGATAGGTGCGGGAGCGTATTTTGACTTGGGGGGGTATCATGCCCAATTTTAGAACATTCCCAGGATGAATATAGGCACCCAATCCGGCGACGCACCAGGCCGAGGGTCAATCGCCGGTCCGGTCGAGGAGACGCCATGTTCAAGCATATCCTGATCGCCGTGGACGGATCAACACACAGCAACCAGGCCCTTGATTATGGCCGCGGGATGGCGATCGCCTTCGGCGCGCGCCTCATGCTGGTCCACGTCTATCCCCAGACTTCGGACTTGTTGGGCTACAGCGATTTTGAACGCCTGGTCGCCCAACGTCAGGCCGCCGGCCAGAGCATCATCGACGAGGCTCTGAATCGACTGGGCGACGTCGCGGCCACCGTCCGCGACAACCTGCTCGAAGGCCCTGAGGCCGAGGCCATCCTCACGGCCGCCGAAACCCACGGGGTGGACCTCATTGTAATGGGCACCCGCGGCCGCGGAGCGATCGAAGGGCTCCTCTTCGGTTCGGTCAGCCGCAAGGTCACCCATCTGGCCGCCTGCCCCGTCATGCTCGTCCGTTGAGCGCCGCCTGCGGAGCGTCAGGCCGCGACACTGCCCTCCAGGCACTAAGAGAGATCCTAACGCCTGCAAGGCATACTAATACCCCAACCCAGTTGCGCTCCCTCATGATCCCGTATCGCAATCTCGTAGCGGCACGTCGCGCTTTTGCCGCCCGGGGACGTACCATGACGTACCATGACGCTTAGCGGCTAACCGTGTCGGGTAGAAGGGGCTTAGACGAGCTTTCCGATCCGCGCCGCAATGGCCTCGTAAGCCTGGGTGACGGCGCTTTGGGGATAGGTATCCTGGTAGGATTTTCCGGCATCGCCGCAGGTCACCACGTTGGGGTCCAGCGGGATACGACCCAGGAAGTCGATACGGGCCTCCCGGGCGGTCTTCTCTCCGCCGCCGGTGCCGAAGATATCCACCTGCTCGCCGCAGTGCGGGCAGACGTAACCGCTCATGTTCTCCACCAGCCCGAAAATCGCCATTTTGACCGTGTGGCAGAAACTGATGGATTTACGCACGTCCGCCAGGGAGACTTCCTGGGGTGTGGTCACGATCACGGCTTTGGCATCTGGGATGGTCTGCGCCACGGTCAGGGGTTCGTCACCAGTGCCCGGCGGGGAATCGATCAGCAGAAAATCGAGATCGCCCCAGTCCACGTCGGAAATGAACTGGCGGATGGCCGAATATTTCATCGGTCCCCGCCAGATGACGGCATCGTCCTTGCTGGCCATCAGGGACTCGATGGAGACCACTTTCAGGTGATCGTTGAAATGGAGCGGATCCAGCTTCTGGTTGGCGCTCAGCCCCAGCATGGCGCTCAACCCCAGCACCCGGGGAACGTCCGGACCGTGCAGGTCGACATCCAGCAGGCCGACCTTGCAGCCCAGGCGGGCTAGGGCGATGGCCAGGTTGACCGAGGTGCTGGTCTTGCCCACCCCGCCCTTACCGCTCATGATGACCAGTTTGTGTTTGATACGGTTCAACGAAGCCTGGACCTCTTCGTCTTTGTCCGCCCCGGCGGTTTGGCCCTTGCGGGCATCATCCGGGGAACTCATGATTTGCGTCATTGCTTCAACTCCTGGTTTGGGACTTCTGATAGGGTCGACAGCCCCGACCGACGGGCCGGGGATTTAATTCACAACATGGCCTGCGGCGTTCACCCGGGCGGTGCGGCCTTGCGGGTGCTGATGCGAAAGAGCTTGCGGCTGCCGCAGTTCGGGCATATCTGGGGGCGGCCGGTGCCCTGGGGTTCGCTCCAGCGCTTAGCGCAGCTGTCGCATTCGAAAACCCGTTCCCTCGTGGTCATTTTGTAATTGCCGCCCTCAATGTTGATGGCTTTGCCGTTGATCAGGGCGTCGGCGACCGTCCGCCGGGCGTTCTGCAAAATGCGCCCGAAGGTGGCCCTGGAAACGCCCATCTGTTTACCCCCGTCTTCATGGGATAGGTCGAGCAGGTCGGATAGCCGCAGGGCTTCGCATTCGTCCACGGTCAGGCGCGTTTCTTCCAGATCCAACATCGGTATCCCCCGGGGTTTGAAGTAACTCACATCGGGGTTGAAGGCCACGATACGGTCTTTTTGGGGTCGCATTATGGCCCTCCAAATTATGGGAATATTCTCAAAAGCCGTGGAAAATATACAGCCGGGTCGATTTTTGTCAAGCAAACGGCCCGGGACGGCCCCGGCCCGGATCAGTCGGGGATGCGATCGCAGGGGGCCACAGCCCGGGGTACGCGCCTGCCCAAAGTCGCGGATCATACACCTTTCGCCTGCATAAGAAAAGTACCGAGGGCCAATACCACGCCTGGACCGCCGTCGCGCCGCAGTTGACCCCGATGCCGGCCTTGACTATAGAAAGTGGTGCGGAATCCGATTTCATCCCCCGAGGGCCTAGCCCCGACCATCCACTGGAGGTGCTGCCATGACTCACCAAGCCATCCTGGTCGAAACCGCCGATCAGATCGGCACCATCATTTTGAACCGTCCCGCTCAGATGAACACCTTCAGCACGCCGCTGGCCCAGGAGCTCAACCAGGCGCTGCTGACGCTGGACGACGATCCCGCCGTCAAGGTGATTGTCATCGCCGGCCACGGAAGGGCCTTCTGCGCCGGCATCGACCTTTCCGAATATGCTGGCAAATCCCACGGCGAATACCGCCACTGGGTGACCCGCATGGAGGAAATGGTGCTGACCATCGCCAATATGCGCAAACCCGTCATCGCCTCCGCACGCGGCTTTGCCGTGGCCAACGGCGCCGGAATCGTCCTGGCCGCGGATCTGGCAGTGATCGCCGACAACACCCGCTTCGCCGTGCCGGCGGTCAATATCGGCCTGTTCTGCATGGGCCCGGCCGTGCCCCTCACCCGCACAGTGCCCCGCAAACGCGCCATGGAACTTTTGTTGCTGGGCGATCTCATCAGCGCCGAGCAGGCCCTGGAATGGGGGCTGGTCAACCAGGTCGTGCCGGACGACCAACTGGAGACGGCCACCGCCGCTATGGCGGCCAAGTTGGCCGCCAAGAGCCCGGTGGCCGTCCAGATGGGTAAACAGGCCATTCATCGCATGACCGACATGCCCCTGCCCGAAGCCCTGGTCTATTCCAACGAAATGTTTGCCTCGCTGTGCGTTACCGAAGATGCCCGCGAAGGCGTGGACGCCTTTCTCAACAAGCGCCAGGCGACCTGGAAAGGCCGCTGAGGTTCGGAGTTCGAGGGTTCGAGTCTCAGGTGTCGGGTTTCTGGTTTCAGCGGTTAATGATCGGCAGAATCCGGTCAACTGGGACCTTAGCCTGGAACGGGGAACCTTCTGTAGGGTTATAGACTTGAAGGCTCCGGGTTCGGGGTTTGCTGACACCTGGCACCTGGTTTCAGTTCCGGGAAAGGCCGCAGCAACCTGACGCCCCCAGGCAAAAATCCAGGAAACTTAGGAGCAAGCATCAGGCCGCCAGGCAAGACACGGCTTGAAGCGGGACGCGCAGCAACCGACTGGTTGTGAGCACGCTCGCGAGAGCAGCAACGCAGTATGGCGGCCTCAGGCGACGCTTCTCAGCTTTCTGGCGGCTACGCCGAGGACCGGCAGGGAGCGAGAACACCGCCCGGGGCTGAAAGATGCCCCCATACACCGACGCGATGACCTTTCGGAAGGGGTAGGTTTCGGTCTCGGGCAAGGCCGCAGTGACTTGACAGCCGCAGGCGTAGCCGGGCTACGTCGAGGACTGGCAAGGAGCGAGAACGCTGCCCGGGCCCGAAAGATGCCCCTTCCGAAAGGTCATCATATTCTCTGGGTCCGCCCATTGATCAACGTCAGCTGGTCGTTCAGCGTCCAATAGTCGTAGACGATGCCCACCAGGAAAAGCCCCCCCGTGAGCAGATAAATGATGCCGCTCAGCCATTTGCCCATATAGAAGCGGTGGATGCCGAAGATGCCCAGGAAGGTCAAGAGGATCCAGCCCACGTTGTAGTCCAGGCGACCGGGCGCGAAACGCAGATCGGCCCGGTTGTCCATTCCGGGAATCAGAAACAGATCGACGATCCAGCCCACGAAGAGCAGGCCCAGCGTGAAGAAGTAAATCGTACCTGTGATCGGTTTGCCGTAGTAGAAGCGATGGGCCCCCATGAAACCGAAAATCCAGAGGATATAGCCGATCGTTTTACTATGGGTGTCGTTTGACGACGTCATGACAAGTCCTTTCAGGATGCGGCGCCCGAATCAACGGGGCGTGCAATGGCTTCCAGTTCCTCCCAGCGCCGATAAGCGGTCTGCAGGGCGGTTTCCAGTTCGGCCAGGCGACGGCGCGCGTCCCCCACGGCCTCACCCGCCTGCTGGTAGAACTGCGGGTCGGAAAGGGTTTCGAAAAGGGCGGCCTGATCGGACTCCAGCTGCTCGATCTGCAACGGTAGGGTTTCGAGCTCCTCCTTTTCCCGATAGGTCAGTTTGCGCGGCCGCGGCGGCCGGATGCGCCGCGCGGCCGCCGCTGGACGGTTCGCCGCCGGTTTGTCCGCAGTCGCCGCCGGCCGCTGCCGCTGCCAGTCGTCGTAGCCGCCCACGTACTCGGCCACCCGGCCGTCGCCTTCGAAGGCCAGGGTACTGGTGACCACATTGTTGATGAAAGCCCGGTCGTGGCTGACCAGCAGCAAGGTGCCCTTGAACGCCACCAGCAGGTCTTCGAGCAATTCGAGGGTCTGCAGATCCAGGTCGTTGGTGGGTTCGTCCAGAACGAGCAGATTGGCCGGCTTGGCGAAGAGCTTGGCCAGCAGGAGACGGTTGCGCTCGCCCCCGGAGAGTACCCGGACCGGACTGCGGGCGCGCTCGGGGGTGAAGAGAAAATCCTTGAGATAGCCCAGGACATGTCGGCGCTGCCCGTTGACGACGAGCGTGTCGTTGCCGTCGGCCACGTTGTCCTGGACGCTGCGCGCCGCGTCGAGCTGACCCCGCAGCTGGTCGAAATAGGCGATCGCCAGACGGGTGCCGTGTCGCACACGGCCGGTATCCGGCGCCAGTTGTCCGAGCAGGATCTGCAGCAGGGTCGATTTGCCGCAGCCGTTGGGGCCAATGACACCGACCTTGTCGCCCCGCATGATCACGCTGGTAAAGGCGCTTACGACAAGATGATCGTCCCAGCGGTAGCCGATATCCTCGGCCGACACCACAAGCTTGCCACTGCGCTCGGCCTGCTGGGCCAGGATCTTGGGGTCGCCGGCCGCTTCTCGCCGGGCCAGCCGTTCAGCCCGCAGCGCCTTGAGGGCCCGCACCCGCCCCTCGTTGCGGCGCCGGCGGGCCTTGAGTCCCTTGCGCTTCCAGGCCTCTTCCGCCGCCAGCTTGCGGTCCAGGCGCTGGTTGGCCTGTTGCTCGGCCGCCAGATCCGCTTCCCGTCGCTGGAGATGGGTGGTGTAGCTGCAGCGCCAGTTTTTTAAGCGGCCGCGGTCCAGTTCCATGATACGTCCGGCCAGACGTTCCAGAAAGGCCCGGTCGTGGGTAATGAACAGCAGGGCCCCGGGCCACTTCAGCAGCATGGCCT
>JAAUYJ010228583.1_pt1 | contig 10668 bp, 9 predicted proteins | sample 7278031 | NCBI WGS metagenome assembly JAAUYJ01 (sample SAMN14350222, study PRJNA611818) | marine sediment metagenome | isolation source: surface marine sediment (1.8m) | place: French Polynesia: Moorea | collected 2018-08 | reverse complement strand
GGGCTCCTTGGCCGGAGTTTACGTCGATCGCTGGTCAAAAAAAGGGGTTTTAGTGATTTCTAACCTGATTAGGGCAGCCTTTGTATTTATTATTCCCCCCTTACTCTGGTTATCCCAAGGAGATAACTTAACTATCAATGTTACCTGGTTACCCCATTGGCTACGAACTTGGCAAAATCAAACTCACGATGCCTTTTTACTGCCCCTAGGCTTTTTCATTTTATTAGTTCTAACCCTCATTGACTCCACCATTACCCAATTTTTCGCCCCCGCAGAACAAGCAACCATTCCCTTAGTGGTTAAGCGTCGTCATCTCTTATCCGCCAACTCCCTATTTACCACCACGATGATGGCCATGACTATTGTTGGCTTTGCCATTGGAGAACCCCTGTTAGGAGTGGCCTCTGATATAGGTGAGAATATTGGCTTTTCTTGGGAAGAAGGGAAAGCTTCGGTTGTGGGAATTTCTTATTTAATCGCCGGTTTAATCCTAATTTTTTTGAAAACAGGGGAAAAGATAGAAAAAGACCCAAAAGAACGCCCTCATGTTTTTGAAGATATTAAAGATGGCATTCTCTATCTAGGCCGCAATCATCGCGTTCGCAATGCTCTAGTGCAGTTGGTGATTCTCTTTTGTATCTTCGCTGCTTTATCTGTTTTGGCCGTACGTATGGCAGAGACGATCCCAGGAATGAAAGCCGAACAGTTTGGCTTTTTATTAGCCACAGGAGGCTTAGGAATGGGATTAGGGGCAACCCTCCTCGGTAACTGGGGTCAAAAGTTCCCTAACACTCAGTTAGGGTTATGGGGCTCGATTGGTATGGCCGTTTCTTTGGTGGGGTTATCTATCTCTACTTCAAGCCTATGGTTAACCCTGTTAATGATTACCTTTTTAGGAATCTTTGCTGCTTTTGTAGGAGTACCCATGCAAACCACCATACAAGCAGAAACCCCAGTAGATATGCGCGGTAAAGTCTTTGGTTTACAGAACAATGCAGTCAATATCGCCCTTTCTCTTCCCTTAGCTCTGGCCGGTATTGCAGAAACATTATTAGGTCTACAACCTGTTTTGTTGGCCTTAGCAGTAATGGCGATCGCTGGTGGCTTTTTAACTTGGTTGATGGGTAGGAAAGAAGAATCCTAGGTAAAACGAATGCGGCCTTCGTCCATTTCTGACATAAGCAACTCCAAGGCTTCATAATCCACATCTGAGATATAACCTTGGCGTGTTAGCTCGTGATTGATAGCCATTTCGATTTCTGGGGTCAACCGTTTGAGATATAAAGCTTTTTCGACTAATTGACGGATTAAAGGGGCCGTATTCACAGTTTTTGCTCCGCTCTTGACAATCGGGGATTTTCAGCTAACTTAGTAAATGTGAACAGATTGCAGTACTGTTGCTGTTAGCAATCAGTATTAATCTTGATGATTTTTGAACAGCAGTCGTGATTTCTAGTAAACCATTAATCATGCTTTCGGTTTTGTAACTTGCTTAACTTTTTTTTACAAAAAGTTTGATACAATGCTAAACTGTCATCCATCAGTAAACTAAATCTCAAAAGTTTAAGGATGAAATTAAGTTTAACTTTTAGTTAACGTAGGTATCTAACCTGCAATGACTGGAAGATAACTGATAATAAACGTGAATAATGATCCAGGTAAAAAATTAATTAATCATTAAATAATGGTTAAGCTCGAATTTTAAAAGCTATTGAAAGGCTTAAAACCAGATCAACTCACAAAAAACTGATTATAATTTGGTCATACCATAAACAAATTAATTTTGAAACAGAGGGGAAACATCATGATGGGGAGTCATTTGATTCACTTAGGAGTAGCCGTTTTTGAACCCAGTGGGTACATTACCGCAGCTAATGTGGACGATTTTCAGGACAATTTAACCAATTTTGTTAATAATAACGTTCATAGGGCTTTCTTAGTAGATATGCACCAAGTTGAGTTCATTGACAGCGCCGGCTTGATGGCTATTGTCTCAGCCTTCCGCCTTGCCCAAAGACTTAATAAAAAACTTAGTGTTTGTTGTTTATCACCTTCGGTTCGCATTATATTTGAACTGACTCAATTAGATAGGGCTTTAGAAATTTACGAAAGTCGTCATACCTATGAATCCTCAATCCGAACAACGGTAGCTGCCTGAGATCATTGGCTTAACCCTCCACACTTCCATTATATTAGAAACATCAGAGAAGATTGGGAAGTGCCGGAGGTTAGCTGATGAGTATTGCCGTTGAAAAATTGATGACCCCAGAAATTAGCAAACCGGCTCGTTATTTAGGTAACGAATTAGGTGCTAAGCATAAGCCTTGGGAACAGGCTAAGGTACGCTGGGTGTTAACTTACCCAGAGGTCTATGAATTAGGTGCTTCTAACCTAGGTCACATCATTCTCTACAATATTCTCAATAGCCAGCCTCGTCAACTATGCGATCGCACTTATCTGCCCGCACCTGATCTTGCTGAAAAATTAAGGGAAACCAAAACCCCTCTATTTGCCTTGGAAGCTCGCCGTTCCCTCACGGATTTTGATATTTTGGGCTTTAACCTCAGCTATGAGTTAGGGGCCACCAACATTTTAGAGATGTTAGATTTAGCAGGTATTCCCTTAACCTCGAAAGAGAGGGCAAGGGGCGATTATCCCTTAATTTTTGCCGGGGGACAAACCGCAACCTCCAACCCTGAACCCTTTGCGGACTTTTTTGATTTTATGGCTTTAGGGGACGGAGAAGAGTTATTACCTGAGATTGGTTTAATCATTGAAGAAGGAAAAGCAAATAACCTCGATAAAGAAGCATTATTACTGGATTTAGCACAAATTCCGGGGGTTTATGTTCCCCAGTTTTATGAGGGAACCCCAGCCGGAAACGTTATTCCTAGTCGGCCTGATGTTCCTAAAAGAATTTTACGGCGAGTATCCCCTCCCATGCCCGCTTATGCCATTGGATTAGTTCCTTACATCGAAACCATTCACGATCGCCTAGTGGTAGAAATAAGAAGGGGTTGCACACGAGGCTGTCGTTTTTGTCAACCAGGAATGTTAACCCGCCCCGCCAGGGATGTCAAACCGGATGATGTCATCGACACCATTGAACGGGGGATCAGAGAAACTGGCCATAACGAGTTTTCCTTATTATCCTTAAGTTGTTCGGACTATTTAGCTCTTCCGGCCGTGGGAACAGAGATTAAAAACCGTCTCAAGGATGAAAATATTACCTTGTCTTTACCCAGTCAACGGGTAGATCGCTTTGATGAAAATATTGCCAATATTATTGGGGGAAACCGCCAGTCAGGGTTAACCTTTGCCCCAGAAGCAGGAACTCAAAGAATGCGCGATGTAATTAATAAAGGGTTAACCAATGAGGAGTTATTGCGAGGGGTTAGAACCGCCGTTGAGCAAGGTTGGGATAAAGTTAAACTCTATTTTATGATTGGTTTGCCAGGGGAGACGGATCTTGATGTATTGGGGATTGTAGAAACGGTGCGGTGGTTGCGCCAAGAATGTCGCATCAAAGGTCGTAAACCCTTACAATTTACTATTACGGTGTCTAATTTTACTCCCAAACCCCATACACCGTTTCAGTGGCATTGCGTGTCTAGTGCAGAATTTAAACGTAAGCAGGAATTATTAAGGGAGGCGTTTCGTTCTCTCAGAGGAGTTAAAGCCAATTATACCGATATCAGAATCTCGGCCATGGAAGATTTTATCGGGCGAGGCGATCGCCGTTTAGCTCCTGTAATTCGTCGTGCCTGGGAATTAGGTGCTGGGATGGACTCCTGGTGGGAAAATGCTCAAAAAGCCTACGAAGCTTGGGAACAAGCTATTGAAGAGGCGGGGTTGAGTTGGAAGTATCGTCAGTTAGAAGAGGGAGAATGGAACGTTTTTGAAGGTAATACAGATCTATATAACTCCCCTTTGCCCTGGGACCACATCAATACAGGCATTGATAAACAATGGTTACAAGAAGATTTACAACGGGCATTAGAGGCTGCTACGGTTCCCGATTGTGCTTTTGAGGGCTGTTCCCATTGTGGGGTATGTGGTTTAGATTTTGGTCATAATATTGTGGTGCAACCCCCTGCTATTCCTGAATTTAGGGGTCATTTCCAGGCTAATAAAGCTCGGTTACAAAGGTTTCGAGTCTATTTTGGCAAAATTGGAGAAATGGCCTTAGTTAGCCACCTTGATTTAGTGAGATTATTTGATCGGGTGGTGCGTCGTGCAGCGTTACCTATTTCTTTTACAGGGGGGTATCATCCTGGACCGAGAATTTCCATTGCTAATGCGTTAACTTTAGGTGTTACCAGTAGTGGTGAAATTGTAGATTTTGAGTTAACCAAGGTGATGGATATAGATGAGTTTCGTCAGGCTTTAGAGAAACAATTACCTTCAGAAATACCTATTTATCATCTAGAAGAAGTTTCGGTTAATTCTACAGCAGCAACTCGATTATTGGAAGAAGCAGAGTATTTAATTACGGTGGAAACCGAGGAGATGATATCCGAGGAAACCTGGCACAGTTGGGTTGAAACTGTTTTAGAGAGTGGAGAAATTAATTGGGAGAAAACCACTAAGTCAGGTAAGAAGACAATGGTTAATTTACGGGATCGTTTGTCTCATTTATCCCTAGAATCTTGTCAAGATCATCATGCTATTTTGCAGTACATCGGTAGTTGTCGCAATGATGGCACAATGTTACAACCACAACAGATTATTCTGATGTTAGAAAGAATATCTGGCAAGGAATTATCGTTAAGGAAAGTCCATCGTCAACGATTGATTTTGTCAAAAGCTTAGAGAAATCATGGGGGATATTTTTAACTTTAAGTATCTGTTAATTTAATATATCTTGGTTGACTTTCAATCCGTTTTAACCAAGATTGAATGGCTGGAAAGTTGCTTAAATTAAATCCCCCTTCTTCAGCAACATGAGTATAAGCGTAAAGTCCAATATCAGCAATAGTATAAGTTTTTCCTACAAAAAAATCTTGTTTTTTGAGATTATTTTCCATGACATTAAGGGCAGCATAACCTAAAATTTGTTTTTGTTCTAAAGCTTGTTTGTATTCTTTTTCTTTACCTAAAATTGAGATCCAATAACGAGATGTGGCAATATTTGGTTCATGACTATATTGTTCAAAAAAAAGCCATTGCATCACTTGAGACTGTTCAAAAACATTAGCAGGAAAATAGTTGGTATTTTGACTTAAATAGAATAAAATAGCATTAGATTCGGCTAAATATTGACCAGGATAAATCTCTAAGACAGGAATTCTTCCATTAGGGTTTTTTGCTATAAATTCTGGTGTTTTGCTTTCCTTATTAAGGATATTAACTTCAATCCTAGTAAAAGGGATTTGTAATTGAGCTAATAATAGTCTTACTTTATAGCTATTTCCTGAAAGTAAAAAGTCGTATAATTTATACATTAGATAATTCGGTAATTTTAAATTCTACATTCTAATTGACACTACCCAAATCATTACTGCTAATACTAATAGCATTTTTAAGTTACTAGGTTCAGGAATACTTGGGATCGATTCTTGTTCATTAACTGTTAATTGTAGTGATTTTTCATTAGTTATTAAATCCAAAATTTGTTCATTTTCTTGACTACTTTCATTATTATTACCAATCACTTCAAGGACTTGACGATTGATTTGTTGACTTTCAATAATAGTATTATTGAGAATTTCATCGACAAAAATATCAATAGGGAACTCACCTAAGTCATTTGAGTTAATATTATTGTTTGTCAAGCTTTGTAAAAGATCATTTTTTGAAAGAGTGTTAAACTCGCTCACCGATATATTCTCAATAGATTGATGAATGTTTTGAGTGATATAATTATTTTCACTAACATTGATAAATGTCTCTTGAATTGTGAACTGTACTGGCTTTAATGAATTTTCTTTAGTCAATAGATCGTTTTCTAACAAAGGATTATAATTGAAATCAGAAAAAATAAAAACATCAAAATTTTGAGTAATACTTTGCTGGACAATATTATGATTGCCGAAAAGTAAAGTATCTTGTGAACTAAATTGAAAAGAATCCAATAACTGACTTTCTAATAATTTACCAATAAATTCCGCCAGATAGTTTGTTTCTGTCATTAGTTCTGATTTTTCTAATAGAAAAAAATTAGCGAAATTTTGATAACTCAGTTGCGTTCCTATATTATCATCTCCTTCAATAAATACACTTTGTTCATTAAATTGTCCTCCATTCAAAACATTATCATACCCAATAAAATCATTAATAGTCAAGTCAGTTAAACTCAGAGGAATTAAGTTGGACTTAAAAACACTTTGATTAATTCCTTGAACAACTTGATTATTAGGATTATCTAAAAATGTTCCTTGAATATTAAAATTAGGAATCACTGAACTATCAAAGTCAGGAATATCAATAAAATTAAGATTGAGATTTTGATTTAACGCTTGAGTAACTTGATTATAATTACCCTCAATATAAACTTGTTGAAAACTACCTTGAGGAATTTGTGCTTTAGTGGCCAGATTATTAATTCCACCAAAGAAGGTTGGAACTAGAACAAATAAGCTAAGTATGTTCTTCATTGATTTTTATTGTATATAGGTCATTACTTCGACTATCTCTTATTAATTTAGTGAAGATATTTTGAGATGTCAGTGGAAAAAAAAGGAATTTTGCCGTTAATTTAGGGAATTGATGGGCAAAATTCCTGAATAATAAAGATAAAAAAGGAGAAATTTGGGTATTTATGTAGAAACTTAATACGATTTATCTCAAATGATCTGAGAAAAATTGCTTTGTTTTTTCCCAAGCATCAGCCGCCGCTTCTGGGTTATATCGTTCCCCTGACGGGTTGGCAAAAGCATGATCAGCATTAGGATAAAGATAAACCTCAACTTGTTTATCAAGAGACATTAAAGCCCTTTCAAAAGCTTTAACTGTCTCAGGAGAAGGCCGTCGATCCAACTCTCCAAAAATACCCAAAATAGGCATTTCTAAAGACTTTAAAACATCTGGATCGGTTTCTAAATCTCCTCCATAATAAATTACCGCAGCATCAAGATTATCAGGAAACAATAAAGCTGTTGTCAAAGACAAACTCCCCCCAAAACACCAACCCATAGAAGCAATTTTAGGGGCATTTTTTTCGTTTTCTAAATACTGATAGGCTAAAGTCAAATTCTCCTTGAGGCGATCGCTATTATTGCGGGCATTAGTTACTAATTCTCTGGCTTTTTCAGGGGTTTTTGCAGACTCTCCTTGATACATATCCACTGCTAAGGCTGTATAGCCTTCTGCTGCTATTTTACGAGTCATCGCTTTAACATTATCATTGAGTCCCCACCATTCATGAATGACAATAATAGCGGGTAAAGGGCGATTTTCGTTCTTAGGAGATGCCAGATAGCCTTGAACGGGTTTTCCCTCCAAGTTACCATAATTAACCATCTTTGCCATCACAGCATCATTCTCAGAGGGAGCGTGAGTTAAAATGTCTGTAGGTAGGGGTTTTTCCTCTCCATGTACTTCCCACATATACTGTGCATAATCATCTTGAGGAGCTAATATTGTATCAGTAGCAAAAAGATTGGATTGCCAACCTACAACGACTAAAAAAGTTCCTAAAATAAGGGCAATAAATAAGCGCATAAATAGTCCTAATCAACACCTTTTTTAAGGTATCATAATCGTTAAAAAGTCGCCTCTCCTCTCATTGTCAATTTTTCCTGGTTAATCAACCTTGACTCAACAAGAAACCCATATTCAACAAACTCGCGCTAGTCTTCAACAGGCATTATCTTGGTACACTAGCATCCGTCGTCATTGGAATTATCCTCCCAAACCTGAATTGCAAGCAGCCGTAAAACAAGATTTACAAGCCTTAAAATCAGCCTTAGAAAAGATAGAAAATAATCTGATTAAAATTGCTACATTTGGTTTAGTGAGTCGAGGTAAATCAGCCGTTATTAATGCCTTAATAGGTCAAAATATTCTGGATACTGGACCAATTCATGGTGTAACAAAATGGCCAAAATCCGTCCGTTGGATTCCCCCTAGTAATAAAGTAAAAGTAGAGTTTATTGATACCCCTGGCTTGGATGAAATAGCAGGAAAAGAACGAGAGATAATGGCCAGAGATATTGCCAATGAAGCTGACTTAATTTTGTTTATTATTTCTGAAGATATTACTCGCACCGAATACGAGACGCTATTAGATTTAAGAAAAGCTTTTAAACCCATTATTTTAGTTTTTAATAAGATTGATCTTTATCCTGAAAAAGATGCTCAATCTATCTATAATCAATTGCTAAACTTAGGACAGTCTTCCAATATAAATGGACAATTATTGATTGCTCCCCAAGACATTGTTATGGTTGCTGCCTCTCCCCAACCGATACCTATTTTGGTTAAATATCCTGATGGAACAACTGCCGAAGAATGGGAAAAACCTACTCCACAAATAGATCATTTAAAAGATAAAATTTTAAGCATTTTAAATCAAGAAGGACATTCTCTAATCTGTTTAAACGCCTTGCAAAAAGCTAAAAAAGCGGAAGAAAGTATTGCTGAGAAAACACTTAAAAATCGTCAAAAAGAAGCAGAGCAAATTATCTGGAAATACGTCAAATATAAATCATTAGCTGTTGCTGTTAATCCCATTGGTTTTTTAGATATTATAGGAGGAACTGCTATAGATTTAACCTTAATTAGAGCATTAGCAAAATTATATGGATTACCAATTACCAATTATGAAGCGGGAAAATTGTGGCATAAGATATTGTTGAGTTCTGGGGGATTGATATTAGCAGAAATACTTACTAGTCTACTGTTAGGGTTAGGTAAAACTGCCTTAGGCGCATCTAGTTTGATGGAAAACCCTGGAGTGTTAACTACTTATGGAAGCACCGCCATGCTACAAGGCGGTATTGCTGCTTACGGAACCTATATTATTGGGAAAGCAGCCCAAGAATATTTAGAAAAAGGATGCAGTTGGGGAGCATTAGGACCAAGTATGGTGATTAAAAACATTATCAGCCAAGTTGATCCCAACACAATCATTTATCGCCTTAATTATCCTATCAACTAAATCAAAGATATTAGTTTGACTTAGTTATTATCATTATCATCCTCATTTTTATCATCTTGATTATTGCTATTGTTAGAATAGGATCTACCGCGAGAAAAAGAACGAGACGTTTTTTGACGAAATTGACGAGCATAAGCTTGATTGCGCTCTGCTTTTTCTTTTTTCAAGTTACGACGTTTGGCCACAATATAGTCCTCGATTAAATAATAAAAACAAACAATCCCAACTGGGTTAAGTACGACGATTTCTGGGGGAACTAGGCTTTTCTTCACGAGGTCTTGCCTTATTAACCTTCAGAGTTCTTCCTAGCCATTCGGCCCCATCCAACTCGCCTATGGCTGCGGTTTCTTGGTCTTCTGTTTCCATTTCCACAAAACCAAACCCACGTATTCTTCCAGTTTCCCGATCCACAGGCAAATGAACCCGTTTTACGTCTCCGTACTCTTGGAAGATATCCCTAACATCGGTATCTGTTACGTCGAAAGGGATATTGCCAACATAAATTGACATGGAAGTTTTCTCCTTAAAGCTTAGGGTGAAACAGAAACAAGATTACCGAGAGCAGTTGGCCGATTTGGCATCCTCAGCGCATTTGTGGGCGGTGCTCCCTAAACCTCATAATTTAGGTTTCTGCTATGAACTCCGAAAAGTGCTCACGGGATACTGACAACAAACCAACTCACCGATTTTTATTCTCGTTTTCAGTTATTATCTTAGCACTTTCCCTGTACTTAACTTGTAGTCAGGAAAACAAGCAATAGATACACTTGCCCTATGGGTTGATATATAGCATTTCCCATACTTGTGGGGTACAGAATTTTTTATTTTTGGGAGTTCGGAGTTTGGGAAGAAGACATCAGTGTATCTCATGAGAGTGAGAAACTCTATGTATAGCAGTTCCCATATTAGTAAGCTGAGTTTAAGAGCAGAAAATTTATCTGGTTTTCCGAGTCAGGCGATGAACTACCCCAACTTTTCTAAATTAACCTATAAATTCTAGCGATCAAGGACATTATAGCTGAATTAGCGATCGCACTTTTTACTCCCACTAAAAAGCAAAATAAAAAAGATAATCTCTGTCATCAGAGAATAAATTTTTTTCAAAATCAAGAAATTTTCCTTGGCACTATTAGCTTCCCTGGAGGGCGGCTTAAACTATTGTGGTAATCACCACTTTGCTTCTGAGGCAAGGTCTTACAAGGTCTTACTTAGAAGCCTTGATATCAGGTTAATAACGATCTTATTGGGAACTTGCTTTTGATAGCTAAACCCTCACTAGGCAAACACAAACCTGTTAGAGTTTAAATCTAAATTATTACTATTTTTAACAACTGCGACTAATTCATTTTCCATCCCGGCAACTTTCAAAAAGATGCCTTGATCACTACTTCCAGAAGGAGAAGCACCAAGAACGTAATTATTGGCCGCCCCATGTAATCGAATCACATCTTTGGAGTTATCAAAGCTAGAGATTTCGAGATAATCTTGTTGTCCGTAGGTATCATAAAATGACTCTTGAGCATTCCCTACCACAAAAGTGTCGTTATTGGCTGTTCCTACTTGTTGAT
>JAAUYJ010187786.1_pt1 | contig 10674 bp, 7 predicted proteins | sample 7278031 | NCBI WGS metagenome assembly JAAUYJ01 (sample SAMN14350222, study PRJNA611818) | marine sediment metagenome | isolation source: surface marine sediment (1.8m) | place: French Polynesia: Moorea | collected 2018-08 | reverse complement strand
GCGATCGCGACTTTGTACATCTATTGGTAGAGGAGTCTGGAAATAATCCAAAGGATTGATCCCGCGCCCAAACAAAAGTCCTGTTAACTGTTGTAACTCCTCTTCTGTTGCTAATTCCAGTGCTGCTTTTAATTCATCCAACTTATTATTTCCTCCACGCCCACAAAGCACTATGATTATACTTCAATTGAGTTTTACTAGGCCAACTACCTAACTAGAAGTCAGAAGTCAGAAGTAATCTCTCATTAAGTTTTTCCTATGGAAATCCTGCATAAATAGCATTTAGCAATGTCCTAACCTTTACTTCGACTACTACTAGAAGTCAGAAGCCAGAAGTAATCTCTCATTGAGTTTTTCCTGGTGAAATGCTACACAAACAGCATTTAGCAATGTTCTAACTTTTACTTCGACTACTATAACATTAACAAGTCATTTATTTTAACATAAGACATTTATTCTAATATTAAAAATTATGAACAACTCGCAAAAATTTGATATTGCTGTGATTGGTGCAGGTATGGCTGGTTTAGTCTGCGCTCAAGAACTACAGAAAGCTTGTTATTCGGTGGTGGTGTTGGAAAAATCTAGGGGAGTCGGGGGTCGGATGGCAACTCGCCGAATTTCAGGAAGTCGCGCCGATCATGGAGTACGTTACCTGGAACCGACAGGTAAATTTTTGCAACAATTAATTAATAATCTAAAAACTAAAAAAAATAGTCCCGATACCGAACCAATTCTGCAACTTTGGACAGATAAAATTTATGAACTAACTCAACCCCAGGGACTACTACTCCCTATTCCTAAAAATTGTTATATTGCGCCCCAGGGAATGAACTCTGTGGGAAAATTTCTTGCCCAAGATTTAGAAATTTGGTTTAGTCGGCGAGTACAAACTATGCAACCAATAGCGGAAAAAAATTGGTGTTTGACTCTGGAAATTACTAATGATGCTGCTACAGAAAAACCAATAGAAGTAATGGCGAAAGCTGTAGTTTTAGCTATTCCTGCACCCCAAGCTTTAACGATCTTGGAAAAACCTGTTGCAGAAATACAGCCAGAATTTCTTGAGCATCTGCGTTTTGTAGAATATGACCCTTGTATTACTGTGATGGCAGGATATTCTCCAGAATTACAGGAAAAATTACCAGAATGGCGAGCGATCGCTTTCCCCAATGATGACTATCTTGACTGGGTTGGTCTCGATAGTAGCAAAAGACCCCATCCTACTCAACCTGTATTTGTGATTCAAAGTAGTGCCAAGTTTGCTACTACCCATCTTGATACCCCGGACTTACAACCAGTAGGTAAAGAATTATTAGAATATACAGCACAAAAGTTATTGCCGTGGTTAAGTAACCCAGAATGGTTGCAAGTTCACCGATGGCGTTATGCTTTTTGTCGTCAAGCTTTGAGTGTTTCTTGTTTGACTACAGAATTACCATTGCCATTAGTGGGTGCTGGTGACTGGTGTGGTGGGAATAATATTGAAGGTACTTTTGCTTCTGGGTTAGCTGCAGCAAATTGGTTAAGTCAGATGGGGGTAGAGTGATTAATTGAGATATTAATAGCAGTCTTCAGATAATTACAAAAAATTCTCACTCCCAAATTTAATTATGCTGCAAAATTATCATCATTTTTAGTTTTAGCAGGGCAATGATTCTCAGGAACTTTGCAGTAACGACATTCCCAAATACTAGGAGTTGGTTTAGGCATTTTAGCGCTACAAATTATCGCAAGTAATTCTCGAAGGCGCTTTTTAAATTCTTGGTTAACTTCCCATGTAGGAATTTCCACAATATTATCTGAATAAACAATACGTCCGTGAGGTATTTGTTGGTGACAAAGTTCTTGAGTTTCTGATGCTAATGGCAGTAAAAACATATAGAGTAAAACTTGCATTTTGTGAGAATTTTTGCGCCTACCTGTTTTAATATCCTCAACAATAACCCAATTATCTTTTGTGGCAATAATATCGGGTTTACCAGAAACACATATCGGGAATTTTTTACTATAAGCTTTGAACGAATTGTCATCCTCAATATCAACTGAAAATCCTTCATTGTGTAGTTCTGCTGCTCTTTCAAGAACTTTTTCATCATGTTTACTAGAGTCATAGTTACTGGAAGGTTTATCAAATTTGTATTTAGTTTGGAGGGAGACTGCATATTTACATTGTTTTTCATCAGCTAATATTTGGGCTAGCCAAGTTACCCAAGCATAAAATTGTGACCGTTTTTTTAGAGATGTTTTCATTTTTATTTTTCTCATACAACTTTTTTAAAGGTAGCTAAATATTTTTGTTTTGTAAATAGAAATAGCCAGAGCTAAGTAGAGCTAAAAGAGTTAGGTAGAAGTTGGTAGAAGTTGGTAGAAGTTGGGTTGCCTACTCAGATGTGGTTATTTATAATATTTGGTAAATATCTAAGAGGTAAATTGTATGCTCGACCAAAAAAAATATACAGATTTCCTGAATGAAATAGCTGATAATTTTCATTTGAGAGATAAAACTAGATTAGTATTTACCGAACGGTTTAAAATAGATAATGATGATTTGACTAATCAAGCATTGGCTGATGTTTTGTCAGAAAATTTATCAAAAAGTGGTAGTAAAAATCCAGAAAATATTCTGCGTGACTCTTTGACTAAGACAATATATAAAAAGCTGGAGGCTGAAGGTTGTAATTTTAATAGCGCAAATAATGATAAGTTGGAAATGGCTAAAAGGTGGTTGCGTGAAGTAGCTTATCCTTGGTATAAACTGAAAAATATGGCTGTTTCAACTAATAAAATGGGTCCTGTTATCCAAGGGGGTAGCACAATGAATATGTGGCAACATGATTCTAATTATCCTGATAGTGTACTTTTGAACACTGAGATTAAATTTGAGGTACAGTTGGAACGTCCGGGGTATTTAACTCTATTAGAAAAAGGTACTTCTGGCGAATTTTTCTGTTTGTCTCCTTCATTCTTGGCACCTGCTCCCCATTTTAATGAGACTGGTGTCGCATCACTACCACAGGAGGGAGCGCGAAAAAAGTATTTTAAATTAACTGGTAAACCAGGGGTTGAGGAGATAATAGTGGCGATCGCTCCTGAATGTCCAAAGTTAGATTGGTTGCCGAAACCAGACCAACCACCTTTGTTGTTACAGGGAAAGCATTTGCAGGAATTTTTGGTATATTTTGAGGGTAAGTCAGACTGTACTTTGTGGTATATGAGTTATCAGGTAGTGTAGATATAGGGTGTGTTTGGGCGAAGCGTAACGCACCAGCCCAATTTATTGTGATTATTGACAACGGGAGCAAGATGCTCCCACTGACTCACTTTCATCGGACATGATTCTATTATGTAAATAAGGAGAAACTAATATGAACAAAGAACAATTTCAAGCTCGTCTAAATTTAATTAACCAACTGCTAACTTGCCCTAATGGCGAGGAGCAAGCGACTTTACACGCTAATTCTCAGTTAGTAGATGAAGCTTTTGTGGAAGTGATGAAAATGGCGGTAGCTAAAATGGCAGAAGATGGGGAAAATAATGCAGAGTGGTTGCAAAGCTTTGCTGAACAACTAGCAGAAATGATGGAGGAGTGGAAACAGCTAAAAGACCAGGTTGTTGAACTATACAACGCAGGCAAATATGCTGAAGCAATACCTGTTGCCGAACAAGCAACGACATTAGCACGACAACTCTGGGGAGAAACTCATAAAAATGTTGCAACTTCCCTTAACAACCTCGCAGGATTATATAAATCTCAAGGCAAATGTGATGCAGCAGAACTGTTATACCTCAAAGCCATCGAAATCGACAAAATTGCCCTACCCGAAAACCATCCCTCTGTTGCCACCCACCTCAATAACTTAGCAGGATTATATGAATCTCAAGGCAAATACAATGCAGCAGAACTGTCATACCTCGAAGCCATCGAAATCATCGAAATCGCCCTACCCGAAAATCATCCCTACCGTGGCTATAGCCTCAACAACCTGGCACAATTATATTGTTCTCAAGGCAAATATGATGCAGCAGAAAGGTTGTATAACGAAATCAAAAAAATCGCCCTACCCAAAAATCATCCCGATCTTGCCGGTCTACTCACGGGTATAGCAGCATTATATCATTCTGAAGGAAAATATGAAACCGTCGAATCCTTGATCCAACAAGCCATAGAAATCGACAAAATCGCCCTACCCAAAAATCATCCCAATCTTGCTACCGATCTCAACAATCTAGCAGAATTATATCGTTCTCAAGGCAAATACGATACAGCAGAACCATTTTACCTCAAAGCCATAGAAATTGACAAAATTGCCCTGCCAGAAAATCATCCCGATCTTGCTACCCACCTCAACAACCTTGCTTTATTACTAGCTGCAACCGATCGCCCTAAAGAAGCATTCAAACTGATGCTCAAAGCCAGCAAAATCCAAGATAAAACTATCCAGGTTATCTTTGCTTCTAGTTCCGAAAGCGATCGCCTTGCCCATGTCCAGCAAGAAGTCAGACCTAATCTTGAGGGTTTCCTCTCCTTAGTCTACCAATATTTACCCCACTCTCAAGCAGCAAAACAAGCAGCATTAAATCTCGTCCTCAAACGGAAAGCTCTAACTGCAACAGCTCTTGCTGCTCAAAACCAAGCTGTATTCAGTGGGCGTTATCCCCAACTCCAAGAAATTTTCCCACAGTGGCGACAAAAGTGCGACCAACTTTTAGCATTTACCTATGAGGTGCCTCCACCAGAAAAACGGGAAGCTTACAAACAACAGTTAGCTCAACTGCAAAAAGAATGTAATGAGTTAGAAAGACAGTTAGCGCGAGAAGTGCCAGAAATTGCCATGCAGGAACAAATGGGCGACAGACGGGCAGTAGCGTTGGAGTTGCCAGAGGGGGCGAAGTTGTTGGAGTTCGTGCGGTTTCGAGTCCTTGATTTTCAGAGTGATAGTGTGCAGGAGGCGCGGTATATGGCGTTTGTTTTGGCTGCGGGAAAACCTTCTGAGGTGGAAATGATTGATTTAGGGGAGGCAGAAAATATCGATCGCTTGATTTCTCTGTATCGAGAGTCAGTGATGGAGTTGCCACCACCACAACCTGCCTTAGAAAGAGATGAATCCCCCCAACCCCCGTTGGTAAGGGGGGCTAAGATGGGAGCAAGTTTGAATATGTGGGATGATGAACCCGACTCTACTGAAACACCTGCAAAACATTATATCTATGATTCCCAACCAGGTAAGCAACTACGAGAGGCAGTTTTTGATAAGTTGCGCGATAAATTGGCAGGTTGCAGTCATTTAGTAATAGCTGCCGATGGGGATTTAAACTTGGTGCCATTTCAGATATTGCCAGAGGATGATGAGACAACAATATTGCAAGATGAGTACAACATTAGTTATGTCAGCGTCGGGCGAGAATTATTGCGCCGTCGCATTAAAACAAACGGTACAGCAAACGAACCATTAATTATCGCCGATCCTAATTTTGATTGGTCTCAGAATAATAGTACAGATATTCCAAAACAACAGGAAAATCTAGCTGTTTCTAGTTTGAATGTGAGCAAAATGTTCGGAACTCTTGCCAGTGTAAGATTTGAACGAGTCAAAGCAACCGCTGATTTTGCCCTAACTATTGGACAACAGTTAGGAGTCAAACCTTTCTTGCAAAATGAGGCAACAGGCGATCGCCTCCTCAACTGTCAATCTCCCGAAATACTAATCGTTGCTACCCACGGTTATTACTCCGAGAGAGAGAAAGAATATGCGCGTTTGTTGGGAGAGTTGTTGTTCCGTTCCCAGGAAAAACAAGCAGAGATATTAGCAAAAAATTATGGTTTCCTTGATGAAGAGTTTCTGGCAATTATTGAAGCGTTAGGAAACTTGGAAGATTTTGATAATGAAATCAGAGCAAAGTTGGGAGCGATATATTCTCTGGTGAAACAACAGATAAATACCACTTCAGCAAAACCCCCAGTTAATAACATGGAATTTGAAACCTTCAAACCAAACCGCCACCAAGCAAAAGTCGAAAACCCGATGATGCGTTCGGCAGTTGCTTTTACTGGAGCCAACACCTGGTTTTCTGGCGGCAAACTACCCGACAATTTCCCAACAATGGTATTTGCTCAAGATATTGCGGGAGTTGACCTCTGGGAAACAGACCTCACGATTTTAATTGCCTGTCAAAGCGGGTTAGGAGACGTGCAAACAGGAGAAGGAGTTTTCGGGTTGCGTCGTGCATTTGCCGTCGCTGGCAGTAAAACATTAATAATGAGTTTGTGGAGCGTGCCAACATTAGCAACTATGTTATTAATGGAGCAATTTTTAGATTATTTAAAAGCAGGTATTGGTCGTGCGGAAGCATTGAAAGAAGCGCAGAAATATATTATTAATGTTACTGTTGGAGAGTTACAAAAAAGTCAATTAGGTCGCGATATTTTAGCAGAATTAAATTTAGGAAATAATCTAGAAATTGAGAGTAAACCATTAGCTCATCCCTATTTTTGGGGAGCATGGATATGTCAGGGAGAAGTTGATAATTTTCAGATGTAATATCATGTCCGGTTGAATAGTTATAATTAAAGCTTGTAGTAGGGCTTTAGCCCTATCTACAGTTCGGGCTAAAGCCCTACTACAAACAAAAACTTTTTTATCACTGATTATCCGGACATCATATAATATCAAATCCCCTAGTAAATGATAACTCAGTTGCATGCAACGTCCCTACTTTCTGTTGAAATAGTTATAATTAAAGGCTGTAGTAAAACTTGAGCAAAAAGATAGATATTTCACTGGCTCAAGCCCTACTACAAACAAAAATTTTTTCATCACTAATTATCTGGACATCATATAAAATATCTTCACTTTTTATAAAGGAATCGTTAAAAACATTGCTATTACTTATTGATTACTTAATAATATTGAAGTCTTGAGTAAGTATAGCATTCTTTTTTAAAAATGGTATAATAGTCTAATCTTGTCAAACTCTTTATTTCATTGTAAAATAAAGACTTTAAATAGTAAAATTTTTAGCAAAATTATCCAATAAAAATGACAAATTATGAAAAAAAAATATATTTCCCAGCAAAAAACCATCAAAGGTAATCATGCAGTCGTTATCGGTGGAAGTATGGCAGGGTTACTAGCAGGGCGGGTATTAACAAACCATTTTGAACGAGTAACAATAATAGAAGGCGATCGCTTTCCCGAACATCCCCAATATAGACCAGGAGTACCTCAAAGCAATCATGTCCATGTGCTATTATGCAAAGGTAAACAGATTTTAGAGCAACTGTTTCCTGGTTTACTAGGAGAATTGGAAACAGCAGGGGCACTTGAAATTGATTGGACAGCCGAATTTCCTTGGTATAATTTGTTTGGTTGGCAACCTCGCTTTCATTCTGAGTTAAAAAGTTATCTTTGTAGTCGGCATCTTTTGGAGTGGATGGTACGCCAGAAATTAGCTACTTATGATAATCTGCAATTTCTAGAAAAGACTCAGGTAACAGATTTACTCAGTAAAGTTAGTAACAGAGTTACAGGGGTACGACTCAAATCAAATTCTCAGATACAAGATTTAACTGCCGATCTAGTTGTGGATGCTAGTGGGCGAAATTCTTCTCTACCTAAATGGTTAACCGCTTTAGGATATCAATATCCTGAAGAAACTGTTATCAATTCTTTTTTGGGGTATAGCAGTCGATGGTATCAGGTGCCAGAAGGTTGGCAGACAGATTGGAAGGTATTAGCAGTAGCACCAAAACCACCAAGCGATCGCCGTGGTGGGGTCATTTATTCAGTGGAAAACAATTGTTGGGTAACTACTCTGTGGGGTGTTAACAAAGATTATCCTCCGAGCGATGAAACTGGTTTCCTAGAATTTGCCCGTAGTATCCGAAACCCCATCATCTACAAATTTATTCAACAAGCTCAACCCATTTCCCCAGTCTATGTCTATCGACGTACAGAAAATCGTTTGCGTCATTACGAGAAATTATCAAAGTTGCCAGAGGGTATTGTTGCGGTAGGAGATGCAGTCTGTTCGTTTAATCCTGTTTATGGTCAAGGTATGACTGTAGGTGCCTTGGGAGCGATCGCTCTCGACGAATGTCTGCAAAACTATCCAAGTCTCAAAGGTTTAACCAAGGGTTTCCAGAAAAAACTTGCTCAAGTTACAACTATTCCCTGGTTGATGGCAACTGGAGAAGACTTACGTTGGCAAGAAACAGAAGGTAGTAAACCAGACTGGATGACAAGATTAATGCAGCAATATCTAGACCAGGTGGTAATGCTGTCAGTAGAACGCCCAGAAATTTACCAAAAATATGTAGAAGTTATGCAACTAACTCACTCTCCGAAAATTCTATTTCAGCCTGATGTGATGGCAAAAATATTAGGGCAAATCATCAAAAACTATCAAAAATTTGAGCCAAAACACCAAGAGCCAACTATTCCCAAACTGCTTTGTTAATTAGCTATCAGCTTTTAGCATTCAGCTATCAGCTTTTTGAATACTGATTGTTTACTGCTGTTCGCGGATGGTTCCGTAAGGAAATGCTGACCGCTTCTTTAAATAGTTATAATTAAAGCTCGTAGTAGGGGTTTAGCCCTAACTTATAGATAGGGCTAAACCCCTACTACAAACAAAAACTTTTTTATCGCTAATCATCCGGACATGATATAATTTTCGTTTTTCAATCTGAATACCTAATAGACATCTCCGATCATCAAAAATCAAATCAATTCCATGCGCAAAAATTATCAATTATTTCCTCTACTCCCTACTCCCTCTTTTCCAGAGAAGTCTAATAACTATTGTTGGGTTTCGCACTTAGCTCAACCCAACCTACAGTATTATGTCTAATTATCTAGACTTGACATACTCCCGAGGTGGCGCTTGCGCCACAATACAGGATTCTTCAGTCTGGAAAACCCTGACCGCTGTTTTGACAGAGGTGATGTCCTCCCCCTGTGTGTGTGTGGATAAAAACCCTATATTATAGTAGCGACTGTATTTATAATTGTCAATAGCTATATAAAGTAGAATAATATATCATCTCAAGAGAAAATCAGGATCAACAACACACATAATGGCCGGCTTTCATCCCGACGCTCCCCTAATAGCTGCCGCAGTTGCTCCGCCTTTCATGTCGGCGACAGCCGAAACGGGAGAGCGTGGGACTTCCCGCCGGGGGAGTTAAACACCCATTAAACTCAGCTCTTCAGCAAGAGCATCTATAGTGAAGCGAATTTGCTCCTCTGTATGATTACAAGTGATAAAAAAGCGTAGTCTGGCTGCATTTTGTGGTACAGATGGGTAAAACATAAACGGAACATTAATCCCGCGCTTAAATAAATTTTGGGATAACATTACCGACTTAATAGATTCACCTACAATAATAGGTATAACCGGAGAATCTTTACTCATACCAGTATTTAACCCTCGTTCGCGAGCGCACTGCAAAAATAGTCGAGACATTTCTTGTAGTCGTGCCACTCTTTCCGGTTCCCTCTTCAACAACTGAATAGCAGCTAATACTGATGCTGTATCTGGTGGGGAAATACCTACACTATAAACAAATCCTGGAGAAGTATATTTAAGATATTCTATTAATGCTTTACTACCAGCAATGTAGCCACCGCAACTAGCAAAAGACTTACTCAGAGTACCCATCCATAAATCAACATTATTAGGGTTAATCCCAAAATACTCACTAATACCACGACCATGTTTGCCAATAGTACCGATAGAGTGAGCTTCATCTACCATTAAAAAAGTTTTGTAATGTTTTTTAATCTCAATAAATTTTGGTAAATCTGGAATATCACCATCTGTACTATACACACCCTCTATCGCAATAAGTACCCGTTTATAACGATGACGGCGATCGCGCAGTAACCTATCTAAAGCTTCCCAATCATTGTGAGGGAAAGCAATAATAGTTGCCCCTGATAATAAACAACCTTGGAAAATACTATTGTGACTTAAAGAGTCGTGGAGAATTAAATCATTTTGTCCGAACAAATGACTAATAGTAGTTACATTAGTAGCATGACCGCCAACATAAAGAATACTATCTTCTACACCAATAAAATCAGCAATTTCTCTTTCCAATTCCTGATGTAATGGCTTTTCTCCTGATAATAACCTACTGGCAGAAACAGAAGTACCATAATGGTTAATAGCTTCCTTCGCAGCATTAGATACAAAAGGGTCGCCACACATACCTAAATAATTATAGGTAGCATAATTCACCAATTCCCTACCACCAATAACTGTAGTATTATTATTAATCCGTTCTTGAGGTATAAAGAAAGGATTACCAATACCAGTAGAATTAATATCTGCTAATTGTTTTTGCAGTTGTAGATATTCTGGATAGAGGTCAAAATTATAATACTCTAAAGGAATTTCTTCAGTTTCCGTAGTTGGATTAGAAGTTGAGACCTCAACCTCATCTTCTAATTTTTTGTGAATATTTGGCCCAGTATCCTCGGAAGTGTCCTCTACTAAATATTCAGCCAAGGACTCAATTGTGGGATAATCTAACAAAAGGGTAGGAGGTAGTCGCCGACCCAGAAGATTTTCTAATTCTCCAGAGAGATTGACCACTTCAATAGAGTTAAGACCATAATCAGTAAAATCCCGCTCAATATCTATTTCACTGGTGTCAACTTCTAGCCG
>JAAUYJ010178260.1_pt1 | contig 10677 bp, 10 predicted proteins | sample 7278031 | NCBI WGS metagenome assembly JAAUYJ01 (sample SAMN14350222, study PRJNA611818) | marine sediment metagenome | isolation source: surface marine sediment (1.8m) | place: French Polynesia: Moorea | collected 2018-08 | reverse complement strand
CGTTTTTCTCGTCTTCTCTTTCTCTTTTTCGGGAAAGTGCCTGTTGGTGTCGACCTCAACAACGGCGTGCATGGAAAGTGCTGGGAGGAAGAGGTCATTAGCGGCCGACCTTTTTTTCAGAGAGGCCATTTGGCAACATGCGCTGAGGCTTTCGACGACGGTTCCCCTCACATTTTGTCGGCTCCAAGAAAGAAATGTACACTAAGGATGTCTTTTGCACGCGGCGTCCTACAATTCTTTTTCTATCCAGCAGTTTTCTTTCTTTTTTCGTGTTGGTGAATTTAGCCTCTTCGGAAGGGCGGAAAACCATTCTTTTATGGACGCGGCACAAGGGCTGAAGCATCGCTAGGGTTTTTTTCCTGCTTAGTTCGGCAGTACATTACTAGTTTGCGACGGAGGTGGAGGTACCACTAAAACGGCCATTACATGTAGGAGGTTCAATTGCAATCTTTTTTAACGACCTGTTTTGTATCTTCCAGGACCGCAGCGGCCATGCGCGATGCCCCCGCCCCCTCTCCCTCCTCCTCCTCCTCCTCCTCCTCCGCGGCGGCGGCCAGGACGAAGCCGCTGACCCTGCTGGCCGCCGCCGCAGTCGCCGCACTCGCCATCTCGGCGGCGGCTAATGGTGCTGACGCCGCCGCCGCCGCGGCTCCCTCTGACTCAATAGGTAATCGCTATCAAAATCATTTTTTCGCCTTTCTATTTTTTGAATGGTCCTATGGGAGTACACACTTCTCTTCATACTGTATATCATTGAAAGAACTGATGGTTCGCGCACTGTACGTACGCAACAATTTGTTTCTCGTTCAAGCCTGGTCAAGGTCCAAAAACACATTTACCAACTCAAGTGTCTGTGCGTACTGTCCGCAGATGAGGTGAAGAGGGGCTGGAACAACTTCGCGGCCGGCTACGGAAAGAGGGCATGGAACAGCGGGTTCTCCTCTGGGATGGGCAAGAGGGCAGCATATGAGGTACAGATCATTCCCCAAAATTGCCGAAGAACCAATTGAACACTGTTCTTATGTGCAAAAAAATGTCCAGGAGGACATTGACTACCCGCAGTACTTCGAGACTTACGAGGACGCGGAGGAGGAGCTCCCTTCCTCTTTGGCCTTCGACAAGCGAGCCTGGAACAGCGGGCTTGGGCCGGGCATGGGAAAGAGGGCGTGGAACTCGGGTAAAAAGAGGCGCGCTTTGATTTCGCATTAGATTAAATAAATGGGGAAAATATCCCTATAGGTTTCTCGTCTGGGATGGGCAAGAGGGCTTGGAACTCTGGCTTCGCCGGCATGGGAAGGAAGCGCGCCTGGAACTCTGGCTTCAACCACATGGGCAAGAGGTAAAGAGAGAATAGGCTCCAGTGCATTTGCGACAGACGAGAGACGGTAGCTTTCTTGTTCCTTTTGCAGAGCCTGGAATAGCGGATTCGCCGGCATGGGGAAGCGGGCCTGGAACAGCGGCTTCTCCTCGGGGATGGGCAAGAGGTGCTTTACACACCGCCGTGTTTTTCATGTCCCTCGTTGTTCTGATTTGAAATTTCCTTCACTCTTTTATGAACTGCCGTCAGGGCCTGGAACAGCGGTTTCGCCGCCGGGATGGGGAAGCGGGCCTGGAACAGCGGCTTCTCCTCAGGATTGGGCAAGAGGGCGCTGGAGGAAGCGGGAGGTGCGTAGTACGAATAATATGGCAGTCCTTTGTTATCAGATCAGATGCAATATTTATAGTACATGTCATCCCTAAACGAACATTGGAAATAGGATATATTTCGATGCTTTTCTCGTTTTCGTTGTTGCTTTCCCCTCTCCACTTTTACTCTGGCTTTTTGTGTGGGGGTGCTGGCTGGCTGGGCGCTTTTGCTGAGGCGAGAATAATCCCACTTGTCTCAAGTGTGTTCTTACGCAGTAGTAGGCAGGGGGGAAGTCCGTTTCGGATGTACCATGTACAGTAGGTAGATAGAAGCGGTGGGGGAAGGTCCCTAGGGATTTCGGGAAAAAAAGCAAGGATCCAAAGATGTTGGAGGAAAAATTCCCGCAATAGATAAATTGATGTCACTCATTGCTAGAAATTCGCTCGCATGATGCCATGGCTACAGTGTCTTCTTTTTTTTCGCATCCCGTATGTGTATCCTCATTCTGTTTTAGCATCTTTTTGGCTCTTTTTGTATTTTCTTTCTTTCTTTTTTTCTTCCCCGCAGGTGCCCGGAGTTGAAGAGGGAAGGACGGTTGCCAACCCCGGTCGCTGCGCGCACCAAGATCTCAAGAGATCGCTCGATCGCCGGGGGCCATCCATGCCTTGCTAGACCCCGCATTCAGAACCCACCGAACACACAAAACACACTATTGCTTTCCCACACAACTTTCTCTTTAATGTATTTGATTGTTTGGAATCTGTAAATTTCCCACAGTTCGTTTCATGTAGGCCCCTTTTCCTCTTCTTCGAACTTGATTTCTTTTCTCGACTGCAGCTCTGTCGTTTGATGTAACACCGCCGCCCAACACAGACCCAGGGATATTTTTTTCCGGGTGAGGAAAAAAAGAATATTTTCCTCTTCCGCCCACCGTCTTCTGTGAAGGATAGGAAACTGTATGCCCGCACGCGCCTGGCTTTCCCGCACACTGCAAACTTTTTTCTACCCTAACCAATTGAAGGGATCTCCGTTGGTAGCAGAAATGAGCCAATGCCTGGAAGAGAAATCCCACACCACCAACACGAGTGCCCTGATGTAAAACCCGCAATTTGTGTTCCTACATACGGTCAATGCCGTGCACCTGAAAAAACTTGAATGCTTTTGTCGTTTGATATGTTTACCTGTTTTGCCAGACGAACATTTTTGATCTACCTATGGACTCAACGTCAAACTAATGTTGTAAGCCAAAATGAAGCTGTGTCCTCTCATTTCCCCTGCCACACTCTCGTGAGGGGGGAGAGAAAGGGTTTTATTTCATGCCTGGAAAATCCCCCATCGGCCCAAATCTAGCCCTGCAAACAACGATGAATGTCTGCTGTGCCATCATCCCGCCCCCTTATATTCCACCAAAAAAGAAACACGCACACTCATGTCCCCAACAGAAAGATTATTATTTTCACCCGATCCCTCCCATCCCCACAAACGAAACAAAAAAAACCGTGTCCGCAAGTGTCGACGACGAAAGACGATGTTGATAAATGATGGAAAATGTTCACTACTACAACAACTACAACTACCTTTAATTGCTACGGTACAATTGACTAATAAAAGCGAACCAGCCTCTATAGTTCAAACTTGATTGAGGAACAATTCGAAATTCGAAACGAAAACTGTCCGGGAAACGATGGTGGAAATGTTGGTTTTGAAAACTATGATTTTCAGAGGTTACGAAGAGGAACTGGGCCTCCTTGGGCATAAGAGGAGCGTGGGGGAAGAGGTCAGCGACGATTGGGAAGGAGCCCAAATACGTAATGATAACGCCGGAGAAGCTGCACGGTAAGATGGTATTTCTGAAGAATCAGCAACGTCCAAATTGAAAAAAAAGTTTATATAGGGCATGGCAACAGCAAGCGGCCATGACTTTTCTTTTCTTTTCCAGCCATAAACGAAGGTTTGGACAAGCGGACGCGGGGCTGGCTGGCCCTGAGGGGACTCTGGGGGAAGAGGAAGAGGTCGGGGGACATCGCCACACAGGTGCTGGAGGAGGAGGAATCGCCGAGGGAGAAGAAGCTGATCCCGAAGGTGTCGGAGGAGGAGCTGCGGCAGATGTTCGGGCAGCAGCAGCAGGAGGAGGAGGAGGAGGAACAGTAGGAGTAGAACAGCAGCATAAGAACAAGGTTGTTGTTTCAAGGACCTGGAAAAGCTCATATCACCTATGGTAGCTGAAATAGTAAGGCGCATATGCCAATGAAATTGCGCCGCGAAAAGAAACAAAAGGGAGGAATTCATGAATGCGACGAAAAAGGCACACACATTCCCTTTGTAAGAAGAAAACCTGCACTTCTGGTCGAAGACGGATCCAGATCAAAAGACAATTTTAGATGTTTTTCACGCGACGACGACGAATTCCCACTTGTGTTTTCTTTTCCCCACGTCCCCCATAAGATAACTTGGAAGAAGATGAATCGCCAAGGCCATGGAAGAAGGAAATCCCATATCACTCTTTGTTCTTTTCTTCTTGACTGCTACCGTACTATTTTTTTGCTAAAAATTTTCCCGAGCTCCCATCCTTTTCCACTCTTGTCCTGTGTCCGCGCTCCCTTGATGTGCAATAAACGGCGCCTCCTCACATGTGTCCCCCATTCTCTCCTCCCCTAGGAGGGGTTCTTCGAGGTTGAGAGGGGAAGGGAATCAAAAGGGAAACGGGCGGAGACACAAGAGGAAAAAACATAAACAGAACAGAATCAGATCAAAGAGGTGTGAACGACTGGGACAAGTCAGACAAGAAGCATTTCGCGTCTGCATTGGTTCACACCTGTCGACAGGTGCGGCAAGAAGTGTCAGCAGACTCAGCACTTCCCATTCTATGTTATAAAGCCTCGAGCAGAGATAATGTTTCGCGTGGCCTCCCTGCCCCTGGCATTTTGCCACAGGATAGTTCAACAGGCCCCCTCTCTCGGCAGCAGGACCCTGTCCACGTCCTGCCGCAGGTGCCAGGAGGCCTCTCCCACTCCGTCCACTCCGTCCAAGTCCTCCGCCTTCTTCGACTCCCGCGTGCAGTCGGAGCTGCGGCGCCTGACTTGCGCCGACCTGGGGCGTGTCTTCCGTGTGGCGCGGCGCGGGCAGCAGATCGTGGCGCCGGAGTACAGGTTCGTCACGCGGGAGGAGCTCAGGGATCTGCAGGAGAAGGCGCAGAGGGACGCAGAGAAGAAGCTGCAGATGCCGCCCGTCCTGGAGGCCAGGGACGACTCCGCCGCGCGGGTGTTGGACGACGACCCGGCGCTGCGCGGCTACGACGCCGCCAAGCTGGTGGTGACCGACATCACTTACGGCGTGCACGAGCGCGACCGCGTGGTGGCCGTCAGGGAGGCGGACGGGGTGCTGCGGGAGGCCACCTGGGCCGAGAGGGACAGGGTCAACCAGGTGTACTTCCCTCGCGAGGGCAGGAAGATCGACGAGCCCGCCATGTTCAAGCCGGAGGCGCTGGCGGAGATCCTGGGGCCGGAGCGGTACGAGTACGTGCTGGACCGCAACTGCGTCCAGTTCGAGCCGGACCACCCGGCCTTCATCCGGACGGCGGAGGCGGTGTACCGGCACGTGGACGAGGGCGGGCACTACGACGCGCTGTTGAGCACCCGCCACTACGGGCCCATGGTGTTCCACCTGGCGTGGGAGCGGAGGGCGGACGACCTGATGGCGCACTACCTGGGCAAGGGACGGTGGGAGGGCGCGCACTCGCTCGTGCGGGTCTTTGCCCTGCTGCACCCGGAGAGCGCCTCCGCCAATGCGGCGGACAAGGAAGGACTCAGCGAGCTGGACAGGCTGCGGATATACATCAAGGACGACTCGGGCAAGTCTTCCAAGGTCCACATCTGCCTGGAGTCCGCGCTGGAAAAAATGGGCGGCGCCGAGGACGCCAAGTCAGTTTCGAAAGAGTCGTAAAATTAAAAATCTAATAAAATGTTGAAAAGTGCACCTTTTCTGTGAATTTTATTTTGACTAACATGTTTGTATTTTGATATGATTACATTGATCTTACTGGTTATCACTTACGGCTTTTACGTAGATAAATATCGGCTGCAGATCGATCACTTTTGCATTGCATCACAATGAAATCAAAATTCACTTAGATAACATGAAAATTTGCCCGGTTCCATAACAAAAACAAAAAAGAAAGGAGAAACATGATCTCGTGGTTTTCTTTGAGAATACGTGAGAGCCAAAATGCAACTATGGTTCCAACTTCCAAGCTCGTTCTTCAGTTCCCCTTCCTGCCCTCTGCGAGGAAGTCTGTCCTGATGGAGGACGGCAGGTGAGCCTCCAGGGCCGCCGACGCCTCCTCCCTCTCGCAAGTCAGAGATTCGAGGAAGAGCGTGGCGGTCCGGACCTCTTGCATAAGCGGCGATGAGCAGTGCGAGGAAGATGACTTGGACGGCTTGGAGGCGAGGCTGGCGGCCTCGGAGTGGGACCTGACGTACTGAGCCACGTACGAGATGACCGTGTCGCAGACGAAATTTGGATATTGTCTAGGATAAATGAGAATACAATGGCAGCGTAGTTAGACCTTAATATATGTAACAGTTCCTCGTAGCAGTACCTAAGAAGGCAAGAGTATCCCAACGTGAAGACGTATCCGTCAAAGGGATCCTGGTGCTTTTTGCCGATGAGGCCTCCCGCCTTGGAAGAGTAGTTGGCCTTGGGCAGAGCAGTGATTAGTGCAAGGAAGAGGAGCTCGGGAAATTTCGGGGGAGGCGAAACCATCACGTAGACCTGGAGAGGGTAAATCTGCAGTTGTACGAATTACAAGAAAAAAATCGTTGGAAGTGGGAACTACCTGTTGGCCAGGTTCGCTCATGCCACTGCGCTGCAGGTACGAAGACAGTTTGCACAATATCTGGCTGCTGCCGTCCTTGTCGACGTAGCGGCGATCGACAGTTTTTTTCCCGCTATCGTGCTGGAGATCCTTCTTCAGTGACAACATCATGGTTCTTCAATAATGAATAATGAGATAACAAAAACAAGACCCAACACATGACGAAAAACACGTACTGGTTCATTGCGTTGAGCGACGAGCAGAGTCCTTTGGCTTGGACGTTGGCGGCCAGGTAGAGTCGGTGCGCAAACTGCTTCCGTAGGAGCTGCAGGTGGCCCACGCTCACGATCGTTTCTACCACGGAGGACAGGAGCTTAGGGGACTTCCCGGTAAAAGAGGCGTAGAATCTGCAATGCGCAAGTGAAATCTCGGAAATTTCAAAGGTGCGCTGGCAAAAGAACTCACTTTGTCGGCTGCGCGATCACATTGTCCGTGGGATTAAGACTGTTCCCAAGGTTGTCCAGCGCCTCGGCCCACGACTTTTCCCTCTTCAGGGTCTTGTCCACCAGGTCGGAGAGGTCCGTGAGGGTGGCAGCCACCCTGAATCCGACCATTCTGTCCAGCGCTGCCAACCCCCTTGGCCCCACCGCTGCCTCCAGGGCGGCAGCCAGCTCAAGGGCGCCGGCAACCTCGGAGAAGTTCTCCAGGTGGGAGTGGAGACAGTCGAACCAAGATTGCACAGAAGGGACAAACACTGTCGTCCTGAAATACAAAGAAAATAAACTCTCGTAATCAATTGCTTAAAAGTTAAAGTAAAACTCACTTTGGGCTGGTGACCCTCAGGATTTCATCCAAGAGCAGCCCTAAGAACGAGCCGCCGTCGGACTCCTCCGCGCCGTCCACCACCGCAGAGAACTCTTCGTGCCAGATCTTCAACCCGTTGATCCCGATGTGGTCCTGCGCGTACTCCAGAGATCCCCTGAGGCCCTCCAGCCTGGCCGCCAGTGACCCCAGCCTGGAGGAGAGTTGTGGCGAGGAAGAGAACCCGCTGCCTCCGAATGAGAGCTCTTTGTTCGTGGCTGCGCGGATCTGCCTGGAAAGCTCCCTCCGAATGCCGTCCTGAAGAAGCTGCCTGGCGTCAAGCTGAATCACGCCAACCAGCGTAGACTTGAGGGCCAGCATGCCCTCGGCAAAGACGGACACCGAGTGCGTCAGCTTGGCTAGCTGGAAATACGTAGAAGAAACATACTCGTGTCGAAAATTGGCCTGAGTCACTTTTACATGCGCATCGTTACCTCCATCCTCTTGTCCAGCTGGGCCAGCTCCTTCATCCTTTCCCTCTCCATCCTGGGCGGCAGCGGCTCCATCCCCCCTTCTGTGCCCGGCGTCCTCAGCCGGGCGATTTTCCCCAGCAAACCGAAGACGGTCTCCGGGATGACCTGGAGGACCCTGGTAACATAATCCACCATCTGGGAGGAGTAGAAGCGGGAGACGGAGGCGAGGGCGGAGGGGGCGCCGGACTGGCCGATGCGGAATACTGGACCTTCCAGGGCAAACGACAGCTAGAAGTAAAAGCATAATAATGTACGGAGTACTGTAGTCGAGTTTTATGTCTCTTATACACATGATTAGAGATACCTTGAGAAAAGTTGCCCTGAGCCGCCCCACCAACTTTGGGTCTTTCCTCACGCCGTTCCTCATCAGATCGGTGAACGCAGAGTCCATGGTGTCGCCCCAGGCGTAGCTCAGATCGCCGATGACTGCAAGAGTCAGGTCAAGATCCATTAAACATGAATACTACCCAAAGAGCCCAATCTATAATTAAGATTTCAAACCTTGTAGCGTAATGAGGACCTCTTCCTTTACCCCAGCCAGCCGTATCAGTCGGTGCAGTCCCTCTTTGGCGTCGGCCAGGATCTGCTTGACCTGGACGTTGGACTCTAGCGCGTCGAACTCGAGCGCCCTGTCCAGGGCCTCCACCACCGTCACGGCGGTTCTCCCGGCGGACTGAGGCTCAGCAGAGTCCAGGGAGGCCACTTGGGCCTCTCGTTCAAGAAACCAGGCCTGCAAAAATAGGTCCTGGCTGATTTTTTTACGTATTCAGCTACAAAGTTAGGACTACCCACCTGAAGCTTCTTGTTCTTGGCAAGGGCCTTGCCGAACAGGGTTTGCTCTCCTGAATAAAAGTCGGCCAGTTCCCTCATCCTCTCCCTTCATAAAAAACCCACAATTTTCCACCGTTCATCGTGTCATATTTTTCAGTTTGACGAACTGACCTGCACTCCACCTTGGCCTTTTCCCAAGCCTTCTCCCTTCCCTTGAGCGCTCCCCTGTACATGGCTCGAAGTCTGAGTTCAAACTCCGCCGTGTTAAGCAGCAGTCTGAAAAGCAACGCCAGGTGCGGGGGAGATGACAATGCCTCCTGCTGCAGTTGCTGCTGCTGCTGGCGCCTCCGAAGGCTTCCGAAGCCGGAGAAGGTCGCCAGGGGTAGTCGGCAGTCCGACAAAACCTGATCCCTCAGCTGGCGGCACTTCTTGATTTGCTCAGATCCTGCAATAAGAACGCAAAATGAAGGAAACTATTTATTGGGGAAATGTGCGGCACCACCCACCCGGGCTCAACTGCGCCGTGTGCAGTAGCAGCCACCTGAGCGCCACGTTACACTCCCGCACCATGTTGAGAACCTTGACGACGTGGTCCAGCAGGGTCTCCTCCGACAGAGCGCCCTCCCTCAGGAGCTTGTCAGTCTCCTCTGCCATCGTCTGCGCAAGTTGAAAGTTATGGCAATTTGATACAGAAAGAATAATATGGAGCAGTACCTCTGCTCTCTCTCCGTACCGCATGCAGACTTCTCTCACGTTCGGCTGTCTGAGCGAATGAGACAGAGCTGACTTGGCGGCCTGTGAGGACATAGCAAAGTAGAGTGTGCAAAATAAACTTGTACCATTAGTTTATGGCACTACCTTGTACGGTTCCCACCATTCGGCCAAATTTGCCAGGGATCCCATGTAGGAAGACACGACCCAGTTGTCGGAGAAGAAACGGTCCACGATCTGCAATATCTCTAGTCAAAACCGTGCTTGCTTCAAGACACAGGTGCTTGGTCCGGGTACCTCTTTCATGAGGACTTGATCGTCGCGCAGGATCTGGGGCGAGAAGAAAAGGCAGACAAAGAGCATGGAGGCCTGCTCCGAGAGAGCAGTAGATCTATGCTCTGGATCTGCACACACACACACACACTAGATAAAAACACTGTTCAAACAGTCAAAGACCACCTCTATACCTGGGTAGCACCTGGCCACTCGGAAGTAGAGATCGTCCGACCTCAGCTTGGCGACGGCAAGCGAGACGAACCTCTCCGGCAGCGGCAGCCGGAAGAAGAGGGACTCGGGATAGTTGGGGGGACGCTTCCATGAGCCACCACCGGAAGATCCCGACGAATATCCGGTAGATCTGGGGGAAAAAATGTCCCTTGTTTCTCAGAGGCATTTTCTATCGCAAATTAACGTTACCTCATCAGTTTGCAGATGTCGTCGATGGAGCCAGCATCATCGAACTCCTCTGACAAGTCTTGGCCTATGCGAATGAAAAGTACAATAAGTACAACCTCTTTGCTACCGATAGACAAGTGTTTTCCACCGCAGCTCACCTGAATACCTGTAGAATGCGACAAGCAGCCTCTCCCTGACTGGCCCCTCCAGGTGATGGTCCAGAAGCAGCAGGAGGCAGCCATACACGTACAGGCATTCGCACTGAAAAGAGGAAAGTGCTTTGAAGTGCGAGCTCAGGGAAACAGATCAGTCTTGTCTTCTCACCAGGAGCTGCCTTCCGTCCGGGTCTTGAAACGCCCCCTCCAGCGTGGCTCCCAGGAACCTGCCCTTGATGAGAGCCTCGGCCGCCCTCCCCAGCTGGGCCCCCACCCGCCGCACGGAGGCGAACAAGCGGTAGAACTCGGCCAACTGCTCCAGGTGCGCCGCGCGGAGCTCCTCGTCGGCGGCGGAGAGGGCGGCGCTGGACTCGACGCGCGCCTCGGCCGCGTCAGGGGAGCGGAAGTAGGCGAAGTCGAGTGAGGCCACCTCTCCGTACCTGGCCGCCTCCGCGCGCGGCGGCCGAGAAGAGTAAGGAGGGGGTACCTTTGAGGCCAGCCTCTGCACCTGCGCCAGCGCGGCGTGTGCGCCGGAGAGGGCGCGCAGGAGTGCGCCGCCGCACTGGCTCTCGTGGAAGTCGGACGAGGAGG
>JAAUYJ010113200.1_pt1 | contig 10679 bp, 13 predicted proteins | sample 7278031 | NCBI WGS metagenome assembly JAAUYJ01 (sample SAMN14350222, study PRJNA611818) | marine sediment metagenome | isolation source: surface marine sediment (1.8m) | place: French Polynesia: Moorea | collected 2018-08 | reverse complement strand
GGGGTTCAGACCAGGTAGGAGATGGTGGCTCGGACCAGGTTGGAGGAGGAGGGGGTTCAGACCAGGTAGGAGATGGTGGCTCGGACCAGGTTGGAGGAGGAGGGGGTTCAGACCAGGTAGGAGATGGTGGCTCGGACCATGTCGGAGGTGGTGGGCTAGGCTTTGACCACACTGGCGGCGGCGGCGTTTCCGACCAACCCGAAGTTTTGCACATCGCGTAAGAGGAACACGATCCTGCCTCGCAATATGCGCACTCTCCCTTGCAGTCGCTGTCCTCTACGCACTCTGGCTGTGGCTCCTCCTCCCACTTGCCCCCGGCCGTGGAGGGCTGCTCCTCCACCCACACAGTAGGAGACGGGGGAGTTGGCTCTTCTCCCAAACCCGTGGTTGTTGATGGAGGTGGAGATGGCGGCGTCGGTTCCTCCCACCCTGAATGGGTTGGAGGCGGAGGCGATTCTGCAACAAGTTTCCTAATTGAAAGGACAGGAAAGCTGCGTGATAATTTAGAAGTCTACCCTCAGGCGGCTTGCACATGTCCCCGTCTTTCCTTAGACAGACGCTCTTTCCCCCCAGGACTGGCACTGCGGTGCAAGTGAAGGAAGGGTCCTCGCAGGATCCGCCAGCCTCGCACCTGTTTCAAGTAGGAAGCATATGATAGTACGGACCTGCTCTCCTAGCGATCCCGGTCCTCTTCCCCCAACCCACCTACATTGCTTTGGCAGCTTCTCGTACGACTCGTAGTGGCACTCTCCGTCGCAGCACATGGTGCCGCGGCACTCCGTCACGCAGTCAGTGTCCTAAGAAGACATGTTGATCATAGTTGCGGTCCGTTTCTTAAGACGCCATCTTGTTCACCTGGCAGCACCAAGGGCATAGCGGTCGGCATGTGTTGTCCACGATGCATCCTGGCCCGTGTCTGAGCAGCATCTCATAGTCGTCGACGCAAAGAGAGTCCTCGCACTTTTGGCAACGGCCGCAATCAGAGTCCCCGTGGCACATCGGGCACTGGTTGGAGCTGTCCTTGGCCTGATGGAAGAATGTTGATGCTGTTGCTACAGCTGGCAGTGCAAGGGTTTCAATCGTTTCTGCCGCATCCCCATTTAGAAACATCCCCGGCATCTTCATCCTCTGACCTTGCAGTAGCACTTGCCGTGGACGCACTGCAGCACCGAGTGGCCGCAGTCGCAGTTGAGGCCGCTGCCGCAGCTGGCGTAGAACGGGCGGCAGTACTTGTACCCTCGCTTGCTCTCCTGCATTTCAGGAAAAGATGCCTCTCACAGAAAAAAGTCCTGTTCCAGGATCTCTCTTGCCTTGTCCTCGTAGCAGCCGTAGTGATCCGGGCAGTCAGAGTCGGAGTGACACCACTGAGCCGTGCACATTCCATTGTCGCACCTTATTGTTGGCGCGATATTGAAGTATCACTCTACCATCCATTCTGTTAAATATGTGTCAAGCTTGATCCTCACTTGCTTGGATACTTTGTGAGCGCCTTGCACTCCTCGTCCCCGGAGCAGACCTTCCTCTGGCAGAGCTGGTTCACGCAGATCTCGGTGGAGGTGCATTCCTCGTTGTAGCGGCACCTAAGTATAGCAGAAAAAAGCATTATTGTAGGTTATACATTCCGTATAATTTTTGAATTGATCCCCTCACTTTGATCCCGGCGCCCTTGTGAGCTTTGCTGCGTTCTTGTTCTTCTTCCTGGAGCAGAATCCCTTGTGGCAGTGCCTGTGGTGCCTCCCGGCGTCGCCGCCCGCGAGCTTGTCGCAGATGGAACGGTCCTTGCATTTGACGGAGAGGCACTTGCCTGCCGTTGGGTAGAAACTGTCATTTTTTATTTGCCAATTTCCACATTCTCACTGCCGACCGTTTAGGCAGACTGTCCCGTAGATGCAGTCCTTGTCGTCCTTACAACCAGAGGAGGACTTTGTCACGTTCGCCAAGGGGGACTTTCCGCTCCGGAGGCCCTTGGCCGCCTTCCCCCCTTTGGCGCCCCTCTTTCCGTGATGCCCGTGTCGTCGGCGATGCTTCCCGCGTTTCTTGCCATGGTGGTGCACCTTGAAGTGCTTTCCCCTCCGGCGATGTCCCCTGTGGCGGTGACGGTGGTGCCTCTTTCCTTCCCCCTTTGCCTTTCCTTGATGGCGGCCTAAAGTTTCCCGATTTTTTAAAGCAAATTTCTTTATTTCACTATTTTCCCGAAAACCTACCGAATTTGTGGTCCTTCTTTTTTGTCCTATGTTGAGTCTTGGATGTTCCTTTGCGTTCTTTCGAACTGTCGGATCCTTCCTTCCTCCCTGATGCGATTGAGGCCTTTCCCTTCGGGACCTCTACATTTTTCTTTTTCTAACAGACTGTTCCAAGTGTCAACAAGTAATTATATTAAAGACATCATTGCATTGCATTCCAGCCATGCAGGGAAATAATTATTTGATTGGTAATACTTTTTTACGATTTGCAGAACTTCATCAGTCTGAAAGACCTTTTCGCTTTTTCTCCTTGTCCTTCTTCGAATTTTCTTTTTTCTTGCCCACGGCATTTCCAATGCTCGCCTTGGAGAGAAGCGTCCCCTTCCTCTTTCTCTTCGACGTCTTCCCACCTCTCACACTCTTCCTGTCGTGATCTTTCCCTTTGGCATTCGACTTCTTCGGTTTCTTGTTTCCCAAACTCCTGAGAGCCCCTTTGAGCTTGAATTTCCGCTTATGATGTTTCTTCTTCCTTTTCTTCCTTCCTTTCGCGTGTTTCTTCCCAGATTTTCGTGGACCGCCCTTCTTCTTTGGAGAGGACTTTACGCTCATGGACCTCACTTCTGAATCTGAATAGGGGCCAGTGGACTTGATCTTCGTCGGCGGAGGAGAGAAATCGGGAATCCTGCGCGGGGCATCCTCAGATACATTCTGGTTGTCATGCTTGCCTGCAAGGAAATTTGGATCTGGCAGGGATGCACTTATGAAAGACTTTGTAGCGATGGCGGCCGACACTTCTTTTGGACCGGCCCTCTTTTCTTCGGGAGAAACGTCGTCGTGGTCCTTTTTCCTGTGCCTCTTCCACAGCCTCCTCTTCTTACCCAACAGCTCCTCTTCCCCCCACCCAGTGTGGAAGAAGGAGAGCAGGAAGAGGGAGGCGGAGAGCAGCGCCAGGGCCCTCATCCCAGGCTTCACCGAGACACGTTCAAATCATCGTTCAAATATGTCCCGCCGTTGAACACATTTCCTGTTTATTTATGGCCTTTTTTTCGCATGCAGTAACTCAGCGGCAGGGGCAAACTCGACTGTGTCGAACATGGCTGGGGTACAAGGAAAGGAGGAGAAGGCGTGCCTTTTTCCCTCGCATTTGTCGGAACCCCCTCTCAAGCCAAAAAAGGCTCTCTACGGACGGACGCTCCTAAAGTGGAAGATATGGTCTTAAATCCCCTGGAGACATCTCGCAGCAGCCTGATTAATAAGCCTCTAAAATCCCCCCTCCTACCCCGTGCAAATGAGACGCCTCGAGGGAGGAAAGGAGTGAGAAGAGGACCTGGGAGGAGAGAAGGAAAGAGGAAAGGCAACATCATCCAACCTCATTAAATTAAAACAAGACTGAGTAGACCCATTCCCACCCTTCCCCATCCGACGGTATTCCGACCTGACTGAAAAAGCCCCTTTTTCTAAAGGAATTCGTGAAGAAGTAGCATCCGGCTGCTTCCTCCCTGTACTGAACAGTACCAATTTTCTTCTCTCTCAATCGCGAGACCGTTGGCCGCTGCCACCGAAAGAGAGGAGAGAGGAGAGCATCAATCTCTTTTTCCTCCCCCGACGGTCCAACCCACCGAAAACATGCCCCCTCTTCTTCTCCATTCCATTCCAGCCGCCGGCATCTCCTCCTCCTCCTCCTTCTGGGGTTGGTGGTCGGCGGCTGGTGGGAGGGACGTAAGTGTCGGCACGAGCCAGAGATGGTCCTCCTGCAGCCACCCGCCGGTGTCGGATGGAACGGGCAAGCAGTGACCAAAACAATCACTCGACACCACCGACTCCGGCTATGGAATCATCAACCTAAGGGGGCATCTGCTCCGGGCGATCCTCGCTCCCCCCCGCAAACACTTGCCTCCGTCCCTCTCCCCCGATCTCACAATAGGCGGAGGGGGAGGTTTAAAAATGTCCAGGTGAAAAGTAGAGAGCAGCATCAATGAATCCGTTCCGACAGCGGCGTAAACCTCTGACCATCCAAAAACATTAGAATTTCTGGACGTCTTTCTTAGCCATAGGTCCTCCCCATGCGCTATTTTTTCCCTTTGCCCAAGATAAAGCAATCAGGGGGGGAAGGAGAAAGAGTGAGATAAATGCGACACCATTTGCCAGGAGGAGGAAGATGGGTTCCATTAGTCTAATGAGCAGCCAGCCGCCCAAGAAGGGGGGGGGGGGAGAGGAGTGGAAGAAAAATTGGTGGAGCAGCGACGGATTGGAGGAGGGAGGAAGAAGCCCCAGGTCCCTGTCCTGGGTCTGGAGAAGGACTGCCTACCGGACCTTTTTGTTCTCCTCCTTTCTCTCCGGAGCAATCTCGCGTTCTGGGTAACTGACGGACATTGCAACAACTCTTTGGTCTCCCAACCTGAGAATGGCTTCAGAAGGCCGAGGCGTTGGTAAATCCCATCCTACACCCTACAGTAAAAAAATCCCACACATTTCTTCGAAGGGCAAAAGCAAGATGCCAAAAAAATCTGCTCTTTTATTCATGCTTTCTATGAGAAAAACGAACTTTTAACCGTCGCCCGCGCTTAGCTCCTTTTTCTCCACTCTACACATTCTCCCCCGGAATAGTCATAATTGGTCATGAGCAGGTGTGTTCCAGCTTCAGGATCAACCGTAACTCGGCACAGGGTGTGTATTTCTTACAATTTTTAACATCATTTTGGTCAACTTTAAAAAGAAAGCTTTTTTTAAAAAAAACACTCGTTTTTCTCTTCCTCCGGAAAAAAACGACCTACGACGTACGACAGGTATATTCGTATACTCGTGCAGTAGGTGCAGTTTCCTCGTCTCCATCGGTAGCATCCAAAAACGAGGAAAGAGGAAGAGGGGAGAGACGGGTGAGAGATCCATTGTGATGCTCTTCCGCCCCCCTTCCCTCGACGACCCAGTCATTGCGCCGCTCGCTGGCATGTCGCGCAGGCGGAACAGGAAGTATGTTAGGAAGGGGCGGCGGCGGCGGCGGCGGCGACCCACTCACGGCGGACGGACCCGCCGTGTTGAAATGCGGAACTCATCGTAAGGGGAAACCGCCGGCCTTGTCACCTGGCATCTCTTTTAAAAGCAGCTATGTTCAAAAAGATGGCATTTCATCGAGGAACTTATTGTCGTCGGGTGAACACAGGGAATTTTTTTCGCGGCGTCCCCCAAGTTTTGCTACGTTTCGCGGGCAAGCTTTTTTGAGGGGGGAAATACTGGAGGGAAAAGAAAATACAAAGGAGTCTGGAACGAGTGAAGGGGGAATGGGGGCAGATGCTCCGTCGAGGATCTCGATGGGGTCCTTTTGGTAATTCCGAGAGATCTCTTTTCTCTCCTCGAAGGGTTCGCCGTCCGTCGGTTGGATGCTACAACAGACGATGGAAAGAGGGACAAAAACGGTTATTTAAAGGGAAGAAAAGGGGGGGAAACTGTTCCATGCGTGTGAACGCGTTGGGCTGATGGGCTTTTTTACTACCATATCCTGTACGTAGTATAAGCCCTTTCCTCGCCGGCTTTGGCTCTGTCTCTCTCAGACTAGACGGTGGCGTCGGCGTCGTCGAGGGGTGTCGGGTTCGTGATGCCAACGTGTTGTGCTTGTTGTGTGGCGGTGCTGGCATTGTCTGGATGTCTGTGTAAGAGTGTGTTACATCTTCTTGGCAAGGAGACACTTTTTGGATGCTGAAGAGAAATTCTCAAGTATGCTTTCGTCCAAACAATAGATCTTATTTTCTATGTGTGGATGTTTCTTGCGTTGCATGCTTGGTCTAAACAACGCCTTCGAAATTAATTGTTGATTTTCTCCGTGTGATTCGAGCCACCTCAAGGTCAGCGGCGGTCTCTCCGGCGGAGAAGGCAAAAAATCACCACAATTAGGGCGACTTTTATTACAGGGATGGGCGGGGTGCACGAACTCTTCTTCCTCCTCCACGCTGGGGTGATCAGCCTAAGTGCCCCTCCCTCCCTCCCTCCCTCACCCTCGAATAATTCCAAGCACGCTCGATTCCCGAACACACGACCGCGCCCCCGCCTTACAGTATACCGAAAAACCAAATCGTCCAGCCCGTGTCGCCCCTTTCCTTGCCGTGTACAGTACAATGCGTCATGCAGTAGATATCTCCTTTCTCCGCGGCAATCGTAGCATATCCGTCCGCGGCGACGGTCAAAGGCAAGCATGAGGGCGTAGATGCCTCCCCCTCCTTTTGAATACGGAATCTTCTTCTTCTTCACGGTCGGGCGACTTCTTTAGTCTCTTCGGCGGAAAAAAGATGTGTGAGAACTTCTTGTGGGAATCCGAGAAACGTCCGTGGGAATTCAATTAGGCTGCTCTTTGGACAACCGGAAGGGGAGGGCACCCATGTGTGCTGAGGGGAGGGAGGAGTCGGATTCTTGTTTTGATGGGAGCACAAAAAAGAATGCAGACAAAGAAAAAGAAGAAAAATGGCTCCAGAATTGAATGGAACCTCTTCCCTCTCCTCCTCCTCCTTCTGTTTGGCTCACGCCCACACCGGATGTGAGGGAGGGAGAGGGAAAAGTCGGGAGATAAAAAAGTGTCACTGAGCAGCACTGTTGTCGCTCGGCCACTCCCACCAAAAAAAGTGGGGGGAAAAGAAAGATAATTTTTATTGCGCTTCTAGATTCGTGAGACGACGGCGCGCCTTCTCTCTTCGTGTATCAGTCGGGTTGTGATGTGAGGTACGAAAACTGCTCGTTATAATGGTATCTCTCCGTAGTACCTGCTTCTGTGAAAGACGACCATGTTTTAAATATGTAGGTAGCAAAGCGGCGAAATAACACCTTGTTTCCAACATTTCGGAGAGTTTTCTGAAAGTGATCTCAATTCTTTGGTTCTATGAACATCCCCACATTCCCAGCAGCACAGGAGGGCAATAAAATCTAGGCCAATTTATAAATTGGGAGTTCCAAATTTGGCCGCTCGCTGTCGATTTCACGCGCGGTGAAAAAATCTTTCTGGCTGTGTATTTTAATTGCGACGGTGGCCCTCTCAGGTCCTCTCGCTTCTATTTATGGAAAACGGAGGTGCACAGTCCATTCAAAATTGGAGGAGGAGCGGGCGCAATCGCCATCATCATCTTCATTCTGTCTGGGTCTGGCGCCTCGTCTAGTCTGCCGAATCAAAACGCGGAGGTAGAGATGCGAACGATTGGTTTATTGAGGGGAGCTCCGATGAAAGGGCCTATTCAAAACAAAGGAAGAAAAAAGAGGATCTCTGCTTGGGTCGTCGCAGACTTGTCTACAGGCCTCTCCATTGACGGTGATTGAAAGCGGGCCGCGAGAGCGTTGACCTGGCATGGATGTGAGTCGATGTGTGTTACCTAATCTGATAATCAAATCTGCCTCAAATCGTAGTTTTTCGTTTTTTTTTCATGCAGGAAAAAAGCATACGTCAGCAAAATTGCTTCCCCGGGTGAAAGTTCCGAATAAAAGGTTTCCCTTTCTTTCCTTTCCCCCGAAGCTCCATTTGTCAAAGAAGGAAAAGAAAAGGAGGGAGAAGGCGGTGGAAAAGGCGCCGAGGGAGGAAGAAGAGGAGAAATCGAGAAGTCATCGCGGAAAATGAGCTGGAGCGTGGAAAGGAGAAAATAAAATCCCGGCGTTTTGTCTTCTCGAGTTTCTTAATTCGGAGCAGGAAGAGAAATGACTTGTTTGACGCTCCCCCTCCACCCTTGACAACAAGGAGCGCAGTTTTTCTGATTGCTCTGCTTTCGCCTGCGACACATGCAAAGTTTCATTTCGCAGTCCTGTACTTCCAGGCAACAGTTTCTCGCTGTCCAATGTTCTTTGATCTTGTACACACTCTCGTCTTTTATGCATGGAGGAGTACTCCTTCGCTTGGAGAACAACACGATGAGGAGGGGGAGGAATTTTTTTACTTCTATGGCGTCGGAATTGCCTCTTTCCTTCTTCCCGTTGCCCGGGAGAGTCCACATTTATCGAAACATGTTCTTTTCTGCCTCATTCGTTTTTTACTGTTTCCCCATAATGCGGTTCTTAAAACAAGGGGACACACGGTGTCTTCAAATTCGTGCCTTCAGGGAAACCTGACGTACCCTACAACAGTTTGCAATTTGAACTTTAGGCCTTTTTTGCCTTGCACGCGGTGTTGAAGAAGGTTTATTTTAGCAACGGCTTTTGGTCGGAAATTCTCGCTCAGCAGACAAAGAGGGAGAAGGGAGGAAAGGAAGCTTAAGAGGAGCATTGAAGGGCCTTTTAAGCCCTTTCACGATAATGACAAAGAAGCAGGGATTGAAGGGGAGAGAGGGAGGGGAGAGAGCTCTTACGTGGAAAGGTGGAATGGAGATAGACGAGAAGAGGCCTCGGCCGACGCCGACCTCTCCATCCTGCAAAGCCTCCCAATCCTATCTATCCTCTTTCTAACAGTGAGGGAGGGAGGGGGAGATAGCGAAGAGGCACAATTTCCTGAAGTGGTCTCTCTCTCCCCCCTCCCCCATCCTCCACGAGCCTTTGAGCCCTCTCGTCCTCCCCTCCTTGCTTTTCCCCTTTCCGGCATAAAGCTCTGAACGCCCTCTCACTCAAACACTGAGAAGAGAAGACCCGCAATCTTTCGAATAAGGTGACATAGAGATAGATCAATGACGGGCGTACCAAGGAAATACGGGTGGTGGGGTCAAAGTAAGCTACAAACAGAGTAGCATAGATCTTTGTGGTTACCTTTCCTTCCACCGCCACCTTCTTTTTTTGTGTACGTATGTATGTAGACCAGCCTTTTTCCTTCGAGTAAAAAAGGGTGGTATATGGAAGGAGAAACGAGGGGCAGGCCGGAACAGTCGTTTTGGGCGGAGAAGGAGACTCAAGTTCCCCTGTTTGTTCTTCGAGAGAAGCGGATGAAGGGTTTTGGAAGAGAGGAGGAGGACAGGGAAGGGATCGTTCATGAAGTGGGGCTCGAGTTGAGTGGATCGGGGAGGGATGAGGAGGAAGGAGAAATAATGCACACAAGAGCTCGAGAAAGATGATATATATCAGGAGGGATTCGCCGATTCGTGCATAGTTCCACGTTCAAGCAAGTAGAGTAGCTATTTCGCCTCTCTACTGCGCACTGTGCGGCATTCTTGTCAGTGGGGCAACCAACAAGCAATTTTAATGTTTTGTCTCCAAGCTCGTGGGAAACTAGGGGGGAAGAAAATTGCGAAAGTCTATCTTGGCCGGCCCAATTCCCCGACGGACTCATATGAACAGCAAAAAAGTGGAAGACGAGGAATGTCAAACACGCCCCCCTCCTCTCCTCTTCCGCCTCCGCTTGAGTCACCGCAGCATGATTAAATGGCCGCCGCCGCCGCCCTCTTCTCCTTCCTCCTTCCGCTTGCTTGCTTGTCTGAGTTTCCCATCTTTTTTGGCGTGCAAACACACAAAAAATATAACGTCGCAGTCTCTTCTTCCCCTTCCCACCTTCCTGCCTCCTCGTACTTCCCCGCCCTCTTCCCTCCCCTCTCTCCCTCTGGGGAAGCCAAAGACTCATTTTTCTTCTTATCATCATAGCCAAGGGGAAAGAAGGGCAAACCGCAAAAAGCACCCCCTCCCTCCCTCCTCTATCCTCCACCGCCAAGATAATTAAATTAGCCCTTCTTCCTTCTCCTCATTTCTCGTGCTACTGCGCTTTTATCATTCCTCTGCGGCTGTGGCCGCCGCTCGCTGTAGCCGCAAATGGGCGAGGGAGGAGTAAGGGGTCGGCCCAGAGGGGAAAAGATACATGCCGACACAGAAGAGACTTTTAATTCTCGAGCCGTGAAAACGTACACTGAAAGGAAGACAATGCAAGGGGGGGATCGATGGCGGACGGTTGCCCGGTTCCTTTGAATTTCGGGCATAGCCAATCGGCCTAGCTACTATATACCAGGGCTTGGAGCTTGACCAATTCAAGGTTAAAGCGTGCAGCCAAAACATGGAAGAAAAACAAGAAGAAGAAGAAAAGAGCATGAGGGGATGTCTTGAATAAAAATTCTTCCTCTTTCACAACGGATCATCATCGTCGTCATTGAGGAGCAGCTGGCGGGCGAAGAACGATGGAAAAACGATCTCGCTCGGATCCTCACTTTATTTTTTGCCACCATCATTTTTGGGGAGGGTCGTCGTCGTCGTCTAGACGGACATTGATCGGGAGAAGATGATTCTAGCACGACTAATTGTTCCTTGACCTTTAGATTGGAAGTTGGCGTACGCTGGTACATAAAAAATATAAGCTTTCCTGCAGAGACAGGCCGAAAAACACAAGGCGTATATTAGTTTTCGTCGTCGTCTGTCGCTTCGTGAAATGCGTCTTCGCCAGACGAATCCCTTTTTCCACTTTTCTCTCTTCTCTCCTTCTCCTGCTGCTCGAGCGCACCCATTGTGATGGCGGCCGCCGCCCAAAAGGACCTCCGCCGATCGTCTCCTTCTTTATGGTTCTGCCGACGACGATCATTCTTTGTACGGGGAGAATTCACGATTTCTTATGGTATGCCATCAATC
>JAAUYJ010034134.1_pt1 | contig 10684 bp, 8 predicted proteins | sample 7278031 | NCBI WGS metagenome assembly JAAUYJ01 (sample SAMN14350222, study PRJNA611818) | marine sediment metagenome | isolation source: surface marine sediment (1.8m) | place: French Polynesia: Moorea | collected 2018-08 | reverse complement strand
CCGTTTGAAGCATCAGTTGAGTCAAGTACCGAATACTTTTGGTCGGTTAATGTTAGATAGGGAAATGTATGAATTGACTCAAGAGGATTTTAATTTGATGATTGAGTCTGTTATTGATGAAACTGTCACAGAATGTCTGGGGTTGGTTAAGGATGCTAATCTAAAGGTGGATGAGTTAAATCATGTTTTACTGATAGGTGGCAGTTGTCGTATTCCTTATGTTAGGAAATTATTGGAGGCTAGGTTAACAGAGCCATTGTTTCACCTACGGGAACCTGATTTAGCAGTTTGTCAAGGTGCAGTATTATTTGCAAGTGGGACGACTGTTAATCGAGTTGTTAAAATTACCAGAGATGGAAAAGGTAAATCTAATCAATTTGGAGGAACTAACATGAACAAGATTAAAACTAAAGTAAAAACTAAAATCATTGGCTTCGATTTAGGACATGGAGAAACGGCTTTACATTGGACTTGGGATGATGCTCATAGTAACGGAAAATCACCAGAATCTTTTAAAATAGCTGGTCAACCAGAAAGTTTCATTACTGCAATTGCATACGATGAGAAGCAAGAAAAAGTAATTGCTATTGGTGAAAAAGCTATTACAAACCCTAAAAATCGCAACATAGATATATGTTTTAAAGCAAGACCAGATAGTGTAGCAACGGAAAAGATCATCAAAGATTATGTTGAGTATATTTATAATTATTTAGTTGCCACAAAGTCGATAAATGCAAATCAAGACTATCAAATTTTGTTCTATGTCGGTCATCCTTCGGGTTGGGAAAAAGAAAGTTTCAATTTATATCAACAAATTCTGGCAGAAGTTTTGCCGAATGTTAAGGTTGCACCAGAATCTAGAGCAGGTTTAATGTCAGTTATTGAGAGTAATCAAGTTAACTCAGAGGAGTTGAAAAAATCTGTATTAGTAATTGATATTGGTTCGTCTACTACAGATTTTACCCTAGTAGGAAATAAACTTAATCAACCTTTTGAAGAATCAGGAATAGAATTAGGAGGAGCTTTGATTGATGAAGCCATCTACGAACAAAGTTTGGCCAAGTTGCAACAAAACTTAGAAGCAGCAAAAAAAGAAGCAGAACAAAGGTTGGAATACATAGAAGAACAGAATGATGATGATGATCAAGATTCTAAAGAGCAAGAATTGAGGGAAGAGTTGGGTGAATTTATCACAGATCCACGCGCACTTTATGAAGCAGTAAGGAAAGTTTTAAGTAAAGATAAATCTAGGACTCAGAATAAGCAAAAAAAAGCATTGGAAGATGTAAAAAAAGAGTTAAAGGAGAGGATTGATGCCATAGAAAATAACCAAAAAATATTTGCTCCAGAAAGCAATGATCGATCAAAATCTATAGCCAAATTAAATTGTCGTAAGCATAAAGAATGCTATTTTAATGATGGTTTTCTTGGGGAAAGCTATGATTTAGCACTAAAAGGAGGATTTATTTTTGAACAAATTAAGGAGAAAAATAAACATGAACTAAAACAAATAATCAATAAAAAAATCAAGTTATTGGGTAACAAAACTTGGGAAGAAACATTTCGTCAGCAATTAGAAAGTGTAAAAAATAAGTTGGATAAGAAAAATATTGAGCCTGGTGCTTTATTTTTAACAGGTGGAGCTTCTCGAATGAGTTTTCTTCAAGACATCTGTGAGGAGTTATTTCCTGGTGCTAAATTTGTCAGAGATACTAAACCGGAAATATGCATTTCAAAGGGCTTGGCTTTCTGGGGTAAGACAGACTATAAAGTAGCAGGTTTTTTAGAGGAAGTAGAAAAGTTTTTAGAGAAAGATTTGTTGAGAGTTATTCGGGGAAATATTCCTTCGTTCTTTGATAGTTTGTCAGAAGTTTTATCTGAAAAAATATTGTACAAAATTGTTAAGCCTTCCATGTTAGACTGGCAACGCGGTTATACTACAACCTTAAGGAGTATGGAAGAAAAAATTCTTGAAAGTTCTAAAAAATGGCTAGATGGAGAAGAAGCCAAAGAAATCATATCAGATATTGTGAAACTGTGGTTGCAAAATCAAGTTTTAAAAGACATTGAAAAGGAAATTGATAAAATATCTGATAAATATGAACTTCCTAAAGGTAGTTTAATTTATGGTTATGGGATACCTGACCAAGTTGGAATCAATTCAACAGAATTCTCTTATCAAGGACAAAGAATAACTTTAGAAGCTTCAGAAATGCCATTACTAGCATTACAGATAGCTATTTCTGGAGTTGTTGCTTATTTTGTTGTAACTGCTATTCTTGGGGTAGTTTCTGCTATTATATATGGTTTGATAGCTCTTTTAGTTTCTTCAATAATTGGAGCAATTATAGCTGTAATTCTAGGAGTTCTTGCATTATTCTTGTGGATTCCGGCAGTAGCTGAATGGGCAAAAAAAACAATAGGAGACGTATCGCAAGCAGTATCAGGAGCAGTATCAAATGCAACACGCCAAGCCATCAGAACAAATAATATTCCTTCACCAATACGTCCTATGCTACTCAGTAACAGTAAAGTTGATAAAATACTGACAGATAACAAATCCGAAATAAAATCAGAAATTCAAAAATCTTTAGAGGGTGAATCAAAATTGGTAAATAAAATAGTTGAAGAAACAAAAGAACCAGTAAAGAAATTAATTGAAACGCAAGCTGAGAGAGCTAAACTTTTAATATTCTAAGACAAAGCTTCTACTTTTCCATAACTGTTGTATCAATCTAAGAGGTTTAACCATGAAACTTATTGACTATTTTCAAATAAATAAAGAAAATTTCTGCTCAGAACTTAAAAAGGCTAAAACACCAGACCGGGTGGTTGATATTTTGACCGGAGAAATAAGAAGACTAAATGGTGAATATATCGAGAAACTAATTCCATCCCAAGCTAACGTAGCCTTAGCGCTACTAGATATGTTTGAACGCTCTGTGAAGTTATCAACTGGAATTAAAGAAGACTATTCCCAATACATTAATAGGATATTCGACAAATCCATTTCCCTAGAAGATGCTAAAAAAATAGAGAACACAAAAATTTATCCCATTATTGGAGCTATAGCAGGAGGAAGTGCTGGTGCTTTGTTTGGACCATTTGTTTCCATGCTGAGTGCAAGTGCAGGAGCTTTTTTAGGAGAAAAAATGAAGTCAGAATTAGTAGAAGAGAAAACCAAAAGTACCGATAGTCGCACATGGTCGGCCCCAGAACCACAATTACAACTTGACGCAGATATCCTCATTTCTAAATTTGAGGAGCAATTAAAAGCCATTGATGAGTTAGTTATTAAATATGGTACACCCTCAGAACCACCAAAACCAAAATTAGAAGATCACCCGGCAACATTAAAGTTTTTCCAAAATTGTCTCAAACAAAAACATCAAGGAATAATTCCACCACTGTTGATGGAAGAATTGAATTATTTACTTGACAGTTCTGAGATTGAGATACAAGATTACGATCCAAACTCAAACGATAACAGATACCAAGAATTTGAGTTTGTACCAAATCATGATTCAAAAAACTATGAAACCATAAAACCTGCTTTGCTGAAAGGCGATCGCGTCATCTTAAAAGGCGTTGTCAGAGAACCAATGTCAGATACCTAAACTCCAGATGATTCAAAACTTCCACCACTCAAACTTAGACGATGGTAGCGACGAAAGTCCTCAAGACCAAACTGATGACCTAAGTCACTACCATTCCCTAGACGAAAACCAATACAGTCAATCCCATATTGACAACCCAGAAACCTACCATTCCCACCATCTAACTACCCATCACCAAGACAACCACCAACTGTTTCCCCAATACCATTATATCGACCACATAAACCAAGATGATACCGACCTTTATCAACAAATTATAGATAACTGGGAGGAAAACGATTATTCTGTGGAAACATCCGACTACCACCCCTGGGAAAATTTCGATATTCACCACGCCGATACCACAAATATTATCGGCAACCCCACCCATGATATGCAATTCTGGTATCATCCCGACGGTGATTTTACTTGTGGTATTGCGGTACAAAAATTTGTTCTCGAAAGTATCAGCGATCGCCACTTTAGCGAAAGGGAACTAACCCAAGAAGCCATAGATAAAAGCGGTTATCAACCCGATAAAGGTATGACATTAGGAAGAGTTGGAGATATTCTCGAAGCCGAGGGAGTTCATGTCACCCATCAATATAACTGCTCTTTAACCGACATAGAACAAAAATTAAAAGAGGGAGAAAAGGTAATTGTTGGCATAAACGAAGGAGAAATATTGATGTCAAATCAACGACTGTCAGATTATCGAGGTATCCCTGCCAGTCAAGGAGCAAATCATGTGGTACAAGTTATCGGTATCGATCGCTCAGACCCAGAACATGAAAAAATTATTCTCAATGACCCCGCTGTAGATTTTGGCAGAGGTTTAATGGTTCCCACAGAAAGATTTATGACTGCTTGGCAGGCAAGTCGTTGTTACGCAATTATTACACATTATCAAACCCAACTATATTCTCATGTTAATTATTAATTGTCAAAGTAGATTTCCAGATAGGATGTGGTACAGCTATTACAGACAAGATGCCTGTGCTAAAACTGAGCCGAGCGATCGCCACCTACAATTTCAACCCAACCCCTTGCCAATTTCTCAACCTTCTGCTAGTCTACAGCTAACAAGCTAAAATGGAAAAACTGTACCTAGATAACATTTAACCTTGGGAATTGAACTTGAAAAAGATGACTAATCAACCCATAAAAAACTGGCAAACGCTACCTATAAAGGTATTGTTAGGCAGATTGAATGTAATAAATAGAATAAAGCCTGATGTCTAAAAATAACAAAAACATTCACTCTGCCACCGAACCCGCAAAATGTCGGGAGATGGAGCAGAAATACGGCTGGAAACTTGTCGAAATCCGGCCTACTAAAGACAAAATTCTCAAAGTCGATTGCGTCTTTGAGGGAGAACAAACATCATTTGAGGATAACCGCTATGACAACTGAAACCTGGATAGTTTATAAAACCGAGACCATGAGCGATAGTGGTTGGGAAGAACGAATGCTGATGCCTCGCCAAAGTCTGACTGACATTTTAGAGGAAAACTGGAGCGCTGAAGAAAATCCGACAATTCCCCAAATAGGCGATCGTACTCGCGCCTATAAGACTGACGACCAAGACGCTATTACTCATGCCAGAGAAGGAGATTGGGTGGTGACGCGCGTCGAAAAGTTTGCCAGTTTTGACACTGATACACGCATCGTCGTCTGTTATTGTAAATATGCTCCTATCGCTCCCCAGTGGGAACAAGTGCCACGGGGCGCTACCGCCAACGAATTATTGGATGCGGTGGAAGTTTAATTTTGTGGTTCTGAGTGAGAGGTACTTCTGATGGGGGAAACAGAACAAATCATCGCCAACATCCATCAAACACTGTGGTTTCAACAACTTATACCGATGGAAACCAGTATTAGTTGGCCTATTCCTCTGAGACAAAAGGGTTGCGTGTATGTCATCCTACCCTGCATTGGGGTCAAAACCACTACCGCAGGCCAGACTATCTTATTCCCTCCCTTAGCCACTCTGACCCTAGATTGGTCAAATCAAGCCATAGTCGAATATGTAGACTTAAAATTTAAGAATCCTTGGCAGCAAGAGGCAACCGAAAGCCAGATAGGGACTTTTCCCCATGAAGCGATCGCCAATCTAACAGTAGATGAGTACAAACAAAAACGCAGTGAGTTATTAGCCATGTACGATAAAATGTTTTACTGGCTAGCCACAGGTAGCAGTTTTTCGGAGGAATGGTGTAGTGACTTTAGTCAACTTTTGCAATTATTAATTGAGCCTAGTTTAAAACCCTATTATCAAGATTTACAGCCTAAGTTTTTTGACCGTTTTATCCATAATTAATTAACCAAAGTTCTATGATACAAACTTAAGCCAAAAAGCTCAATATGTCATTGGAAGGCGGTAATAAAACCAGAAAAATAACTGGTTCAAACGTTAAAAAAGCCGAAGCAATCTCATAAATATTAATAGTTAAACAAAGATTGCCACGGGGGGGATTAATTATAAGATATTATAGTTAACTTTTACCCACTCCCTCCTCGCAATGACAATTTATTAACAACTTAAAAAAAACAATAAGGAGACTAAACAATGATAAATTTTGAAATCCAAAAAAAAGCAGTTTTACAATTGTTTCAAGACAGTCTTTTTATTGCTGAAAAACTTGAAAAAGCCGATTCGTTGCAATACCTTAAATCCGCATATAGCCGTTTAATAGATGAGAAAATTTGGGTAGTTATTTGTGGAGAATATAAAAAAGGAAAATCCAGCTTAACTAACGCCCTTTTAAACGAACCCGGACTTTTTCCAGTAGATGTAGATGTCACTACTAGCCTAGTTTCTACCATTACTCATGGGGAAAGGGAAAAAATCATGGTAGTTTTAGGCAAACCTGGAGAAGAAAAAAGTAAAAATATAGAAATTACACGAGAGGAAATTCCTGATTATGTAACGGAACAACAAAACAAAAATAATACTAAAAATGCTCGGATGTTAGTAATTGAATCCCCAAACCAACAATTAGAAAATGGTTTAGTATTAGTCGATACTCCGGGGGTGGGTGGTCTTAATACAAATCACACAGATATTACTTATGCTTTTATTCCCAACGCCGATGTCATCTTATTTGTCAGTGATGTTGATAAACCTCTATCACAACCAGAACTTGACTTCATAAAAATGATTAGAGAACATAATCAAAATCTTGTCTATGTCGTGACTAAAACTGACCTGGTAGATGAAAATAACTATGAAGCAATAGTAGAAAATAACCGTCAGAAATTAACAAAAATTTCCCAATGCTCTCCAGAGGAAATTACAATTATTCCCGTGTCTAGCAAGAATAAATTAGATTACCTAAAAACTCAAGATGCAGAAGACTTAGAAGATAGTAATTTTCCCAAACTTGAGGATAAAATTTGGCAAATTTTGAACCAAGAAAAAGGTTATATTTTATTAATGAGTGCTTTGGGAAGTATTAATCAAGTTATTGTTGAGATGAAAACCCCCTTACAAGCAGAATGGAAAGCCTGTCAAAAACAGACCAAAGAGGAATTAGATGCTCTGGAAAATAAATTTGAAACAGAGAAAAAACGACTAGAGGAATTAATTAATAATCAAAATACTTGGAACAATCAATTAAGAGATGGCATGACAGATATGCGTCAGGAAGTGATGTATTCTTTTGAGGAAGGTTTTAGTAAAATTCGTCGTCAGTTAAACGATTATATAGAAGGAATGCCAGACAAACCCCAAAAAATTGCCAGTTTAATAGAAACAGAAATTGACGCGCTCATATCTAGATTGGGTAAAGAACTGAGTCAAACAGCACAATTAATCTATAAAGACCTAGAATATTCAACTCAGCTCAACTTAAACCCATTGGAAGTTACTTCACTAGAGTCATCAGCAGCAAAAATTTCAACCAATGATATTAATCTTAAAGACAGCGATTGGTGGGGTAAGGCTACCACAGCTTCCCGTAGTGGCTTGATGACTGGCTTATCAGTGGCTACTATTGGTGGAGCCATCGGTTTTGTGGCAGGTTTGCCTTTTGGGGGAGTCGGTTCTGTACCTGGTACTGCTATTGGTGCTGGTATTGGCGCTGCTTTAGGCAAAGTTGCAGGCTTTTTTATGGGGACTAAAAATACTTGGGAGGAACTGGATAAAAAAGACCAAATTGAGAATCAGAGAATTATTGCTAAAAAGATAAATCCAATTATTGAGGATAGTCAAAGGCAAAGCCGGAAAATATTGAATGATGCTATTACTAAATTAGAACGTTTTATGCGAGATGAGTTCTCCGGTCAGATTCAGCGTCAGAAGAAAACTTACGAAGAAAGTTTGAACTCTATTAAAAGAAGTCGTGACCTTTCTCAACAGGATGCTGCGCGACGTTCTCAACAATTACAGAAACCATTAGAATATCTCAACGGTATTTATCAGCGCGGGGCTGAAATAGGTAAAGAAATAGAAAAGTGGCAGACAAGTCAATCCAACGATAAAACTGATGTAGGAGGATGGGCAGATGCCTGAGAATAGCCTTCGCGCTCGCGCTGAAGAAATATTCGAGTCGGCGATTCAACTTACCGCCGATTCATCTAACTTGGCTGGTTTGCATCAAGAAATCCAGCAATGCCATAAAAGACTCCACGAACCCATGCGAGTAGCAGTCGTGGGCAAAATCAAAGCGGGTAAATCCAGCTTAATGAATGCCTTATTAGGTGAATCGGTAGTAGCTACAGGAGTTGAGGAACTGACTTTTAATGTGAATTGGTTTAAATATGGGGAGACTCCATCTTTGGTGGTGCATTTTAAAAGCGATCGCCCCCCAGAAACCAAAACCCTAGAAGAATTAGAACTACTTACCCGTCGTCGAGAGGAAAACCGTGCTTTCTTAGTAGGGATTGAATATATTGAAGTTTTTTATCCCAACCAAATTCTCAAAACTTTCAACTTAATTGATACCCCTGGTTTTAACTCTGCTTTCTCAGAAGATTCCAGTAATACTTTAGACTTTATGCAACTGCACCCGGAAGACTTAACCGGAGTTACTCAAAAAGAAGCATCAAAAACAGATGCGATACTATATTTGTTTAGCCAGAGTATGGCAACTTCTGACCAAGGGGTGTTAGAAAAATTTATTGGGGAAAAAGTAGAGAATTCAACGCCGATAAATTCTATCGGTGTTTTAACAAAAGTCGATAATTATTGGCCTGATAAATCCGATCCTCTGGATACTGGTACAGCGATCGCTCAAAGATTGCTATCGGAACATTCTCAATTGCGTAATTTGCTCTATACAATCTTTCCCATATCTGGTCTTCTGGGGTTGGGAGCAAAAACTTTATTGCCAGAAGATTTTGCAACTTTAGAGCAATTAGCTGCTTTACCCATAGAGGAGTTTGAGAGTTTAACCAAAAGTGCAAAGAGGTTTAACAAAGAATACTCGGAACGACCTAATATTCCCTCTTCTATTAACAGAAAACAACTGTTGAGTAAATTAGGTTTATACGGTATTTTCCAGGGATGCGAATTAATTAGAGGAGGAATCAAAAATAACAAGGAACTAAAAGATAAATTATTAGGATTGAGCGGATTACCCGAATTAGAAAAATTAGTAGTTTCGCACTTTGGCAACCGAGCATTTTTAATTAAACTCAATAGTAGCTTGAAAAAAATCTTAGTTGCCTGTCGCCAATATGAACAGAAAAATCTCTCAGAAAGGGATGCAGAAATATTAGAAAAAATAGCGATAATTTTTGAAGAATTAAAAGTTAAAGAACACAGTTTCAAAGAATTACAAGTTTTGCGGGATTACTACGACGGCAAACTCGACTTTAAATCAAATGAAGTCAAACAGCTTTTAGAAGTAACGGGAGAATACGGAACTTATTCCGGTTATAGATTAGGGTTAGATGATACTGCTACCATTCCCGAAATGTTAAATATTGCCCAAGAAAGAATCAATTATTGGTATCAAAAAGCAGAAGATATTATGGGAAGAAATCGTCAAACCATTAATGCAGCCAGAATAATAGCACGTTCCTACGAACGGATTTTATACCATCTAAAAGAAGCTGAAAAACACTTGTGGTAGTTAAATAAAATTGTAGGTTGGGTGGAATTTAACGGAACCCAATCTACAGATTGCAAACTACCAAAATCAAAATTGAATGAATAGCCTAACCTCTGGAATCAATCATCCCCGCCGTCATCTCCATCGCAGACTCCATCCCCATCACTATCACTGCATGAAGACGAGGATGAACCACAAGAACCTCCACTGCTTGAATAAGAGGAGGAAGACGAGGAAAAACCTGAATCAGAGGATGAACCATTATCACCACCACCTTCCGATGAATGATTTGGATATCTACTCTTGGGATAATAGTAATGATGATATACGACTCCAACCAATTGCTCACTCGGATTTACATAAGCACTATCACGAGTATCATCTAAATTATTGTCATTCTCTAAGTGGGTATCTGCTTCATAATTTGCGCTTGTAGCATCAAAAGAATTACCCCAAGAAGAACTAGAGTCAAAATCATTATTTTTCCAATCACCGTCGCTGAAACTATGAGTGCTGTGGTCTTCGTAGTCTGAACTCCAATTTGGGCTATGATAATCATGGTCAATATGACCCACATAGCTAGCTGCTGGAATGTTTGAGTCTAAACTATGGTCATTTGTATGGTCGGGAGAACCAGAGTCATGGTGTTGGTCGTCGGTATGGTCGGCAGAATCATCACCAGACCAAGAATCTTCATGGATAGGAATTATAGGCAAAGGTGGTATTATCATGGTGAAGACTATTTTAAAACTCTACTTTAACCATTTTATACCCTTTTTTATAAAGAGATGAAAGATTAGGTGTAACGACCAGTAATTGAGACACACTCCAGACCTGCAACACTGAACTTTTTCAGCCAGGATTAATTGCAACTAGATTGATGTTCTCACATTGTTTTAACTGCAACCTCGCGGTGAATTATATCAAATCCGGTAGCATCGGTGTAATATAATTAAACCTGATAAATTACTAATAGTAAGAGTTGGGCGATCGCCATGCCGAGAGTGTTAAAACTACAACCACACAAAAGT
>JAAUYJ010047654.1_pt1 | contig 10685 bp, 13 predicted proteins | sample 7278031 | NCBI WGS metagenome assembly JAAUYJ01 (sample SAMN14350222, study PRJNA611818) | marine sediment metagenome | isolation source: surface marine sediment (1.8m) | place: French Polynesia: Moorea | collected 2018-08 | reverse complement strand
GGCATTGCGCTGGAAGCCGCCGCGCCCGGCTACCAGGATGTGATCCGGATTCTGTATGCCTATGATCCCTATTGCCAGTGTATCCGTGGATTCGAGGTATTGAAGATGGCGGAGACTCCCGGCATTGGTGACAAGATCATCAAGGACCCGACATTTCTGAACAACTTCGAGGCCCTGCAGGCCCGGCCAAATGCCGACGGCAGTGGCCTCGAGCAGGCGATCGTGCCGGTCAAGAACGGCACCAAGACCCAACCCTGGGAGATCGATGCGATCTCGGGAGCCACGATCTCGTCGAATGCCATCGCGCGTATGCTCAACGACAAGAGCCAGTTGATGAGCCCGCTGATCCAGCGCAATCTTGCAGTACTGGAGGATGGGGCATGATCATGGCTAAGCTGGAGGGCCGGCATCATGGCTGAGTTACCGAATAGAGAAGAGCAGGTCAGCCTGGACACCTTCCTGCGCGGACTGTGGCAGGAAAACCCGGTGTTCGTGATGCTGCTCGGCATGTGCCCGGTGCTGGCGGTGACCAATTCGGCCATCAACGCGCTGGCGATGGGATTGGCCAGTACGTTCGTGCTGGTCGCGTCAAACAGTCTGGTATCGCTGCTGCGCCATTACATACCCAAGCAAGTGCGCATCGCGACCTACATCATTATTATTGCGACCTTCGTGACCATGGTCGATTATGCGATCCAGGCGATCAGCCTGGACCTGTACAACGCGCTTGGCGCCTTCATTCAGCTGATTGTCGTGAACTGCATGATCCTCGGGCGCGCCGAAGCCTACGCCTCCAAACAACCGCTCGGGACCACCGTGATCAACGGGCTGGGCATCGGCGGCGGATTCACGCTGGCCCTGCTGAGTCTGGGCGTGGTCCGCGAAGTGCTGGGCTCAGGTTCGCTGTTCGGTATAGCGCTGTTTGGCGAGAACTTCCAGCCCTGGGTGGTCATGATCCTGCCGCCCGGTGGATTCTTCGTGCTCGGCGCCTGGTTGCTGGTCTTTGCCGCGTTCCGGCTGCGCAAGGAACGCCGGACCGAGTTGGAGGAGGTTGCTCAGCATGACAGCTGATTCCGTTACGTTCATATTCTTGAATGCCGCCGTCGTGAACAATTTCGTGTTAGCGATGTTCCTCGGTATCTGTCCGTTCCTCGGCGTATCCGCGAAACGCGACACGGCATTGAGCATGGGGCTCGCGGTTATTTTCGTGATGCTGGTCAGCTCGATCTGCGCCTACGGCATCAACTGGCTGCTGACATTTTTCGAAATCGAGTACTTGCGCTTGATCTGCTACATTGCGGTGATCGCCTCGGCGGTACAGCTGGTCGAAATGACGATGAAGAAATTCAGCCCAGCGCTGTTCCGGGCACTGGGCATCTTCCTGCCGTTGATCACGACCAACTGCGCGATCCTGGGTGTTGCGCTGTTCCAGACGTCGCGCGAATACGATTTTATCCAGAGCATCGCATTCAGCCTGGGAGCAGGGGTCGGCTTCACGATCGCGCTGATGCTGATGGCCGGCTTGAGACAGCACCTCGAACTCGCCAAAGTCCCCAGCGTCAGTCAGGGCGCAGCAATGACCTTGATGCTCGCGGGTTTGCTATCGCTCGCTTTCATGGGCTTCGCCGGCCTCGGATCGCAGCATGGTTGATTTCATCATCGCCAGCGTCAGCATCGGGCTGCTGTTGATCGGCTGGTTGGCGGTCCAGCAGCTTGCCCGTTACTATGCAGCACGCCATCCCGAATTCGGGCCGGCGCGGGAAGAGGGTAGCGGCTGCGGAAAAAGCTGCTTATGCGCCGGCGGCAGCTGCGCAAGACGAGACGCTGACGAAGCCGTCTACCGCAATGATAACGATATAAATACGAACCTAACCAAGGAGCTACCGCGATGACCTACCTGAGTGATCTCGACATCTCGAACAAACATCAAGCCACCGTCGTCCGCTCAGAGCGCATCACGCCCGAAGACGTGCCGGAAGTGCGTAGTATTATTCTGAGCATCAACCCTCCAGATTTCAGTTACCACGAAGGCCAGCACATCGGCGTGATCGTACCCGGTCCGCACCCGTTCGGTCACGATATCCATTTTCGTCTGTACACGATCGCGAACAGCCCAAAGACGACGCCGGGCGGCCCGGTAGAAATCGAGCTCTGTGTCAGACGCTGCTTTTATATCGACGAATTCAGCGGCGAAGAGCACGCTGGCATCGCGTCGAATTATCTGTGTAATCTGAAAGCCGGCGACAGCCTGATGTTCACCGGACCTTACGGCGAAGCTTTCAAACTCCCGACCGATCCGGACACTAACCTGCTGATGATCGGCAGCGGTACCGGTATCGCACCGTTCCGCGCTTTCATGCAGCACATCTACGAACAACAACAGGATTGGCATGGCCAGGTGATGTTGTTCTACGGCGCCCGCACCGGCATGGAAACGCTGTACCGCAACGATATCAAAGACGACCTCGGCAACTACTACGACCAAAAGACCTTCAAAGCCTTCGACGGTTTGAGTCAGCGCCCGTGGATGAACACGGATGATGGCTTGCATAATGTGCTCAAGGATAACGCCGAAGATATCTGGGAACTGGTCCAGGATCCGAAAACCCATATTTACCTCGCCGGCCTGGAAACCACGCTCAGCAATTTCGACGAGGTCATGCAACAAGCCGCAGGCTCCAAGGCCCGTTGGCGCTGGATGACAGAAGAAATGAAAGAACAGGAGCGTTGGTCAGAACTCATATACAGCTAACGCCCGATCGGATAGGGCTTGTTTCGGCGCAACAGACCAGAGCCCTCCCCTGTAGATACCATCTCTCAAACCCAGCCTCAACCCCTTAGAAATTGAGTTGGGGCTGGTATTCACTTTGGTGCTTGATGACACCAAAACAAATCTGGATTAACTTGCGCATAGCCGCACCCAATGCCTGCATTTTCACTTTCCCGGCCTTCAACAAGCGTGCTTTTTGCGCCTTGATATCCGGGTTGTACGTACTGGCACAGACGGCCGCCATGTACAATTTGGCACGGATACGCGCACTGCCCACTTTACTCAACGTCGTGTGGCCTTGACGCTTCCCGGATTCCTTCAGTTTAGGGATTAATCCCAAATAGGCGGCCGCTTCTCGGGCGCTCTTGAAGCGCTTACTGGCAAATAAATACACCAGCTCACGTGACATCACCGGCCCGATGCCTTTGATGCTCTGCAGCAATTCCCGGTTGCGCTTCAGCTCGGGAAAACGGTCAATATGATCATCGATGTCTTGCTGCAAGCGCTGAATTTCCGCCTTGAGCGTGGCGATCATGTCCTGCAGTGATTGCGCCACCCGATCCGACGACAGGCTCACGCGCGTCGCTTCCTGGCGGTTGTGCTCGCGTTGCAGGTCCTTTTCCAACGCATCCAGGCGCCGGATCATTGCTTTGAGTTCGCGCAGTTCGGGCGCTTCAGGTTGCCACAGCGTGAGCTGGTGGTATTGAGCGTGCCCGTACTCGGCTAGATTTATGCAATCCAGCTTGTCGGTTTTATGCACCTGATTGAGCGCTTCCGCGAACTTCTTGGCTTTGCCCGGATTCACCAGCAGGACTTGAAAGCCACGATCATGCAGAAAGTACATCAAGGCCTCATGATACACGCCCGTGGGCTCCAGCGTGACCAGGATCTCTCCCGCCGGTACCTTCAGGTTCTTCAGCAGCCAATCGGCTACGTGTTGATGGCCCGCAGCCGTATTTTTGAAGACCTTGGTCTTCTTTTTGCCCGTTTTAACATCACGTAACCAGCCGATGTCAACTTTCTCTTTGCTAATATCAACGCCTGTAAACTCACGCATCTTTGTAATCTCCCCTTGTCCATGCAGCATCATCTGGCAATCAGAGTGCTTGGATACCATTCAGTTTTAAAAGATAAGACTGAAGCCAGGGGCATCATCTACATGGCAGCATCGAGTGCTTCGGAGCGACTCAGCCTGACTGGCTTCATGTGATAAAGTGGTAGCTAGCCATTTATCACTGAGAGATACAAGGAGCGACTTTAGTCGCGACCTGCGGATGTTCGCGACTAAAGTCGCTCCTACAGCCAATCTGAGTCGCAATATTATTAAAGGAGCGAATTTGAATATTCATAACTCTGCGCCTCCGAGTCTCTGCGGTTAACCAGGAATCGCGTCGTAAACGAAGACGCATCATCAGCGGGGTAGCATGTATAGCGATGATGCGTAAGTCAGGCGGTCAGCGCTTCGTATATTTTGTTGGCCGTTGCCAGTGCACGCTCGAGATCGCTGTCTAACACACAATAGTGACCCATCTTACGCCCGGGTCGCGCCGCTTTTTTTCCATACAGATGCAGTTTCACATTAGGCTCGTTCAGCAATACCCGCCAATCCGGATCCCACAGATCACCCAACAAATTCACCATAACGACAGGCGAGACCAGGCTCACATCACCAGGTGGCAATCCGCAGATAACGCGGACCTGCTGCTCGAACTGCGAGGTAACGCAACCGTCCTTCGTGTAATGACCGCTGTTATGCGGCCGCGGTGCCATCTCATTAAACAGCAAGCGTTGCTTGCTATCGAGGAAAAATTCAACCGCCAGGACACCAACATAATCCAGCGCATCGACCAGACGCAATGCCTGGGATCTGGCTTTATCCCGGATCGCGTCGTCGATGCGCGCTGGAACCATGCTGATATGCAGTATGCCATTGCGGTGCTTGTTCTCCGACACTGGATATACAGCTGTTTCACCGCTTTGATTCCGTGCCACAATGACCGATATCTCTTTCTCTAGCTCGATTTTACTTTCGAGCACATATTCAACTCCGCCGTTAGCCCGCAATGCCGCTCGCGCCTGTTCGATCGATTCGACCACATATTGTCCTTTGCCGTCATAGCCCAGCGTCGCTGTTTTCAGGATCGCTGGTAAGCCGGTGATCTCGATCGCCTTATCGAGGTCAGCTTCGTTGAAAACCGGGTGGTTTGGTGCCGGTGTCAATCCAGCCTGTTGGGCAAATGCCTTTTCCTTGTTGCGGTTCTGTGCGATTTCGACGACATCCGCTGCGGGGAAGACAGGCTTTTGTGAGGCCAGCATGCGCATAGACACGGCTGGAATGTTCTCGAACTCGGTCGTGATAACATCACAGGATCTGGCAAGGTAGTCGAGCGCCAATTCATCGATATAGGCGGCTTCAATGTGATCATCCGCTATATGGCCAGCAGGGCTGTCCGGGTCGGGATCGAGAACATGCAATTGATAACCCATATTGCGTGCCGCTATGCAGAACATACGACCAAGCTGGCCGCCGCCGAGTATGCCTAATGTTGAGCCCGGTAGGATCGGTTTAACCATATCAAGCGTCTGGGGGTAGACTCATCGCCAACACCGTTGATTGTTGCTGGCGTCTGAAATCGTCCAGCTTGTTAGCCAGGTCATTATCGTAGGTTGCCAGCATCGCTATCGCGTACAGGGCGGCATTCGTCGCACCCGCCTCTCCGATCGCAAAGGTCGCAACCGGAATACCTTTAGGCATTTGCACGATCGACAGCAGCGAGTCGATACCCTTTAGATACCTGGAAGGTACCGGGACACCCAATACGGGTACCGTCGATTTAGACGCTAGCATACCAGGCAAATGCGCTGCCCCACCTGCACCCGCGATGATGCAGGCCAGGCCACGCTGACGAGCGTTCTCGGCATATTCAAACAAAAGGTCGGGCGTTCGGTGTGCAGAAACCACCTTTGCTTCATATGACACCCCGAAGGCCTCCAGCTGTTTTACCGCATGTTCCATGACCGGCCAGTCGCTCTGGCTGCCCATCACGACGCCGACTTTCTGTGCCGCCATTACCTTCCCCCCTGTCGCGTGCGCGGAAAAAAAGCGCTGATTTTATACGATGTTTTACAATTTACGAAATCCCATTTAGCCCGCATTTCTCCTGGTCGCGGTCAGCTCGCGCTATATCGCCGGTAAGCAACGTGTGTGAAATCACACAGTTTGTCAGCTTTGTTTACATAATCAAATGCCCTGGAATGATGTAACTCCGTGTAATTATTGGCTGGCACGGTCTTTGCTAAAACATACGACATTGATTTTTACTTATTCAACTCCAGACGGTAAATGATCTTGAACATGAAGACTATAATATTGAATACATTGGTTGCTTGCTCCGTTGTAACGCTCGCGGCCTGCAGCAGTTCCAGCGACAGCACCTCGACAACATCCCCCACCTCGGAAACGCCAACAACCTCGACGACGATCACCGGTTCAATCTTTGCTGCACCGGTCAACGGTGCTGAGGTCACCGTTGAGGACATGAGCGGCAACACAGTGGCTGGCCCGATTATGACCAACACGGATGGCACCTATTCGATCGACATACCCGACAGCGTACTGGCGTCTGATCTGTACGTCGAAAGCTACGGCGGCGTGTTCGACGACGAGGCCACTGGTGACCTTGGCATCGGTACCACCGCCGGAGCGCTGTCCGCTTACGTGACCGGCGGCACTCTAGAAACGGGCAGCAGCGTCCACGTCACGCCTGGATCGACGATCCACGCCGACCTGGTGAGCGATTACGCTAAAACCGCATTGTCGGCTAAGACCGCATTTTTCTCCGCCTTCGCCTATAACCCTAATATTTCAGTACAACCGGTCGATGTCACCGAGCCCGCCGCATTGACCGCAGACGACCTATCCCGACTGTTCGGTTATCGTGCACTGGTGTTCAGCCAGCTGGCACAGAATCTGGGTCTGACCGCTGCGCAGCAGTTCGACATGTTTGCGGCCCTGGCTCAAGATCTATCGGATGACACCCTGGATGGTGTCGACGCCAACGGCGCCGTCGCTATCGGTACAACCGGTATTGCGCTGCCTGCCGACATCCTTAACCAGTACATTGAAACGGCAGCGTCCTTCACCGAAGCGACGACCGCCAACTACACGGTGCAGTATGCTCCCAGCGGCATGACGACCCACGGGAAAGACACGTTCAAGCTGACAATTACCGATGCGAGCGGCACACCAGTGACCGGCCTGCTCGCCAACGACAGCCTGTCAGTGATGCCGATGATGTACATGAATGAGATGATGCACAGCACACCGATGGGCGGTATCACCGAGTCCGACCCTGGCGTCTACGACGTGACCATGTATTACCTGATGCCGTCGCGAATGATGGACGGTACGACCATGGGCACCTGGGACCAGAAAGTCATGATCGGCATGGAATCCGCACACTTCTACCCGAATGTCGAGATGGCGATGATGAACAACACCGTTAGAGTCCAGCTGAAAGGTATCGACGACACCATCATCGATATGAATGGACTGGAAGTCCCGCGCACGTACAATCTGTTCAGGGACCGCCTGGTCACAGTGGACGGTGACAACAATGATGAGTTCGATGTCTTCATCGCGCCGATCGAAACCATGATGAGTTTCCCGGCATTGATCGACGGCATGACACTGATGTCCGGTATGGGCGGAACACCGTACCCCGTCGACGGTATCCTCGTCGAAGCCTCCGTCAACGGTGGCGCCTTTGTTGCGGGAACCGACAATGGTAACGGAACCTGGAGCTTCACCGGTCTGACGCTGAACTCCGGCACCGGAATGGAGCCGATCGCGAACTCGATTTGCGTCAGACTCACCGTCAGCGGCGAAACCAAAACGACGGTTGACGCAGAAGGCAACCCCGTCGACTGCGGCACATTCACGGTCACGCTACCATCAATGTAGCACCAAGGCAGGCATGACCCGTTGAATGTAATCCCCTCTTCCCCCTCGACCTGCTTGAAGCAGGTAACCTGCGGCCTCGTTTTCGGGGCCGCGCTCTTTCTGTCGCAACCGCTGCATGCAGCTTCGTGCTGCGGCGGCGGTTCGGCCTCATCGCTGGTCCTGCCGAAATTTTTCAACCAGATGTTTGCCGGCTCGTTCAATTTCGAACAGTACGATGGCTTCTGGAACACCGACGGCATCTATACCGAGGATCCGCCAGGCTCAGATTTGAACCAGTATCGACTGAACCTGGGCTATGGTCGTCGTCTGGCCTCGAACTGGCAAACCAGCGTGGTCGTGCCCTATGTCTGGAACAACAACACGTATTCCGGCCTCCAGTCCAATACCAACGGTCTCGGCGACATGTCGGTCAATCTCTGGTACGAAACTTTCGATGAAATCATGTGCGTCTACGAGGTGCGCGAATTCAAGGACCTGATGCCCGCGGTTTATCTTGGCACCAGTCTGACCTTGCCCACCGGTAAGTCGCCCTATGGCAGCGGCGTCAGCAACAGTTTCGATATCACCGGCCGCGGTTTTTACCGTCTCGATGCCAATCTGCTTTTGGATAAAACCATCTGGCCCTGGACCATGATCGGTGAATTCGCTTATGGCGTTCACCTCGAACGTCCGGTCAACCAGGAATACGGCAAATATGTCGAACCGTACGACAAACAACTCGGCAACCGGCGATTCGGATTGGTATCGCTGGGTTACACCGCTTTTCTCGAGGACCTCGATTCCCTGACGTTCACGCTGGCGTATAGCGATTTAAAAGAAGACCTTGGAACCATCAATGGCGCGACCGATCCAACATCAGGTATGAGGAAAAAGAGCTTTACCTTTACGACGGCCTATTCCACACCAAATAAGGACTGGGTCGTCAAAGGCAGCATCAATCATTCGCCGAGGAAGGACGACTGGGGCAGAAACTTTCCGGTTACCAATATATTTGCAATCGAGCTTATCCATGTTATCCCCTAGAGTTTATTTCGTCATCCTGCTGTTTGTCCTGACCGCTTGTGATGACCTGGATCCATCGTCTGAAGATAAGCGCCCGCCCGTGGACACGACCACGATTGGCCCCGCCGTTGGCCAGATCGCACCGGACTTTTCTTTGTTCGATACCCTGGGCAATCCGGTTACGATGTCAGCCGAACTCACCAATGCCCAAGGTGTCGTGTTGTACTACACCATGTGGTGCCCCATCTGCGACAGCCATATGAGCCATATGCGCAGCCAGGTCATACCCGATTTTCCCAATGTCAGATTCCTGATCATCGATTACGTCTCAGGAACGGTAGAACTGTCGCGCGAGGCCCAGCTGTCCAACGGGTATGCCGATCTGACCGTGCTGGTGGACAACATCCAGGAAGTTTTAACGCTGTACCAGGCTACGATGGGAACCACAGTAGTCATCGACAACGCGGGTACCGTGCGCATGAACGAAGACTATAAAGACGGTACCAAGCTGACCGAGACTTTGGCATCCTTGCAATAATCAGCGGCTTCTAAGAACACGGCTCTTGGCAGGCCATACCCGTTGTCATTGCCGTGTGTGTTTCGGAGGATTTTTTGACCGCAGAGGCGCAGAGTTGTTTTCGGATTGTATCTGTAGGAGCGACTTCAGTCGCGAACTGTAGACGGTCGCGACTGAAGTCGCTCCTACAACAATACAAATCATTCTCTGCGCCTCCGCGTCTCTGCGGTTAATATCGTTTGACCCGCCCGGCTAATGTTCGTATCGGCTTGATGGCCTGCTGTTTCCAAACGACATAGTAAAGTAGGACATAGGGATCAAGCTGCGATCAGCTGACCTTCTATTCACGAACATATCATTGCTCTGTATTGAACTACCAGGTTTTCAATATATTTACCGGCAGCGATGTAATGGACATTGGACACGATATTTTTTTGCAACCCGTTTTCTCGAGGTCTGCATTAGAGGAGACTGGCTACTATACTTGATTGTAGCGGATTTGGCATGATCTCAAGATGGTAGATTATCCATGTGTATGATTTCGATTTGAATTATCCGAAGCTATTTCTACCTTTTGCATGTTCGTCAATCACTGATAATTTACAGCAACCCAAATCGTTTTGTGTTGCATATTTACAATTAGAGAGAATACACAATGAGTAACGATACTAACGTGACCTGGCATGAGCACAGTGTTACAAGAGACATGCGTCAAAATAAAAACGGCCACAAAGGATGTGTTATCTGGTTTACCGGCTTGAGCGGTTCGGGGAAGAGTACGGTTGCCAATACGCTCGATCATATGCTCCATCATGCCGGTTACCAGAGTGTCGTGCTCGATGGCGACAATGTGCGCCATGGACTCAACGCCGGGGCAGGGATGTTGCTTAACACGCACGGTGACGAATTTGCCGAACGATTTGGACTGGGATTTTCTGCAATCGACCGGGAAGAAAATATTCGGCGGATAGGCGCGGTGGCGGAAATATTTGCGCAGTTTGGTGTAATAGCGCTGACCGCCTTTATCAGTCCCTACCGAATCGACCGGGATAGAGTACGCAATACATTGAGCGATGGTGAGTTTATCGAGGTGTTCGTCGATGCGCCGCTTGAAGTATGTGAACAGCGCGATCCCAAGGGCCTGTACAAGAAGGCGCGAGCAGGAGAAATAAAAGGCTTTACCGGTATCGATGATCCCTATGAGGAGCCGCTGGAACCGGAACTGGTGCTGCAAGCAGCAGAAATAACACCTGATATTCTCGCTGCCGAGATCATGGCTTATCTGAAAGCTAACGGTATTCTAGATTATAAACTGCTGAGACAGGCTTGAATCAATTCAGCGCTATGCCCCGTTATGTGAGTTAAAAAAAGAATGTGACCCTAATGGCACTTACTTAAGCCGATACGGGTTGTTTCTGGAGGAAATGTCGGCG
>JAAUYJ010035860.1_pt1 | contig 10687 bp, 13 predicted proteins | sample 7278031 | NCBI WGS metagenome assembly JAAUYJ01 (sample SAMN14350222, study PRJNA611818) | marine sediment metagenome | isolation source: surface marine sediment (1.8m) | place: French Polynesia: Moorea | collected 2018-08 | reverse complement strand
GTATCGGGCATTTTTTCAGATGCCCTTATGTAGTAAAAAACCCATTTGGGGCAGTTTTTCAGGAAAGATGGGGCATTTTTTCGTTCCGAGGGGTTGGCAACCCTGACAGAGAGACTGTCACTGAGTCCTCCTCGACGACCTCGTCCGCGTCCACGACTCCACGTCATTGTCAACGCCTTCGCCATGTGGATCCTGGAGAGCGAAAAGACGTGCGCGCGCCTGTGCCTCCTCCCCGGGCTGGAGTACAGCGTGGGAAGAGACAAAAGATCCCACGTCCGGGCGGACACCCAGGACACCAGCGTCAGCCGCAGGCACGCCGCCATCAGGGTTGACAGGGAGGCCGTGGTGGTGTCTGACGCCGGGTCCACCTACGGCACCTACGTGGGCGATCGTGCCATCGCCTCCAGCGGCGCAGGCAGCCAAGACGACAGGGTGCCAAAGGGTCAGTCGACACGGGTGTCTCTTCCAGTTGGCGGGAGCGAGAGGGTCAGGTTCGGGCTGCTGTCATCGCTGTACGTGCTGAGGCGGTGCCCGATGGTGCTGACCACCTCCAGCCTGGCCAAGCCTGCCAGGACGAGACTGTCGGAGGACACTGCCAAACTGCCGGGGGCCTCGGTCCAGTCGGCATGGTCGAACAGGGTAACGCACGTAGTCATGGAGGAGGTCAAGCTCACAATAAAGGTATACCAGCTAAAGTAAAGGCTCAACTGTAGAGTATCCCAGTTTGTATGGAAAGTTTCATGTCATCCCTACTCCCCCTTTACCTTATATAGGTGGTGAACGCCCTTGCCCTCGCCGTCCCCATCGTGTCCCCCTCCTTCGTGAGCGACGTCTGCGCCTGCGCGGCCAACCGGCAGCCCCTCCCAGACCCCGCTGCGTACGTCCCGCGGCTAGACGAGCCCTCACTCAACCAGGCCGAGATATCCTGCGCAGCCAACGCTGAGCGCAGCAAACTCTTCCGCGGTATGACCTTCGTCTTTGCCGACGCAGAGCAGATGTCCAAGTACTCCCTGGCCATCGGGTACGCCGGCGGGAGGGCCTCGGTGGCCTCATCCCCCTCCACGTGTCCGGTGACAGACGCAGCCGCCAAAGGTGTGGTGCTGATCCGGCCTCCTCCTGGTATGGGAGCTTCGCAGCAGACGCAGAATTCCTCGTCCACTCTGGGATCAGCCTCCTCCTCGCAGACGGTCCCCGCAATCTTTAAGAAGCTCTTTTCCCAGCTGAGGCGGCGCGGCCTCTCGCTCATTCCGGAGCAGAACATCGGCATTGCCATCCTCAAGAACTCCTGCAAGCCCGACGTCGACCCCTCGGTCAAGCCGGTTGTCCGGTCCGCCTCCTCATCCTCCGCGGGAGACACTCCACAGAGCCACGTCCTCCTTGCGCCAGAGTCCCAGGCCTTGACTCCAAGACAGACGAGGAGGTCGGCCCAGATAGCACCCACGCAGCAGACGCAGTCTAGAGGAGGCAGGATACCAGAGACCCTTCCTGGCCCCACTCCTACTCCGACTTCTGCTTCCACCGCCAGCAGCTCCAAGGGAGCGGCAGCGGCTGCGCCCGAAGAGGCAGACGACAACACGATGCTGCCAATGACTGACAGCCAGCTCAAGCACGAGGCCGAGGAGGACCAAGAAGGGTCCAGAGCCAGACCCCAGTTGAAGAGGACGAGGAGCGGCGCTGGCCTCACCACCCCTGCCGGCGGTGGCGCGGCGGCCTCCCCGCCGGCCAAGAAGCCCATCAAGATCGAGACCATGGACGAAGGCGACTCCTTCTCCTTCTTCACCGGCGGCGGAGTGTCTACCAGCGCAGCAGACTCACAGGTGGTGGAGGAGCAGGAGGCGTCAGCCACTCCGCCGTCCAGGAGAAGTCCGAGGAAGAGCTCTCCCGGATCTCGGCAACCGCCGCCCACTTCTTCGCCGCTCCCTTCTCCCGCCAGGAGCCCAACCCGAAAGAGCCGGAGGATAAGTCCCGAGAAGGAAAAGACTCCTTCTACTACTACTAATACTACTACTACTAGACGTTCCTCGCCCAGGAAGACTTCGCCGATCTCTCAAGCATCTTCCCCAGCCAGAAGCAACAGGACATCCAGGGTTAGACCCAGAGAAGATGAGACCGAGGAGAACACCTCCGTCGTCCCAACCTCAACGCCTCCGCCAGCGAACAAGAGGCCGCGGAGGGAGTCTCCAAAGAAGACAGCGACACCGGCTTCGACGTCGTCGTCCTCCGTGGTCGGTCCCAGCGTCGAGGCCGGCGCCGCCGCAGTCAAAACCACGGCAGAGAACAGCAGGCCAGAGTTTAGGAGGAAGGCGGACGGGGGCGTCGGCGCGAAGAAGAGGCAGCAACAGCAGCGCTCCTCCAGGCTGGAGGGCTTCCTCAGCAAGGCCGGGGCAGAGAGAGACGTAAGTTTTGACTTGTCATAAAACCTGCAATTATCAATTTATAGTTTCCTTGATCAGGCTAGCGTCACCGAAGCGGCCTCCGTGTCCGCCTGGTCCAACGTGACTGTTGAGGAGCTGAGCAGGAGCTACTGCAAGCTTCAGGTCACTTCGCTGGTCATGGCAGTCAGGTATGATTGTGTAATGGGTCTCATCTCACTCAGTTTATTGGAGAAACCTAAACTTTCTGCCTTTTCTTTTTCAGGACCGCTCCCAGGTACGAGCCGTCGACTAGGGAGGGCGACCTCGGACGGCCGGTCAAGAATGTAAAGAGGTTCAAGAAGCAGGTGATATATTTGGAATGTAGCCTTTTTAAAGGGGAAAAACTACAGAAAAATATCATTGATTATGTACAGGAAATAAGGCGGTCGGCGCAGCGTGCCTGCGGAATGGTGACCGCCTCCCAACTTCCCTCCTCCTCCAACGCCGGCTCTTCCTTCATGGCATCGCAAGCGGAGGACGACGTCAGAATGGACGACGATGAGGACTCCAGGAGCGGCGGGAGGAGGGGGCCCATGGACGACTTTTTGGAAGCTGGAGGAGGGGCAGGGAACGGTTTCCAAGGACGGGCAAGGAATGGTAGTGGTCGGGGTCGGCGACAGCAGCAGAGCGACGACGAGAACGAAGGATTGTGGAACTTTGAGGTAATTTGTTTTCATATTTTTACGTACCTATTTCTCGAGTAATAACGATTGATTTTTGTACCCGCAGACCTGAAGCACAACGAACTGAGGACTGGTGATGAAAAAGCCGTGCTAGGGACGTGAATTATTTTTTTTCTGTCCAAAAATGTCTATAATGTGCGTTATGAAATATATTTTTTTGTCGAGTCACCATTGCAGTATGAAAACAGGTGAAAATGGGAAGTCTACATTTCACATACCGTACATGGTGTACGTTTTTAACATTCGCGTCAATATCGGTTGAATGCACTCAATGGCGTAGGGTACTTTTTAACTGTTTGGCAGTCTTTTCTCGATAAACTGCTTGAGCAGGTCCAGCTCTTGCTGGTTGGCCTCGTGGCCCATACCGTCCATTTCGTGGTACTCGACTTCGGCCAACCTGGACTTCAAGATGTCCCTCGTCTCTTGCCCCCATTTGAGTTCAATGACCTCGTCCCACGTGCCGTGGACCTGGAACACTGGAGTCTTGAGCTTCTTTGCCGGGTCTTCTCCCTCGGCGTCGACCGTGGCCTCCGGCAGCGCCACCCGCCGAATGAAGGTGGAGAGGGCCAGGCAGCCGGCGTAAGGATCGTGGTCTCCCAGGAGGGCGTGGAGGGCGACAGTACCGCCCTGGGAGAAGCCGCCGATCATTATCCGGTTCCTAAAATTGCAACAAAGTCAAAATGCCATAAGTTTATTTAAAAACAAATTCAATCAATTGTTTTAATTTCACTTGGGGATCCCGTGCTGCTGCGTCTCCATGTCCACCAATCCCTTGAGGTATTTTGAGGACGCCTCCAGCCCCTCAATGTCCGCCCCGTCGGACGACTCCCTGTCCAGGCTGTAAACGTCGAACCACGCCGGCATCTTGGCGCCGGCGTTGATGGCCACCGGGATGATGGGGGCGGTGGGGCAGATGACCTTGACGTGCGGCGGGCGCACGATGTTGAGCCCCCCTGCCCATCCCATGCCGTTGTCGCCCAGCCCGTGGAGGAAGATGAGGGAGGCCGTGTGGCGCTGGGTGGCCTTCAGGATCACCGGGGGGATGAGGGAGGCCATGTCAACGGCCAAACTTGAGGATTTCCCTAGTAGTACCGTTGTCCCTCTCCACCGAGCAAGACGAGTTGCACTTGTGACTTGTCCAAGTCCTCGGAGGAGGCCAAGACGCCAAGCATTCAAGTCCACTTGGCCGCTCTCCTTCTCCTTGTCGTTTGAACAGCTGACCACACTGGCACAAGTCAAAGGGAGCAGCTGTTTCTAGGGGTCTCCCTCCCGACTCTCCTCGATTTGCAGTGCTGCCAGATCTTGCGCAATTGCGCGAAAATGGCGCATCTGGCACCCCCTCGCGCGCATTTTTAAAGTGCCTTCGCGCATTGCGCAAAAAGTCAAAAATATGGCGCATTTTGAACTTTGTCAAATTTTACTACATAAAATTGCAAATTTTTAGCATTTTTCAAAAATATTTTTGAAGACCCCCTCTGAAACGTCCAAAAATGCAATAAAAAAATTGACATTTTAGGCTGGCGCATTTTTTCGCGCATTTTGACAATTTTCTCGCGCATTTTGACAAAAACTATCTGGCAGCACTGTCGATTTGGGTGTTTGCGTGTTTGCTGAATTGCTGTTTGGTTTGGGTCCTTGGGAAGATCGGGATCGGGCTGCGGGGGGCCGTCGTCTTCGCCTTCCCGCTCTCCGCCTTGGTGCCCGACCCCATCCCCCCAACGGTGTGAGCTTGTCCCAGTTGTAGACCTCCTCTTAGATGAGCGCCGACGCCGCCCACGCCGCGGGGGGAGCCGCCAACGCCAACAACGGCAGCGCCGACGCCAACCTCAACCAGCCTTCTTCGTCCTCCTCTGGCGGCGCATTGGAGGTGCCCAAGTTCCCCGTTCGCGAGGTCGGGACTCAGGCCACCTGGTCTCTCTCTTCCTGCAAGGCGGGCTTTGGGGTGGAGCAACTGCGAGACGGCTCAGTGGAGACGTACTGGCAGTCGGATGGCCAGCTACCTCATCTAGTCAACGTCCAGTTCCGCCGCAAGACCACCATCTCAGATGTGGCTGTTTACACGGACTTTAAGCTAGATGAGTCCTACACGCCCTCCAAGATCTCAGTCCGCTGCGGCACCAACTTCAACGATCTTCAGGAGATTGAAGTGGTTGAGCTGAATGAGCCGGCAGGCTGGGTGGTTATTCCACTAAAGGATATTGACGAAAGGCTTGTCAGGACGTTCATGGTGCAGATTGCTGTCATATCTAACCACCAGCAAGGCAGGGACACCCACCTCAGGCAGATCAGGGTCCACTCACCTGTGGAGGAGCGCCCTGTCACCTCATCAGACTTCCCCTCCAGCTTTTCTACAGCAGAGACCAGACAGTTCCTCAACATCCGATAGGGCATCATTCACTTCAAGCCATCAAAGCAAGAGACATCTCAATGTTTTCTTTCTACTAGCTTTTCACTCTTTAGGACCCGATCTGCTACAGTTCAGAATCATTAAGGAATACCACACGATGGACAGGGCCACGACGTGCGACGGAGACGAAGCCCTTGACGACTGGCTATCAGTGTCTTGCCCAGCCTTCCGCGGACTAACATCCCGCCACAAACTCCGCGCGCTGGGCGCCCTCCTGGAGCAGTGCGACTCTGCCGAACTGTGGGAGTGGCAGGCCGCGCTCACCGACAGACTGTGCAGGGACTTGGTGGGTTGGTTGCCTCTGGAGCTCTCCCACCACATTCTAGGATACCTGGACACAGAGTCTCTCTTCCGCGCCGCCGCCGTCAGCTCCCTGTGGCGCCGCAGGGTAGACTCGGCTCTCACACTCTGGCGCTCCCAGGTGGCGCTACTAGGAGGCACCAGCCCTCGGGGAGATGACGCCGAGAACGTGCAGGTGAGGCAGGACCATAAGTACTCAATTTGGCCCTTCCATATCTTGCAATTTTGTATTTTACTTCTTGCAATCTATCCCAATTCCCAAACAACCAAGTCCCTATTACAATATTTTCCCCACTAACTGAATATCCGTCCCATTACTTCCCACAACTGATGGTCCTGGTGCAGAAGACGGTCTCCTGCTTCTTGTCATCGTTGCTCTTCTTAGCCAGCATTGCCTTGTCCTCCTGCCTCTCCATCGACTCCGGGAGAGGCGAGACGCATCCCTCGAAGCGCTCCTCCCCCAGGCCTGAATCGAAGGAGGCATCTTCCTGACAGCCGGTCAGGACCGTCATCTGCATTTTGCTGCTGGTTCCCTCCTTGGGCGAATCTTCCCCGCCGCTGCCAACGTCATCTACATCTTCCTGCTCCTCCCCTGAATCCGCCTCCACTTGGTCGAAAAGGCTCTCGTCGAAATCCTCGTCCAAATAGGAAGAAATAGGCAAAGAAAAAAGATAGTCACGATCCTGTCCAATTTGTGCGGTGGCGCCGTAGTCCCCGTCGTAGAGCTCCTCCAGGCACTCCTCTTCCATCTTCTGTTCTCCGTCCCCTTGGTTTACTGCCGCCTCCCAGCTCTCTTGCTCGTCCAACAGGTCCTCCGCCATCCCCATGATTGGCATCGGAGCGTCCTGGACGAGGGGGAAGGCGTAGAAGTCCTCTGCCGCAGAAGTCGTCGCCGCTTCATCCGGACTTTGGAATTCTCCCGCTTCTTCCCCTTTCCCTAGGAGCGCCTCGATGTCCTCTTGGGACAATTGTTCCCAAAAAATTTCGGTGGGGGCTCCTAGAAGAGTGTTCTTCAGTTCCTCGCTCCAGCATTCGTCCTTCCATGCAAAAGCAGGTTCCATAGATACATATTCCTGGTCCCCCATGACTTTTGGGTTGCCGCAGAGCGCAAAATTTTGGTCCAGCTCGACATCCATTTTGCCCCAGAGAAAAGATTACACAGACGGAATCTTGATACGTGAAATTATCATAATAGGCAATGAATAACTCACTCTTGCCCAGATAAAATTTCTGTGAGAAGTCCAAAATTGTTTTATTCCGTCAAGATTTTTTGGGAATCTAAGATTCATTAATATTTTTAAATGTTATTTGCACAATTCCCCACACGTACTGAACAATGAATTTTAAATTTTCTCAGGAATGGAAAAAGGCCGCCGGGGCGTCGTATCTTTGGAGGGAGAGGATCCGCAGCGGCAAGGCCTTCTCCCAGCAACACATGCGCGGGCATATACGGGCCCCCGCATTCTTCGTCGCCATGGACTACGATTCGGGACACTTTGCTGCTGCTACGGTCGACAGTAAGCTTATTTTAAAATTCGGTGGAAACAAAATTTGCCTCATCGCATATTTTCCCTCGCCGCAGATCAAGAAGCGAACGGTCAGGCGGACAAGATCCTCATCTTCTGTCAGGATCACGTGGACCGCCCCGCCCGCGAGATCGCCCAGGTGCCCCAGCAGGGGGCGAGGATATCCGTGGTCCGCCTGCTCCACCCTCGGTGGGTGCTGGCGGGGAGGCTGGACGGGAGGATCACTATGTGGGATCTGAGGAAAGACCGGGGAGGAGCCGTGTACGACCTTGTCGGGCATGCTGGAGCCATATTCTCCTTGGACGCCAGTATGGTAAGATCGTTGTCATAATACTCCTACTCTCATAGTGACTTATCATAATTGAACTGCTTTTTAGAGCCTGGACCTTGTCGTGTCCGGATCCACTGACCACCGCGCCCGCCTATGGCGCCTGAGCGACCGCGCCCCGGTCAAGACCCTAGACACCCAGAGCCACTGGACGGTCACGGTACTGCTCCGCTCACACCGAAGAGAAGAGGAGGGCGATGAGCATTCCTCTTCCTCCAACAACACCCTGCTGACCATGTCCAAGAAGGAGATCCACGTCTTCCGTTGGTCCTCGGAGGAGGAGTTGCGCAAGCTGTCCGCCCCGTGCGCCGTGATCCCTCTCAAGCCTGAGGGGAGCTACCAGGAGCTGAGGGACGCCTTCTTCACCCCAGGGCTATCGCTCTCAGCAAACGGAGAGCAGATCACATTCGTCAGGCAGATGCCGCTATTCGAAACGCAGACCATCGGTATGTAATGAAATGGTTTCAAAACTTGATTTCGCAAAAAGTTAGCAATACTTGCCCAAAAATGTTTAGTTTTTTCACTTTATTATTTTCCATATCAAGTGTGTAAATTAATTTCTATTTCAGGCGACGCCGACATAATAACGGTTGACGCGACTTCAGGTCGCATGCTGAACGGCGTCCACATCAACCAGAAGGTTCGCAAGCTGCTGGCGGTGGGGGAGAGGTACGCCCTCGTCCTCCTCCCATTCGTTGACGCCAAGCTGTACAAGAACCTGGCAGTCATTGACCTGGTGGAGAAGAGGATCGTCGGGGGGTGCACAGTGCCGCATTCAAGGTAAATATTTTAAAAAGTAGTCATTTTCATTTCTTAAATTGTGGAACATGGCATTTGTTTTCAGGGCCAGCACTCCGGACTTCAGCCAGATCTTCATCGGCCGCCAGGACTGGCTGGACGGTCTCTCCCCGCGGCAGGAGGGCACGCTGGCGGGGTTCTCAATGCAGGACGGGTCAATAGTCCTAGTGGACTGGAAAGTCTGACTATGCATTGATGAAAAGAACGGCGTTTACCAAGAGAGTCAAAAGTGAATATTTGCGACACAGGACGCTCTATTGTCGATACGTGTTTAATTCGTTCAAAAAAATATTAAAACTTAAACCGAACCCACTAAGAAAGTGTTGGTACAGGGCACGCTGGCTCAAAAGTCAGAAGAAACTGTATCTACTTCAAGGATTATATTGTAAATTTGTAGCAAGAATGGTTTGCTGTGGCAGACTTTTTGCACTCTAGATTCTTTCTTTTTTCTCTTCTATCAGGAGTGAGACGGACCGAAATATGTCGAGCTCAGGCCTGACTCGAACCCATCCCCTTTCCTTTTGTAGTTCACGAGTATGCCTTAATGACCTGGCTGTCCCTGATGGACTCTACGCTACTCTTGGTGGTGGACCCTGACCCCGGTTTGTAGCTCGAGCCGGAGTCGATCGAGTTGCTCTTTGATCTTCCTCCGTAGACGCCTATAGCGGCTGATGCAACCCCAGGGGCGGTACGGTTCAGCTTCCGGAGCAGGTTCCGCTTCTTCTTGGGTTTGGAGATTGGCTCAAGGTCCAGCTGTTGTTGCTGCTGAGGCTCAAACGTCCATGGGTTGTTGTTGGCGGGAGGGGGAGAGGGATGGCGTTCATTCCCAGCGTGGCTTAGAAAAAATAGAAAATATAATTGTTGTACAGTGCAAGTATTTCTTCATAATTACAAGCTTTACCCATTTGCTAGTGAGTGCCCCCCGTTCGTCTTGGCAGCACCTTTTCCGTGCCCGTTGCGGGTCGGAGGAGCAGGAGGCGCCTTTTCAGCCTCTTCCACTGCCTCAGCAGCGTCCTCCTGGTCGACAACCTCCTCCAGCTTGGAGGGATTCAATATCGTCTCCACCGGTATGCCATTAGCGTCGCCGTTGCTACCGGAGATCGTTGATACTTTGGCAGCCTGAAAATAAAACACACACAAAAAAGGTCCCACAATTCTGACAATTAAAATAATTTGAATGTAAATTATTTACCAGACTCTCCTTTGAGGAATTCCTGCTCAATCTCCCCAGGAGCCCTCCTCCGTTCCTCTTGTTGACCTTTGACGCCGATGACGCCCTGCTCCCGTTCCTCGACGCCGACGCCACCGGCGCCACCGGGACCACCGGCGCCACCTGCCTGGAAGCCCCCGCCGCCGCCCTCGCCTCCCGCTCCCGCTCCCAATGGGTCTTAAGCTCGGCCAGAGGAATGAAGCCTCGACCATTCTCCTGGAAACCATAATCAATCAAGGAAAATAAAACTTTAGCTCTGGTAAGGGATAAATAAAATTTAAGTTCGGTTCGGACATCAAGATTACCTAAAACTCGAAAGCTTTTTTTTTCAAAGCTTTTTCAGAAAAAGTATTTCTTAGATCTTTAAAAAGTTATTTTACCTCTCCGTCTCCTTGCCCCTCCTCATCCTCCTCCTCCTTTGCAGCCTTGGCGTCCCTCTCTGCTATCCTCTTCTTGAGCTCGTCCCTCCTCCTCTCCTCCACCCTCCTCTCCGCCTCCACGTCAGCCTCCACTCTAGGGCCAAGATCGACCATGTTGGCAATCACGCTCTTCACCAGCCACTTGTAACCCACTCGAAGGCCAGAGTTCTTCAAGGCCGAGCACCTATGTATGGTTGGAGATAGTGAAAGGTAGAATTTCAAATAATTTTTGAGAAAGGTTGAAACTAAAATCGAAAAGTAAGAAGATTTGTTTGAGACCTGTCATTACTCTACATATGTGAAAGCACAAAGCTATCTATCCTCAAAGTATTATTTGGTATTTTTGAAACAATTGCTTTATTGTACTTCTAGTTTTGTCTGTATTTAAGAAGTACCTTTGTTTGCGAAAGCAATTCAGTCAAAAAGGCTTAACAGTCCCCTCATTGGAAATATTCGACATTAATATAATATTCCATTTTTACCTCTCCACTCTAGTTGGACACCTGGCGTCGTTGACCTCCCTCTCCACCCCTAGTAGGTCCACCACCGCCATCTCGTCCAGATGGTCGTCGTCCTCCTCGTTGGCCCCGGGAGAGGCGGCG
>JAAUYJ010166147.1_pt1 | contig 10689 bp, 11 predicted proteins | sample 7278031 | NCBI WGS metagenome assembly JAAUYJ01 (sample SAMN14350222, study PRJNA611818) | marine sediment metagenome | isolation source: surface marine sediment (1.8m) | place: French Polynesia: Moorea | collected 2018-08 | reverse complement strand
TGACAACCAATTAGTTTGGCGTGCGCTCGACCATCGCCCCGCCCCCTCACCAGTAGTGACCCTCTTCTGGGCTACATCTCGCCGACGGACCTTCACCCATTTCTACCTTTCTTCCAATTCGGAAGTCATCACAAAGGAGTGATCTTTGGTGAATTCTATCCTCGCCCGTACGACGGATCGGCGGGAGTACGCTCACCTAAAACGCCCGTTCCGAAGGAAGCCCAGCAGCCTCCGCCCCTCGCACCCGGAGACGCCGGCCTCGCTTCCCCTCCCCCTCGGCCCGGACACCCTCCGAATTATCGGCGCCCCGGAGGATCGGAAAAACACTCGTTTGTGAATCGGCGACGATCACGGACGTTTTTGACAAAGGAAAGGAAGATTGATACATTCATCATCATACTTTGGGATTTTCGATAGTTTAACGGCACAGCGAGGTAAGAGGAAACCAACAGCCCATCCCGTCCCTGGATCTCCCTCCTTCCGCCCACAATCGAGAAAAGTTTTTTCGGCGGCGCCGAATTTTCGAAATTTCGGGCCCGACCTCCCTCCAAATATCGCCATTCCTGACCTTATTCTTTGAGGTACAGAGGCCAGCCATACCTCAAATCAAAGAGGAGAGTCTCAGCTTTGCACTCGTTGTGAAATTTTGGGGATCCCGCCATCGGTTCAGCTCCCATCTCCCGCCAAAGTCGACCCGGCGAATTTTCGGGTGCCGAAAAATTTCGCCGGACAACTTTGAGCCTCTCTCCACTGGCCCCCTCCCATTCCACGGCTCCTACTTCAATTTTCCCCGATAGAGGAGACCTCCAGCTACCAGGAGAACTTTAAATTTTGAAAATCGGGTGACCGTGGACCTCACAAAGTCCGAAAAACCGAGCCGGGTTCCCTCTCGCCCCTTTCGGCAACTGCCCTCCCTCGGCCGCCGACGCCCGCCGCTTTCGCCGCTAATTTCCGCTTCTCTCCCCTCAGCCACCGGGATCGGTTTTGACGCAGCAGCAGCAGCAGTGAGAGCACCACCACCACCAGCAGCCGCAGTGGTGGAGCAGCAGCAGCTAGGTCAACCCAGCAGCCGCACCAGCAGCAGCAGCAAGGTCAACCCAGCAGCCGCACCAGCAGCAGCAGCAAGGTCAACCCAGCAGCCGCACCAGCAGCAGCAGCAGGAACGCAGCAGCAGCAGCAGCAGGCCCGCCGCAGCAGCAGCAGGCCCACCGCAGCAGCAGCGGAAACGCAGCAGCGCAGCAGGGCCGCCGCAGCCGTATCCTACCAGCAGCAGCCACTGTAGCAGCAGTAGCAGGGTCCACCACAGCAACAGCAGCGGCAGCGGGAGTGGAGCAGCAGTAGCAGGGTCTACCACAGCAGCAGCAGCGCTGGAGCAGCAGTAGCAGGGACTACCGCAGCAGCAACACCAGCAGAGCAGCAGCAGGAGCAACTAGTACCGAAAGTTTTGGGTGAGAGCTGCTACCATACATCTCGTCATTGGCCCCTCATCCAACCACCCCCACTGAACCCTTCTACCAAACCACCTCTTCCGAACTTGACCTCTCCTACCATACATGGGCTCCAGACCTTCAAAGTTCTTCTGCCCTTGCGTCCAGTACCCCCGGGATCGGGTCCCTTCCTCTCCCAGGCCAACCAGAGACCCAAATAATATTGGCGAAAAAACTCAATTTGGATCTCCAACCCAACAGGAGGGCAGTACAACCATCGGTGACAGGCAACTGCAGTGGCAACATCTGCAGCAGGAGCAGCAGCAGGAGCAGCAGCAGGAGCAGCAGCAGGAGCAGCAGCAGGAGCAGCAGCAGGAGCAGGAGCAGCAGCAGGAGCGGCAGCAAGGGCAGCAGCAGCAGCAGCAGTACAGCTGCAGCATACGGGGGTCCCTCCTACTGGTCCCCACATAACAGCGGGTGAGAACAGTGACAGTAAACAAGTGGAAGTGCTTGTGATCCCCGGCCAATCCATACCTGACATCCGGCCAACCCTGCCTACATCCTGCTCCTCCTACTTCTCACACCGGTATCATCCAACATATTAGGAGGCAGTGCTTGTCTTAGCAGCCCCACTAGGCCACCCATAGCAGCCCACACAGTCCTCACCTCACAAATCCAGGGACCATCTCCTCATCCCCCCTCCTCCTCTGCTAAGCCTTCCTGGAACCTGAAGCCTCTTCCTCCTCCACCTCTGACCAATCTTCATCTTCAATTCCGTTTAGTGAACTTTGTCTTCGTTCACCCAGGTTCGTCGTTTGTGAGCTAGGCTAATGCCAGTGTCACGTGGAGGTCCGCTGTCCCCTCCACCTCAAGCCGGTCGTGAGAACGATCCTCAATCACAAGATCTTCAGGAACTCCTGCAAACACTACGCAGGCTGGTCGACCTTGCCCAGTCCGCTTTCGCCCTTCTTACCAGGGTGCTACAGCGCAGAGTGGCAGTTGCAAGAGCTCAGGAGCAGGTAGAGGACAACGTCGTCTAGGATTCCTTGTCCTATGAGCTCAAGACGGGACCTCGTCGTCATTGACATCATCTCCGACGACGACCGCGAAACACAGGAGCTGGAAACGCTGGCTGCACATCTGAACTACTTCTTCTCTCAAGCTTTTCGGGCGTCCTTCTTAGCCCTTAGCGTATTGCTCCGCTATACCGGTCAGATCTTAAGGAGACCGACACCACATGACTGACCGACCTCGCGCTCGGACGCCGTCTCCGGTACCACTCCTAGCCTTTTCCCAGAGACAGCAGGACCACCTTTACTACCTCCTGCGCCACCTCCCTACTGCCATAGAACAAGCGCCGCCGCACCTAAGGGATCTGTACCTCCGTCTCCTGGACGACGTGTTGCGCCTAGCTCGCCACCACCGTCGCGTCTGATCGATTTCTGCTTCAGCCAGATGAAGAGAAATCACCTCGGGCTGTCGTTGCCCCAGCCCGTCCCCACAACCGCGCCAAGCTTTACCAGCACGACATCTACTGCTTCAACAACCACGACAGCCTCAACAACTACGACAGCCTCAGCTTCGCCGCCAGCATCTCCTCCGAGGATCACGCCAGTGATTAGGGTAGTCCCTCTCTCCGCCCTCGTCGGGCAGGAAAGCCCCTCAAGTCCGACACCCCCTGCCGCTGCCACCCCACGGATCCCTCGGCTTCCGCCGCCGGTTCCCTCCATCCTTCCGACCTCAGGGTCACCGGGAAACGACGCAGCGGCCTCTCCCGGCGTCTCGCCGGGTCACAGCCCTCCTCCAAGGCGGGACTTCAACAGCTACCAACAAAAAGTTGAGGTCACCGCTTGGCTCTGGCAGCATAGGCATCTCATCACGCCTCAGGAGGTCGCAGTACTCCTACAGATCAGGTGCGCCCACTCTCCCCAACACATCTGCGACAGCTGCTTCCGCGAAGATTGAGCGAGAGCCTTCGAGGACCCCTTCCTTTGGGCGCCGATCGGTGGGACGCACGGACACCCTCATCTCTCCGTCTAGGGCCAACGGTCCGGCCTAACGTCAGCCTCTAACGCCCGGAGCTCCAGTCCGACACCAAGCAGAACAAGAACAGGTATGTCAGACGACGAGAAGGATATTTTTGAAGCGGCCGCCGCTGCCGCCGGACTTGATGATGAGGTTAACGTTTCCGCGAGCGTGACGTCTTCCGTTTCCGCACCGCCGTCCGTTTCCGCGCCCATCTATGTTCCCCAACCCTCCTCCTCCACTTTCCGAACTAACCTTTCTTCCAATACCTTCCCGTCATCCTCAACAACCACAGCCGCTTCTGCCTTGCTTCAACCTCGTAGCGCTAGCAAAGTACACTTTGGGAGTATCCCGCCACCAAAAACGCCGCTTTTTTCATCCGAATCATTCAGAAATTACCGCGAACACATTGAGTCCCTTAGCGACCACTCATCTATCGACCGGCAACAAATGTCGGCCTCTCTCCCTTCTGCTACGTCCGCTCTGCCGCAAGCCTCAAACAAGGCGGACATCGCCTCTTTGGAGGCTCGGATCAAATTGATGGACTGTCAACTGAAAGAGTCCATCCGTCTCTTTAGATTGGCAACCATCTCGGACCCCTCAGATGCTGGTATCCTTAGGGACAATATTTCCCTGAGAACCCAGCTTCTGGAGGCAGAAAAGAGGCAACTCCTGCAAATGCAGGAGATATCTAATAGGAACCGCACTCGCTTTCCCATTCCGGAAGATAGTAATGGTGTTACTCCGCTGAAGTCGCTTCTTGAAATCATTCCTCGAAGCGGTGATCTGTACACTGTTCTCACGCGAATCAGCGCAATGTCTTTAGCGCAGAACCTTTCGCATAGGGACGTGCGCATCCTCCTTATAAATTCTCTTCAAGGGGATGCGCTCGCGTTCTATCACTCAATGGTGGAACTTCCTTTGCCGGAAATTCTTACGGCATTGGAGCGTCGTTTTCTGGAGAAGGACAGCGTTAGCACCTATAATAGGAAGTTAGCTCTTTTTAAACGCAAAACGGGTGAATCTCTTGAACAAGCACTTGAAAGAGCACGCTTCCTCGTACGCCATAGTGCAAGTGCTTTCCTTCCTGAGGACCGACCAGGCCGCGAGAAATCCCTGGTGCACACATTTTTACTACGTTGTGTCTCCCCTAGCACTGCTAGGTATCTGTCGAACGCAGAGGAGAAGGCTCTCATCGAAGGTAGAGTACTTAGTATCGAGGAACTATGCCTCATCGCGGAATCAATTGAATCTCTTTTCCAAAAAGATTCTCCGGCCCTTGACTTTGCCGTGGAGAACCTTGAGACGGAACAAGCTTCCGACACTGAGGTAAATGAAGTTCAAGGCGGAATTCTTCGTCCGGCTCGCTTACAGGCCCCTTCGGCTAGACCCGCACCGGAGAAAATAAATCCCACTCCAACTAGGATGTCTCGAAGCCGTAGTCGGGACCCTCGTGATGACAGACGACTGGAACGTCAGTCCCGCTCACGGGAGCGTAGACAAAGCGCGTTTGACTCCCGTCGCTCATCATCCGTGGAACCGAGGGACGTGCATATGTCTTCACCAACGCGATCAGAGAGACCAAGGTCTTTCTCAAGGCCTTCTTCGGCCTCCCGTAGTTTTAGCTCGACACAACGCCGTGCGGGCGGCTACGATTTCCGTCCTGATTACGAGAGGCGCAACAGCCTTCCTCCGCGCTACGAACAACCGTACAGAAGTATGTCTGCAATTCCGCGCTCCGTCTTACCGCCGGCGTCATATTGGCCACCAATGACCAACACCCAGGATAGGGATAGCTATCCACGCGATTCGCGAAGGCAACGGCCTCCCCGCTATTGGCAAGGCCCACCCCCGCCTATACATTACTGGGACCGTCAGTGGCTTGGCCACCCGTTTGTAGATCAAAGGATATATTGCGCCCATCCACACATGAATCAGTGGGGCGGTAGACAATCGGGTTACCCACAAGCACGTGGTAGCAACCCTAGGTCAAGGCAAAATCGCTTTCAAGATGGAGAACGGCCTCCCTTCGGACGTGATGGGTCAATGCGTAACCATCAAAAAAACGCAGCAGCAGGTGCCCGCGGCTTCCAAGCCCGACGGCACCTGCAAATCTAACAATACCCTCCATCATGAGCATATACCCATCATCCGTAGATTCACAGTCCAACAATTGTGTCACCCTCACACCAACGAATGTCCCTCTAAAATTTGTTCAAGTAAATTTGGGACCTGACCCAGATAACATGGTTTTTAGAACCCCTGCACTACTAGACAGTGGAGCTTCTGCAACTGTCATAGATATCTCTTTACTTAAATCACATTCAGCCTTACACAAATTTCAATTTACCGCAGTGGGCTCTAACTGTAAATTGTCCCTTGCTCAGAAAGGTTCATGGCTGCAAATTTTGGGCCATCTGCAGGCATATCTTCTCTTCCAGGATCAGAATGGCTGTTCTATCCCCTTCTATTGCAATATCATTGTTGCGTCTGGTCTAAAGCACGCTCTTTATTTAGGTGCAAATCTGATCTTTTCGCGTCAATGGTTATTTACTACGGAAGTGGGAATACTTTTTCGCCCTGGCATTTCAGTTCTTGGAATTGAATCTATGCTCTGTGGAGAAGGTCATTTTGTTCCCTTCATGACCCAGAAATCAGCTGACAAATACCTTTCTTGTGAAGGAGTTTGCAGAACAATGTCCTCTTTGTTTATAAGCCCTCAACAGTGCTCTCTGGTACGCGCGTCGGTATTGCCACACCCTGGTCGATCAATAGCACAGGACATATTGGTCACTCTTGACCAGTCGCATCTAGATAGTGAGGCTGAACTGTCCATACTCCCAATGATTTACCCAGTCATTGATGGTCAGGTTAACCTTATTATTTCTAACAAAGGCCTGGAGCCTTTCTGCCTTGCAGAAAATACCGACGTGGGTCTCATAGAAAACTATGTTGAAAGCAATTTCTCGAATTTACAAATTAAAGCTGACTGTAATTGGGACGAAACACTTAACAATATGTCATTTTCTAATATTTCGGTACACAACATGGGCAACTTTGAATTGAACCTCCTACATAACACTGATTCCGATGATGTGGACATACAAAAACAGCTGAACGAGAAAGGGATTGCAATGTTCCCAATAAGCGACGTCTACGACAAACTCGATGCCAAACGCACAATCTCAAAAGAAGTCTCTGACGAAATCGTACAGGACGTCGGTGGACTTCTTGCCTTGGATCACCTGACCCAACAACAACAGGAATTGGTTTGCCGCCTCGTCAATTATCATCGCCCTGCCTTCGCAACTTCCATCAAAGAACTCCAGCCATGTAAATTAGTAACACTTGATGCAAAAATAACAGAGCAGGACTTGAGCAAATACATTTGTCAGTATCGCGACATACCACTAGCTCATAAAGATGAGGTAAATGCAATCCTCACTGATATGGCCCTCGCCAATATCATAGGACCAGCAACCGGGCGGGTGTTGCTCATCAGCAACCTCATGACCCGGAAAAAGAAGTCTGGTGCGCTGCGTCTTATCCTTGACAACCGGCTTAGTAATGCCGTCACTATGAAGTTGAATGATATCGGTTCTCCGCCACTCTTATCCTTGCTAACTGACATGCGCGATGCAACGCTCGTCTCAAATGCGGATCTCACGTCGTCTTTCTATCAAATCCCGGTGACTCGTCACCTCTCTGACCTCCTTTGCTTTCGAGGTCCAGACAGAATGCTTTGGCAATTGAAACGCTGCCCAATGGGATACATAAACAGCAGCGCGGCTCTTAGTGCCTGCATAACAAGGATGAAAAACCTCCCGGTCCTTTCCGACGAATTGTCAGGAATTCTTGGACCCTTGACTCTTCCGGCAAAGCCAACTTCGCCCGACGATGTCAAGCTGTGCACGAGTAGAATACCCCGGCAAGTGATTGGCCGTCTAGATGCTCCGTCGTCCGAGTCTCTGGCCGGTCAGCCCCGGTTCAGTGACCTGCCAGAAAAAACGATACGGAAGTCACATATGGTGCTCTACCCAGCTAGATCGGGTATTGCATCATATTGTGATGACCTGGTCATTCATACCAGTCACTCAGAGGTGGGTGACAGGAACAAACACCACCGTGATCTTCCAATTGATTACGATGCCGGCCACGGCCCTCCACATTCTAGCGTAGGGTCCACGGCCGAGCCTTCCTTTTCACTCCCCTCTGGACGACGAGTCTTTACGGGCCGCTGTGTGGCTTGTGAGAAAAACGAGGCCTCGCCGTCCGACGCTGACCTTCTCCTGCACCTTCAAATGTTTGAACTTTTTCTTGTGAAGCTGAAGTAAGCGGGACTTCGCATTTCACCAGCAAAGACAAGTATAGCCAAACATCAAGTCGAATTGCTTGGCACTGTTTTTAAGCCTGGGCGCGTATCCATCAGCGACGCCCGCCTGAAAGGATACGACGACATTTCCATCACTTCCGTTAAGTCGTTGCATAGTGCCCTAGCTAGTATAAATTATTTCCGTAGTCAAGTGCCAAACTTCTCGGAACTTGCAGGTCCGCTTTTGGAAGTGATCAAGTCTAAAAAGTTCAAGTGGGGAAAAGCAGAGTCTGACGCATGGGCTAGCCTCATTGCCACGCTAAAAGCAAATTCTACGGTGCATATCTATAAGCCAGATAAACCAGTTGTCCTTTCAACCGACGCTAGTGCTACGGCCGCCGCCGCTATCATTACGCAATCGTGCCACGGTCGCCAGAGACTGATTGCAGCGTCTTCAAGGACTTTTACGTCCTCAGAGAGATCTGCATCAATTTTTCAGAAAGAAGTGCTAGCTGTCATTTATGGGTTCTCCGCGTATGATTTGATCTTACGCAACGCGACGTCCATCACATTGGAGATAGATAGCAAGGCACTGTTATTTTTAAAATACGCGAGGGATTCCAATGCACATTTGACCAGACTCAGCCTCTTAATAAGTGAGTTTGGAGTGGTACGCATAATTCATGTACCCTCAAAATGCCACATACCTGCAGACAACCTCTCTCGGTGTAACGAGGAGGTCAAGAAGTTTAAAAACCTACTTGACCGTCGAGCTCCGATGTCTGTACGCGAAGCAGAGCAACTGGTCCACCACATAGCAATAAAGAAAGGAACAGTTTTTGACTCTTCGTCAGAAAACAACATAAAAGACCTTCTTGAGGGTGACAGTTTACCATCTGTCATCACTCCTAAGAATAAGAGCCAAAGGCAACTGCCTAGCAAGCAGTCCTTTCCCGTTCTGCCAGCAAGGAAACGCGAACGAACAATACGCCCGCCGCCAGGTACCCGCGCCCGCTTCGCAGTGAACTCTAAATTACGTAAGCCGCTCTTCGTCAAAGAGCTAATGCGCGCCCGCCAGGCGCAAGAAAAAATACTGAAAGACACCCAAGCGCATAGGGACAAACGAGAGTTCGCAATAGAGCCTCCGGGAGGCCTTAATGCGATAACCCGCTCAGCCGCAAGAGCTAGTGAACAAAAGCAACAAATTCACCCTGAACAAACTTCCTCGGTTCAGGTTGAGCCGCCTAGCGAAATACGTTCCGCGCCGGAAGAGCTAGACGGCCCAGCACTGGAAAATACAGGGGAAATGTCTCAAGGTGGGGAACCACAGCCACAAACCTATGAAAGTGTCCGATTTAACAGTAGAATAATTAGTGACGGCCAAATTACCCTTAAACTGCTAGCAAGGCTACAGCGTGAAGATCCAACCTTAGGTGACATTTACAAGGCAATAGAAGGACCGTCTCCGCCACGTCTTTTTGCTATTAAAAATAAAATTTTGTTTCACGTCAAAGACATGCAAAATCCCCGTCTTTGTATTCTGGAGATTCTTTTGGAGACGGTCATTAGGCAGCATCACAATACTGTGTTTGCTACGCACATGACAATCACGGCCCTACTACGGGTTCTTACCACGAAGTACTGGCATCCACACTTGGAGAAGAAAGCACGTGCATTGTGCGAGAAATGTCTGATCTGTGCTGTAACACACACAGTCCCTTTTCGGGAAGGATCTCTTGGTGTTCTGCCGGCATCCTGCAAGCGCTCCATTTTTTATTGTGACCTTACTCTAATCGGAGAAGGCACATACGCCTTTATAGCAGTGGACTCCTACAGTCTCTACACACATATACAAGCCATACCAAGCAAGTCTGAAAATTCTATATATAAGGCGATCCTATTACTTTACACCGGGTTCACATGTTGAATTTTACGCTTCGACAATGAATCCGGTGTCTTCCCTCTTGTGGAGAAATTGCGCCTTTTCAATATACAGGTGCAGTTCATTGCACCTGGCTCAAGTCTTAGCAATGGGCTCGTTGAGAAACGCGTTGGCCTAAGTAAGGAAATCCTACGGGCCTTACGATTGACTAACAAAGAACTGTCTTTTGATGAGATCACTGCGCTGATCTCCTACAACTTAAACAGACGTATTGTGTGCGGAAAGAAGTACAGTGCAGAATTCTTGCTTTTTAATCAGACTTTAGGAGATCCAAATGAAATTATCAAAGTCGCATCTGACGCAACAGTAGAGGGAGAAGTTTTACCAGATATACAAAAATCTATTGATGATTACATGGAGAAACGTAAAGCGAGAACTGAAAAACAGAGGGAAAATCATAACATATCAAGACGTCAAGTAGTATTTGCTGTGGGCACCTTGGTATGGGTGAACTCAAAACATCTTATACAAGGGCAAAAGAGTCTTAGAACAACTAGGACAGGGCCATACATTGTAGAAGCCATCACAAACAAGGGTCTCACTGCTGTACTTCGCCATATAGATAGTCAAGCCACGATAAAAAGAAGGACAAGTCTCCTCACTAGCGCGAAAGAGGATTTTTTGCGTCTCTTAATTAACGCGCCGCTCGAAAACCAGCTGGTACACGAACCAGAATAGACAGAATAAGAAAAAGAAAGGGAAAGCAAAGGATACAGTACTGAAAAAAATGATTTACAGAAAAGAAAGATTAAAAGATGAGGCCCAGAAATATGACCGTACGGAAAGAAAAAGAAAAGAAAGATTACATAACAAGAACAGACTAAGTTCGACGACCTGCGGCGAGGAATTACAAAAGATTGGCAAAGATTGGCAAAGTCTCATCAAAGGACTTGGTGAAAAAGAACCAAAAATTGACTGATTTTAAGCGATTTGCGTTTTTGACCTTTTTTGACCTCTAAATGACCTCAAAACTTAAATTTGAC
>JAAUYJ010073296.1_pt1 | contig 10693 bp, 13 predicted proteins | sample 7278031 | NCBI WGS metagenome assembly JAAUYJ01 (sample SAMN14350222, study PRJNA611818) | marine sediment metagenome | isolation source: surface marine sediment (1.8m) | place: French Polynesia: Moorea | collected 2018-08 | reverse complement strand
TCCTCCCTCTTCCTCGTTAGCCAAAGCGTCGGAAGACATATGTCAGGTTTCGAAATAGGAGAAAAAAGAGAGGGAGGAAGAGGCGGGGGTCCATTTCCAGGCCCCCAAGAAAGGCGGAAAAGGGAAAACGCCTTTCTTCCCATCTCTTTTTTCCCGCCAAAGATAGTTTTGTTTTCCTCCTCCCCGTTTTCTTTTTGGAGGTGGTGCTCTTGTGTGCACTGCGCATGGAACTACGTAACCCCGGGAAATAATAGAATCATCCTTCCTTCCTTCTTTTCCTCCATTACACTTCTTCCCGTTTCTTTTTCCTCTATGTACTACATCCGGGGCAGGAAAAGGAATGAAAGTAGGTAGCCTCCTTCCCCCTACTTTTTCCCTCTTCTCTTTTTAAGAGGCTAAACGCGTGCTGCTGCTGCCGCGAGAGCTTCGAACTTGCTCCACATTTCCGCTCTGCCGCCATCATGAGATGGAAGAAAAGAGAACTCGCATTCCGAGAAAAAAAGGGAACCGAGGTTTTCGAGGAAGGGATATAATCGGGCGGAAGGAAGGAAGAGATGGGAAGAAAGGGAGGAAGAGGGCGAGGGAGTCACTTTCATTGTTTTTAGGTCCCTTCTCCTCACTGCTACGTCTCGTACGTCTTGCCCCCGAGCGAAGGAGGAGAGACAGGAAATTGCTTGGTGCTAGGCAAGAAAAGGAGGAGGAGGGAGGGGCTAGGAAGGAAAGGGGAAAATGCACACAGCGGTGGGGAAGAGACGAGTTTGGCATTCCCGGGACATTTTGAGAGAGAAAATTTCGCTCTCCCCTCTTCGTACGCCGTTTTCGACTGTCGGAGGGAGGAAGGAAGGGGAAGAAATGCCTCTCGTCGGAGATTGAGCACCTTTCACTCGTTCCTCCGTCTCTCGACTATTCCTCCCCTCCCCTCCCTTCCCTGAGCGTCTGAAAAGTAACGCTTAGCTTTTACGGCCCATAGCAAAAGAGGAGGGAAAGAGTTGAGGAAGAAAAACTAAGGTCCCTCCCTTCTTTAGTCAACTTGCGTTGAAATCACCAGCGAATAAAAGAACCCGCCAAACAGGAGAAACGCTTTTTTTGCTGCACATTCAGTGCAGATCATCTTCGTTTTTTTCTTTTGCCCTATGTCCGTTTTTTTAAAGAAGCTAGCTTGGAGAGAGGAGATCCGCGTCCGTCTCTCTTTCCTGCCTTTTTCATCTTTCTCATTCCCTAAATGGGAAATGGCGCGGGAACGAAAATCACCATTTGCCAGCCAATATCTTTCGATTTACAATTAGGTCCCGTACACACGGAGGACAAAAAAGGAAATACTGTTCTTTTATTCCGCTGAGAAAGTTAGCCAGAAATGGTGAAATTCAAAGCGCATGGGTCTCGGTAGCACTTTTTCCCCGCCCGATGTTGGGCGCCGTTTTTATACCCCCGATCCTCCTTTTCCTCTTCTTCTCAGTCGGGAGCCATCAGCGTCATCATCATCGTCTGAGAACAGAAATTGATTGGCGGAGGGGGAGGAAGGGCCACGGCGGCGGCGCGGCCATCGGATCACGATTCTGTTAGCGGAGAAGAATCGAGTAGGAGAAACAACCCACGAAGTTGGTATAAGTGAGGAGGGGAGGAGGAGCGTGCTCGTTATAACAGCGCCATTTGGAGAGGGCTGGCTTATTGTTCTTTGGGCTTGCTACTTTTTGCCGGGTCTGACCATAAGCGGACGCAATCGTATTTGATTTCTACCGATTGTACTACTCCTACCTTACTTCCCACAGGACGGTGGCCAACAAAAAAATCTGAGCAATCCCTCCTTTGTTGACAGTTGGGAAAAGAAGTATAGCAAAAAGACATTCTCTGCTGGGCGGGGCTACCTGAACTGAATTTTGTTATCCTACCTTCGAACAATCGACCAAGACCAGTAGGAGCTCCGACAAATTCGTAAACTTACCTGGAAAAGAAAAATAATAATGTAAAAAAAGCCGTGTAACCGAATATGCAACAAGAAACCCTTCTCTGCTTTACGCCCCACCCTCTTTTCCTTCTTTCCTTCATGAAGTGGGGTCCGCCTCCGCCGAAGCAGCGAGGAAGTACGAGGGAATTCTCTGGACGGGGGTGAAGGAGGAGGAGGAGAGGGGAAGGAAGGAGGGATGGTATCATGGTAACTTTCTCCTACTCGGAGCGGGGGAAGGAGGAACAAGCCAAGGGGTCAAGCAAACCAGCTTTGGAAGGGAGAGAGGGGAGGGGAGAAGGAAGCAAATTGAGGGATTCCTGCGGCTGGTTTTTTCTTCTCCTTGCCTACCTCACTTCTTCTCCAGTGTGGGATTCGCCATGTCTTTGGTGAAGCAAAAAGAAGCTTGTCTTCACCGATAAGAAGAAAGGGAAACCATCACGGTTATCATTTCCAAACATTGCCTGGTTACATGTGTAAGCAAAACGATAAAAAAAGTCGGAAATGGAAGAAGTAAGAGTTTTTCCTTTTCCTTCCTGTCGGAATGCCAATTCTCTTTCTCTTTTCCTCGATCGTCCATTCTTTCCGTGACAATCATGATGATTGCCTCTCCTCCCTCCGAACAAACATCGGTTTCCCTCCTCCTTTTTATGCCCGAATGCATTTAGCGGAAACTTTTCGGCCCCTCCTTTTCCCCCCTTCCGTTTTCTGCACACAAAGAGAAAGAAAAGCAGGAGGGGGAAAGACTGTTCCGCCAATCCGGGAATGGAATGTGAGAAGGGAGGGAGATGAGGTAGGGGCAGGTAGGCAAAATTTATTCATGCAGTGATCCGGAGATAAATTCTCGATTCTCCCCGCCAAAGTATCACGACTTTTTTCTCCTTGCCTACCTTGCATTTCCTGCAGGAGAAATTGCTACCAAAAAGGAGGACTCCCCCCACATTTCTTTTTTTTACGTATCATTTCCTCTCATTTCCTTCTTTATTTCTCCTCTCTTGGAGGAAAGGTGTGAGTCTCTATTGTCTTTTCTCTTTTCCTTGTCCTCCGTCGACCCCTGGAGGAGTGGAGGAGAAAGAGACGGAGACAGAAACTTCCAATTTTGCAACCTTCCCTTTTGATATCTGCGGAGCCCGAGCAAAAAGCAGTCGTTAGGTCGTTACGATAGGGCCCTGGGGGGGAGACGGGGAAGGAAGGCCATGGAGGGGGAGTGGTGGGACGATGGTCAAATTCAAATCCGGACTTCTTTTCCCTCCTCCAATGCGAGCAGGGGAAGCTGGGCGATCAATCTGGAGGCGGCGGCGCGACCCTCATTTTGGGCAGATTAGAGGGGGAGCTTGGGTTTTAAGAAAACAGGATGGGGTATAAAAATGCCCCTAGGAAGACATTCAACATTGCCGACTCAAAACTAAAACGTCCAACATTTTTGAACTTGCAGAAGTCTCGAAAACAAAAGAACTGTTTGACATTCCCGCGCTCCTTCGAAGAATGAGGAGGGGTCACTCTCGCCTAATTCAAACTGACTGCTGCACAAGCTGACGGGCGTGGGCGAGACATTCTGGGCATATTTTTGTTGACGTGACGAAAGACAGGGACAGAAAGGGCAAAAGAGCCGCTTCGCCTTGCGTGCTCACGCAAAAAGGGGGGAAAGACGTCGTCGCACAAATTCATCCTTGTCGGCAAGAGTCTGCGGCAGCGCTGCCAAGTTCGTGGCAAAACACGCGAGGTGAGGAATGCCCGCCGCTCATTTCTGCGCCATGGGCCGTTAAGAAAAAAATGCACCTCGCTCATTTTTTTGCTGGCACTGGCGGACAGTTTTTCATTCCCATATTGTCTCGCAAATTATTTATATACAAAACAGGACCTCGGTTATTACACTGTCACGCATCTAGCGACTTTTATCCTTTTTCGAGGCAGCCTCTTTAAAAAAGTCAACAGGTCCTGGGAAGATGCGGCCGTTACGAAACAAAATGGTGGTTGGATGGAATGCCGTTTAGGGGCTGGTTCTTGTATCAGCTAGGCAACGGCAGTTTTGCAACTTTTCGCCCTCCCGCTGGGAAGATAACTTTGAATTGTTGCACATGCATGCTTGCATGGACCGAGGAGAATCTTTCCCATGTTGCACTTTGGCTTCTTCACACGCATTGGTGGCGCCGTCGCCCTCTTTAAACAAACCGCAGAGGCGTCCTTGAAAGAAGGGGCGAAACGGGAAAAAATGCAGTTTCGACTTCGGCGAAAGAGAGGATCTTCTCTCTTTTCTCTGCCAAAAGCGGTGCAGTTTTTCTTAAATCTTTTTCTGAAGAATGGCGAGATGCCAGGATAGAGATATCGGAGAAGCAAGCAGCAAATTTTGGGCGCGGTTGTTCGGGGAGGAGAGTAAGGTCTGAGATTGAGATTGAGGTCAAGCCTTGGACATGGACAGCATGGGATCTCGATTGGAACATTTCCCTCTCCTCCATGTCTAGGATCCTGATATCGTGCGCCGGCCGCAACCCTTTTTTTTGGAAGCATCATCTGCGAGGAGGGAGAGGAAAAAGTTTGGTACCTCGAGAGATCGGAGAGGAGGGCCAAACCTCCCCCGAGGCAAGATGGAAAAAGCGGCAAAGAGAGAAGAAGGTCCGATCCGAAGCACATTGCAGACATGTAGCCTTTAATCTGACGCCGGAGGGCGGCCGCGGCAGCACAGAACAAACAGAGGCTGTACTATAGGTGCGTACTGCGATATGGATTGGGGGAAATTTCCGAAGCCGTAAAAAGTACGTTTTACAGCTGACTTTTTTTACTCCTCCGCTCTCTACTTCTCCCTAGTGTTGCCCCCTCTGCGGAGGCAAAAAAGTGTGGTTCACGGTTCCTGAAGAAATTACGGGGGGAAGGAGAAGGGGATGGGAAATGGAAGGGTGAAAAAAGGTTGTTGCTCCTCTTCTTTTTTCCCTTTTTTTCCCGCCGCGCCTGTTCGTTCGTGAGAATAAATTTTCTTTTTGCCGCCGTTACAATTTTTCCACGAAACTCTTCACAGGCCACCGCCTTCAATTAATTTTTATGCTGGCTCCCGGGCATAGGAGCAGAAAAACACATGAAAATATTCTGACCAAGTCATTCCATGGAGCATGGCTCTAAATCTTGGGAATAAAATGTAGTCCACAAAAAGGCGAAATATATACCTGTGTGTTGCTGACCCCACCCAGAGTTGTTGGACTTGGAAGGAGGATTCCTCTTGCGGCGGAGCAGGGGGGATAGGAAGAGACCTCACATTAAATTCGGATTTGGGGGAGGAAGAAGGAGAAGAGGGAAAAGAGGAGGAGGCGTAATCACAACCTGGGATTTTGTTGCCGCTCCGTCCAAGTGGGTTCTTTGGTCAGAGGGGGGGGATGAAAACTTGAAAGCCGTTGCTGCTTGGTTGTTTTTATCTCCCTGAGTTGTGGGAAGAGTCCCTTTTCCTGACCGTTGATGGCTCCCTCCTCCTCCGGGTGGGGAAAGTGAAGTTATGGAGAGTGAGTGAGAGAGAAAAGAAAAGGAGTTGGAGATCCCTCAGGGCGTGAGGAAAGAGTCCTTTACGCTCTTCTCGTACTGAAGTCCTGACTCTCTTTTTGAGGAAGGAGAAGACGGAGGTCGTACGTATATTTCTGTGTAAGATCTCTACACTTTTTAAGCTTCTACCCTAGAGAGGGGAAGAAGCAAAAAAATCGTTGCCTCGTCCGTCTCGTCTTCCTCTTCCTCCTCGTCACAGCATGGATCCTCCTCCCCCAGACTGACCCGCCGAGATGGGGGCAAAAAATACCACGACGTATACTATAAGTTCGGGACTGGGGGATTCTTCCTCCTCTTCTACCATCGACTTATACGGCCGCCCTTCCCCCCACCCCTTCTTCCCTTCTTTAGACTCGCCTGGTTAGTGCGTAAAGTTTTCCATTGTCGTCGTGCTTCCCCCTTGGTCCACTCCTCTCCCCAGGAGAAAGAGGGAAGAAAAGAGAGGAGAGGACGGCTACCAATTGTTGCTTGTCCAGGAGGAGAAGCAGAAAACCCATCTTCAGGCATTCTTCGACACCTTGCACTTCTTGAAAGCTGTTTGTAGCACAGAAAAGAAGAGAGGCTTATCTCCTTGAACGAGGAAGAAATAAGAGAAACCCTTACTAAAAGCCCCCATAGCCCCTCTGGCCGTACTACGTTCAGAGGGAGGAGGCTTCCTCCCATCCTTGAAGGTTTTTTTCGTATGGGGGAATCTTCCATCCCTTTTCTTCTATATCGTCCAATGCCGCGGCTCTTTTTTGAGAGGAGGGATTGGATTGAGATTTTTTGGGTGGAAAGAATGGGGGGAAGAGGAGGATGTGTGGGGAGGGCGGAAGAGAACGGTGAAAAGGAAGAAAAAGGGAAAGGAAAGAAGAGGAGCGTCATGCCTTTGAAGGTCTTGTCAGATCTCACGCTACAGGAAAGAAGGGCCCCGAATCCTAGAAAGAAATAGGGGCCAAGGGAGGAGGAGAAGCTATAATTTTTCCCACGATTAAATTCCAGGAGAGAAATTAAGAAAACTAGTCTTTTTGCGCCACTCTCGCCCCTGCCCTATTTATGCCGTAAGATGGTTTTTTTGCCTCGTGGGTCCAGCAAATGTTCCACAATCCCCTTCTCTCACTCACCCCCTCTTCTTTATTACAGGCGAGCCCGTTTTGAAGCGGCGCCGACAATAACAGCTTGTAGTAGGACCACCCCCGAAGGCATAGCCTGTACGAGAAGGAAGGGGAGCCGTTGAAGAGGGGGAGAGAAAAGGGGTTACGACGACGACCATATACAAGAGAGAAAGGGCGAAAGGTGTATATTAGTCATTGCTCAAGGGTGTAAGGGGGGAGTCAGCAGACGGCGACGGAGAGAGAAGAGGAGACTCTCCACCACTCGACGTGTGAGTCTGGATATTATTATTCAGCCGTGGAGGGATCTGGAGAACAACATGTAGCTCGAGCCTCCTCCTCTTTCCTCTTCCTCTTGCGGCATCTGCCGCCTCTCCCTCCAAGAAGAACGAATTCTCAATGCCCCTTCTTCTTCCTCCTCCTCTCGATCCCTCCTTCCCCACCATATGGTCTGCGTGAAGGGATCGGGCTTGGACTTGGCAACCTGCTTACTTATATGCGTATACATACTACATGGCACCGTAGCTGCATGCGATTTGAGGGAATTTTCCATTCCGAGGGTGGGAAAAAATGAAGGAAAATACGATCCAGGAGAAAGCGTTCGCTTTTCTAAAAAAAAGTCTTTGGATTCTAGCGCTGACTAGATCGCCGATTGAACACGTGGTGCAAAAGAGAAGGAAAAGAGCGTGCTCTCCTACTTAGCGCAACCCCTTTCTTTTCCACATGCAGAGTATTCATGCTGCTTGTGTAGTACATTGTCGGCTCCTTCCATGTCTACTCCCATGCCAATGCTACTACAACACAGCCGCCACCTTTGCCACCTTTGCGGTTTCACGGTCTGATTTTCCTTCCTCCTCCTCTTCCAGCATAATGGTAAGCAAGCCGATCCGAGAGGGTTGGTTGCAGGTCTGGTGAGGAGGAGGAAACCGCGCCCACGCAACTTACTACTACCCGCAAGAGGAAAGAGGGCCAGCTCAGCTCTACTGATTAATATGTCTACATTTCCATTCAATAATTGCTGCTGCCTCCCTCATCCTTCCCACCCTTCTCTTCCCCTCCTGCATGCCCATACTTCTTTCCAGGCTTGCCTTGAGAGGAGGCATTTATTTCCTACGCCGCTGCTGCCACCATCATAGGAAGGAAGCCCTCTCCTCCTCCGCCTCGTCGCAAAAACCTCCTCCTCGTCGTCTTTTCTCCCCTTTCAGGTAGGTAGCCACCTCTCCCCCTCCCTCCGCGGCCGCCTGCTGCGGTGGTAATGCCTGCCCGCCTCTTTCTCTCTCCTCCTCCTCCTCCTCTTTCGTCCCCGCCGCCCTCGCCTTTCCACTCATGCAAAGCTATGTTAACGGTATAACAGGTCCTCCCCCCTCTCCTCCTCCACTTTGGGCGACCGTCGCCTTCGCCTCACATGGCCGCCGGGCGAACGGAAGGAAGGACGGATCGAGCCGCCTTCCCCTATCCCTACCAAGATCGACAGCGGGTGGAGAAATGGATCTTTGGCAGCTTTATGGGGAAGGGGACCAAGGGGGAAAATCGACTCTCCCACCACCACCCACCCACTGCTTGCCGGGAGGCCAACGCCGTAGTAATTCCCTCCCCCCCAACCCGAAATGTGACCACTGCACGGTTTGTAAATTTGGACTTGGGTTTCCTCGGTTCTTTAGGTTTCAGGGCCAGAGAGATAGGCGGCTTGGGAGTAAAGAAGGGGAAGAGGCGAGAAGGAGGAGGCGAGGTGACACTTTGAGCTATTGCCATTGCCAAAGGAGGAGAAGGAGGCTCTTTCTTCCTTCCCCGCTTTGCTTTGAAGAAAAAGGTCTCTCCGGAGACTGTGTCGAACTGCCATAAAATGAGCATTAAAGGAGGAGGAGGGGGCTAGAGGTGAAACTGTGCGTAGCAAGTGGAAGAAGAGGCGAGGGAGGGCATGGGAGAGGTCCGCAGGAGGAGGAGATACAACAACAAGAAGTAGCAAGAGGAAGAAGGAAGAAGAGCTTCGTTGCTCCTCCGGCTATGACGGCGGCAGCCGCCGCAGCCGTGATAATGAGCCCAACCCAAGAGTTGGAAGACAATGGCTTCCTTTCCTTTTTCGGGCAACGATTTTCAAAAGCAGGGCTTCCTCTTCCTCCTCCTTTTAAATGTCGGCAGGCTGGGCTGGGCAGGAGGTGGAGTGGGATCGAGGGAAGAAGCTTCCATTTTCCCGACCCTCTTTCCTTTCCCATCCCACTTGCAGCGGGAGGGGCCCAAAAAAAGAAACACCCCTCCCCTACGAAATCTTACGTGGGCAGAAGAAGGAGAAGGAGGTAATTTATTTCGCCTCTTTATTTGCCGCAGGCTTCACCTCCACGAAAAACACGAAACACGACGAGGGGAAAGAAAACAACATATCGCCTTATAAGTCGTCGCGTGTTTGGGCTCCTCCGCTTCCGAAAATCTGACGGGTGTCAGGCTACAGCAGCGGTGTTTTCGCCCGAAGCAGCAACGCCAACAAGTCATCATGGTTTTTTTTCTAGCGACATCATCACGACAGTGCCCATCAAAACCCAACAACATGGGCTGGTCGTAACTTGAGGCGCCGGCGTTTCGGACTTGCATCAATTAGCGTTGCTTGACGGGAGACCAGCAACGGCAGCAGCAGCAGCAGCTCCAAGAAAATGCATCGGAAAATATGCGACGTTGGGAGACGAGAGGAGAGATGTTTCTCTTGTGCCTTTAACGGCAGGAGAAGGGGAGGAAAAGGGCCTCAGGGGCGAAGCTCCACGGAAAGAAAAAAAGGCATTCCAGCCCCGGCATTTTTTTGGACATCCCAACCCGGTCTGTGAAAAAAAGAAGGAGGGAGAGAAAAGCTTGGAAGTCGCAGTTTGGGATTAGATTAAGATCGCAGAGGAGGGAGAGGCCCTTCTTTCTCCGTCTTTTATGCATGCTCTCTCCGCTCTTTTGTCTGCGCCACAAACTTCGCATTTAAGAATACTGATGTGAGAGCGGAGTAAGGAAAAGCCCTTTTCGTGTCTGTTTTTTTTAAACTAGTAATCCTATGCAGGAAATGTTTTCCTCTCTCCGCTCTTTCTTTTTTTCAGCGTCCACCTCGAGTGACTGCAAATATTGTGTCAGGAAGAGGCAGTCGTCGAGGATGAACCATGTCCTGTCCTTCTCTGGCCAGAGTGGAAAAAGGAGGAACCCACTCTCACTCCGACCGCCGCCGAGGAGCAGAGGTTCCTTAAAAGGAAATTCCACTTTTATCTCCGACTTTTCCTCTTTCTCCTTCCGTTCCAGCACCGCTCGGCTGGTTAGTGTCCTTCTTTTATAGCCTCCTTCGAAAGTTCCTTCCTACTTCTCCGCCCAGAAAAGAAGCGACGCTTCCTCTTCCGCGCGGTGAAATCGCCGCTCCAGGGAAAAAGGAGAGGGAGAAATAAATGAAGGAGGTGGCATTTCGTCTTTTGGACACAAATGCGATATCAAGAGAGGGGAGGCGGGTAATTGCCTGTCTCATTAGGCCCCCTTTCTCCCTTCCTATCTACCACTTGAACGTATCTCTCTCGCTAAAAGTGGCCAAATTGGCGGGCGGGAAGGAAAAGGGCGAGGATTGTGTTTTACGTTTTGGTATTTCTCCCAAGATGCAGAAGCGGGAAATTTTTGTTGGCAGGTGCATTCAGCCGCTCGAGGAGGAAAGGCGGAGGCAGTGTTGGACGTAGGAAAGAGGAATAGCAGAAGCCTGCCAACAGCAACATGGAAGCAGGCGGGAGGAAGAAAAGAAAGGGTTATTTCCCCGTGTGCACTGTGTGCGCAGCCAGTGCAGTTCGGTAGCGGAGCCGACGACGGTGCCATGTACAGACTGGCTTGGAGGCTTGCAGCAAGAAGCGGACAGCGGACAAAAAAAATTGGCATTAGCGTCTGAGGCGCCTTCCTTCTAGCTTCTTCCACTTTGCCACTCTCCTTCCAAAGGCACACAACACCTTACTTCCCTCAGACGACGGCGAGGAAAAAGGGAAAGAAAGGCTCGGAGACTTTTTCTTTCCCTCCTCTTTTTCCTATTTGAAGAAACGTGGTTTCGCTTCGAGGGCGAAAAAGAGGAGAGAAAAGGAACTCTTCTCACGGTCTACTTTCAATGGGAGGAAGGAGGGAAAGACGGCGCCGGCCCGTGCCT
>JAAUYJ010037353.1_pt1 | contig 10694 bp, 7 predicted proteins | sample 7278031 | NCBI WGS metagenome assembly JAAUYJ01 (sample SAMN14350222, study PRJNA611818) | marine sediment metagenome | isolation source: surface marine sediment (1.8m) | place: French Polynesia: Moorea | collected 2018-08 | reverse complement strand
CAGACCTAACAGTAGTCCCTTTGCAGATGCACCGCTTCTTCACTGTAATCACTGGCTCTTTTTTGGAGTGTTGTTCATTATCTTTAATTACGTGTGTATTGACATGGATAACAGTCTTAGAGGGCTTTCTGGGGTTGCGCCAGCGAGGAGCAGGTCCTCTTTTACGTTTACTGATTATGGGTTTTCCATTAAACAAAGGAATAAGCCACATTTTTCCAGTCTTATAAGCTCCCTCGACTCTGCCTTGAGCCAGAATAGCTCTCAGTCGAGCAGAAGATATGTTTAAAATTTTAGCTGCTGTTGTAGTACCGACTATCATTTAACTCTAACCTTATCGCAATAGTTTTTTATCATAGCTCATAAATCTAATCAAATAGGTGGGTAGCAAATCTGTCAACTCAATCAGTTCGATCGCGATTGTGTCTTAATAGATGAAGGGTATGGGGGACACAATACCTGAAAGATAACTGCCATACACCATTAGTAGGGGTTTGGCAGTGCATCCACCCCTACTTAAAATCCCCCCGACGCGCGGGGTGTAGGGAAAAGAAAAAATTGTGTTTCTAGTTCATTTTAAGTTTAATTAGGTTGACTTACTTGATTCCTATAACATTGCTACGAAATTTCACCATCTCTTCACTAGCTTTATAGTGCAAAGCAATTTGAGATATGTTCATCTTTTTCTGTTTTGCCCACAGTAAACCCCGTCTGGGAATTTGCAAACATCCCCCTAAATATACCGCTTCGTCTTCGTCTTGTTGTCTGCGTTGAAACAGTCCTGTTTTTGGCTCGCGACTAAGGGACTTGCGCTTTATTAAAATACCAGCCTTTAAACTAATTCATTTGACTTCATAGCTCCTACGGCTAACTGATGAAGGCTGGTATTTTAATTTTTTGCTCCTTCCTAACCATTTTATGCTTGAGAATAATATGAGCAAATTCGTGCATTAAATTAGATTGCTGGCGTACAGGTGCGTGACGAGAATTATGAATAATATAGAGTTGCTAGTAATGGCTCAAAGGCTTTAAAACCTAATACACTACGTTGTTTAGTAGCGATCGCTGGCTCAGACTACCTGTTTTCCTGCTTCATCAAAAGTATTTTGAAAAAAATTTGACCTTTTATGAATAACAATTCATAATTATATTTGTGTATAAGCGTTCATAATCTAATCATGACTCGCAAAACAAGGGAACTTTCAGGCAGACCCAGAGAATTTGATCGCGATGCTGCTCTGGCAAAAGCAATGGATGTATTTTGGGAACAGGGTTTTTCTAGAACTACTTATGCAGCCTTAGAGAAAGCTACTGGATTGCATCGGCAGAGTCTAGTTTATGCCTTTGGTGATAAGAAAGCACTTTTTCACGCTGTTTTACAACATTATGAAATAACACGAGTGCAATCTGTTCTCAACCAACTGCGAGCTTCTGGATCACCTTTGGCAAATATTAAAGCTGTATTGGATTTATGGCTTAATGATGCTCGCCGAGAAACTACTTCTGGTTGTCTATTTGTAAATACATCGGGGGAGTTAGGTCAGACAGAACCAGTCTTTGCTAAATTAATCGAACAATCCACCCAACAGTTAGTTCAGGCATTCGAGCGGATAATTGAACTAGGGCAAATGAGGGGTGAAATTATCTCTCATGTTAATGCAACAGACCTGGCGCGACAGGCGATCGCAGTGGGAGATGGTGCATTGTTACGAAGTCGAGTTAGTGGCGATCCTTCTTTTGCTGAATCAGCTTTTCAAGCTTTCTTATCATCTATTAAACGTTAGACAAGGGTATTGTAAAGTTCATGACTTGAATCCTTGCTGAAGCTTGATTGATTATGTTCATCTAATTTATGAATAAACATTCACAAAAGGAGTTAGTTGATGATGGTTACAAATTCATCTATGAATCACCAAGAGTTTCGAGCGCGCCAGAAAACTATTGAGTTAGAAGGAATTATGGATTTTCCAGTCCGAGTTGCTTACACTGATTTGGGTGAGGGAGAACCGATTGTTTTACTACATGGCATTCCTACCTGGTCTTATTTGTATAACAATGTCATTCCCAAATTAGTAGAGAACTATCGAGTCATTGCCCCTGATCTTTTGGGTCACGGTTGGTCGGATCGTCGCGATCGCTTCGACCGCTCTCTAGTAATACAAGCCAAAATGATTCTAAGGTTTTTAGACTTCCTCAAGCTCGAAAGGGTCAATCTAGTAGGACACGATACTGGGGGTGGGGTCAGTTTAATCTTAGCGATTGAAGCTTCAGAGAGGATTAATCGCCTAGTTCTTGCCAATATTGTTGTTTATGATTCCTGGCCCATCGATGATATGTTAATGCTGGGACATCCTATGTGGAAACACAAATCTAACCAGGAGATTGTAGATTACTTAGTTGGTGGACTAGAATATGGCATTTCCAGACCAGAACAACTTACAGAGGAGTTTAAAGAAGGTATTGTAGCTCCTTATGCTGATGAGGAAGGAAAAATTAGTTTAATTCGCAACGCATCAGCATTAAATACCAACCACACGATGGCGTTAGTCGAGCGTCATTCTACTATTACGGCGCAGACTTTGCTGCTGTGGGGCGTAGAGGATCCCTGGCAGCAAATTAAAGATGGGGAACGATTAAAGCAAGAAATTCCCAATGCCAAATTGGTACGAGTCGAAAAAGCCTCGCACTGGATTCCCCAAGATGCCCCAGAAGAATTTGCTAGCGAAATTCAGACATTTCTACAACAGACGCAGCAGATATCTTAGTTTAGATTTAACGTGTGGCTTCTGGCGTACTAGCTAAGGATGCTCCAACATTGGCGATCGCAGTTTCGAGATTTTTATCCGCTTTTAGTTTAAAACAATTTCTAACCCTCAAGTAAAGCTTCTACAAACTCATAACTAGAAAAAGGGCGTAAGTCTTCAATACCTTCTCCTGCGCCAATAAACCTAATGGGTAGGTTGAGTTGTTTAGCAACAGCCAAAGCTACACCACCTTTGGCACTACCATCTAGTTTGGTTAAAACCACCCCACTTAGTTGGGCTGCTTCGCTAAATACTTGTGCTTGACGCAGACCATTTTGTCCGAGGGTAGCATCCAGCACTAACAAAGATTCTATTTGGGCATTGGAGGCTTTTTTGTCAATGATACGGCGGATTTTGGCTAATTCTGCCATCAAGTTCTTTTTATTTTGTAATCTTCCCGCAGTGTCTATTAAAAGTAGTTCGATGTTACGGGCGTTGGCTGCTGAAACAGCATCATATACTACTGATGCAGGGTCAATATTTTTTCCTGGGTTGGCAATGACTTCTGTATTACTTCTTTCGCCCCATACTTGCACTTGTTGTACTGCTGCTGCGCGGAAGGTGTCTGCTGCTGCGATGAGACAACTATAACCTGATTGTTGAGCCATATTGGCTAGTTTCCCAATAGTGGTAGTTTTTCCTGCGCCGTTGACTCCTGTAAGTAACCAAATATTGAACTTATCTTTTTCAGGAACGAAATCTTTATTATCTTGTCCTTCTAGGGGTTTATCTAGGATGTCTTGTAAAATTTCTTTAAGATATGCGATCGCCTGTTCTGGTGGTAGGGCTTCTTCTTTGAGTTTCCCTTGTAAGGTTTCAATAATATAGTCGGTGGCTTCTATTCCCACATCTGCTTGCAGTAGTAAGGCTTCAATTTCCATTACTGCATCTTTATTTAAAGGACCTTGACCAACTACGGATTTAAGTTGAACAATGAGACTACGGCGAGTTTTCCCTAAGCCTTGACGCAGTTTTGTGAGCCAAGTAATCTCTTCTTCGGAAACATCTTCTACACTTCTTCCTTGATTAGCTAAAACCTTGGCTGACCAAATAAAGTCTTCATCTATTTCTGGGACTTCTTCTACAATTGCAGTCTCTTTGAGTTTTTCTAGTCCTTGGGATTTTTGCATCCACGCAGGGACATTTTGGGGAGTTGATTCGGTTTCTTTCTGCTCTGTTACTACTTCTTCTATAGTTTCTGTTTCTACAGTGGGGGTTTGAGTCTGGTTTGGTGCGGTAGCTTCTTCTACTGTGGTTTCGGTTTCATCTTTGGGAGCGGTTTCTGTTGCGCTTGACTCTTCTTTTCGTTGCTGAATATTTTGGTAAGCAGCTTTTGCCCAAGCAAGATAATCTTCTTGTGAGGGAGTATCCGTAGTTTGTTCTGTCTCTTCTGTAGTTTCTACGGTAGTTACTTCAGGAGTTGTTTCGAGATTCTCTTTGGCTGGTGCTTTTTCGCTATGCTGACGACGAAACCAATTAAACATAAGAGGAAGGTGTATCTATGAACTAGTTATATAATTTGTATTTTAAATGCTCAATGGCACATTCATTAGATCACAAACTTATTGATGAAGCCAGGGGTGGAAGTCCCGCTTACAAAAGCGAAAAATTGGATTACAAACCCAAAAAAGCTCTGAGTGTTGTTTCCACTGTTAGGAATATCCCATATAAGAGTAGAACCAGCAGTTAATTGGGTAACTCCGTTGAGAGTTATAGTTAGTTGGATTTTGTTCTTAACCTAAAATAAGGCTAACTAATGACCAACTACCAATGACCAATGATCAATGATAAGTTACCTCCAGTTAACATCGAAGCAGAAGAAGCAATCTTGGGTGGAATTTTACTCGATCCTGAAGCAATGGTGAGAGTTGCAGATATTTTAGTTAAATCCGCTTTTTCTCTACAGTCCCATCAACAAATTTATGATGCAGCCCAAATTCTTCATTCTCAAGGTAAACCTACAGATTTAATGGCGGTTAGTAGTTATCTTGCAGATCATAATCTTTTATCCGCTGTGGGGGGAACAACTAAATTAGCGCAACTGGTCAATCGTACTGTGTCGGCTGTTAACATTGACCGCTATGCTAACTTGGTGATGAATAAGTATGCTCGTCGTCAATTAATTACTGCTGGACATGAAATTGTCGATCTCGGTTATGACACCACTAAAGATTTAGAAGTTGTTTTAGACGAATCGGAACAAAAAATCTTTCGTCTGTCTCAAGATCGACCCCAACAGGGATTAATCCCCATTTCTGATACTTTAATTACCACTTTCAACACTATTGAAGAGTTACACCAAGAAACTGTATTACCAGGTATTCCTTCAGGTTTTTATGATTTAGATGCTGTTACTAGTGGTTTTAGTCGTTCTGATTTAATTATTCTTGCTGGTCGTCCTTCTATGGGGAAATGTTTAGCTGCTGATTCTGAATTAGTTTGTCAAGACGGTAGTATTAGAACTATTGAAGAGATATATAACCGTCGTCAAGATTCTCTTTTGACTCTGCAACCTAACAGTCGATTTACTTGGACGAAACCATCAGCCTTTGTCGATGATGGAATTAAACCGATTTATCGTGTGACTACTCGCTTGGGAAGAAAAATTGAAACTACCCAAAATCACCCTTTTCTCACTATTCAAGGTTGGCGCAGTTTAGGGAAATTGCAAGTTGGTAATACAATTGCTGTCCCTCGTAAAATTAATGTGTTTGGGGATAAAAATATCTCTGAAAAACGAGTCAAGTTATTAGCCTACTTAATTGGGGATGGTTGCTTAACGAAAACTTGTCCAGAATTTACTAACGCTAACCCACTATTGCAAGATGATTTTATTCTTGCTGTTTCTAGTTTTACTGGACTTACTTCCAAAAAAATAACTTCTAATGGAACAAGAACAACATCGATAAGAGTTAGTAAAGATCGAGCTTTTATAAATTGTTATCGCCAAATATTTGCTCAAAATTTAAGACAGGTAGTTAATAATCAAGATAAATCTATTAACCAGATATCCACATTGCTAAAAGTCAGTCCTTCTCTAGTAAGACTATGGCTCCAAGGGTGTTGTGTTCCCAATGATAATGATTTTAAAGAGTTATGTAATTTACTAAAGGTTGAAACTCAAAATATTGCACCTCATGGAATATTAGCGATTAGTAAAAATAGCCCTAACGCTTTAACACTTTGGCTACAAGAATTAGGTTTATGGGGTAAGGATGCTAATAGTAAGACTATTCCTCAGCTTATTTTTACTTTGAAACCTACCTTAGTTGCTTTATTTCTGAATCGTTTGTTTGCTACTGATGGTTGGGCAACTGTATTAAAAAGTGGGCAGTCACAATTAGCTTACGCTACAGTTAGTGAGAAATTAGCCCGACAAATACAACATCTATTACTAAGATTCGGAATTATCGCATCTCTTAAATCCCGCTTAGTTAAATATAAGAGTGACCATAGACAGGTTTGGCAATTAGATATTACTGATGCTCAGTCAATCAAAAATTTTATTGATGAAATTGGAATTTTTGGTAAGGATAAAGCTGTTACTGCTGTTCGTGAAGCAATATCAAAGAAAAGGTATCAGACAAATCGCGATCTAATTCCCCTAGAAATTTGGCAAGAATTGAAACAAGCTAAAGGAGAAGAATCTTGGGTAGCTTTAGCTAAACGTTCGGGAATTAAAGGATATAGTAATATTCATGTGGGTAAAAGAAAATTATCTAGAGAAAGACTATTCAAACTAGCTTATGCTTTGGATAATATTGCCTTGCAAAATATAGCGACTAGCGAAATTTATTGGGATGAGATTGTTAGTATTGAAGCTATAGGTAAGCAGCAAGTTTACGACTTAACCATCCCCGAAACTCATAATTTTGTCGCTAATGATATTTGTGTTCACAATACAGCTTTAGCTCTTTGTATTGCTGCTAATATTGCGAAAAAACAGCAACTTCCTACCGCTATCTTTAGTTTAGAAATGTCCCGGGAACAACTCGCCCAAAGACTCTTAGCTAGTGAAGCAAAAATTGCTAGTAATCGGTTGCGTTCGGGAAGAATTAGCCAAAATGAAATAGAATCTCTGGTTAATGGGGTTACTACTCTTTCTGAGATACCTATATATATAGATGACACCGCTAATCTTTCTATTATGCAAATGCGATCGCAGGTTCGCAGGTTACAAGGACAGCTTAAATCAGAATTGGGTTTAGTGTTACTAGACTACTTACAACTGATGGAAGGCAGTGGTAGTGATAACAGGGTACAAGAATTATCTAAGATTACGCGGAGTCTTAAAGGTTTAGCAAGAGAAGTTAATGTTCCCATTATTGCCTTATCTCAGTTAAGTCGCGGTGTTGAGCAAAGAAATAACAAACGTCCCATGTTATCAGATTTGAGAGAAAGCGGAAGTATTGAGCAAGATGCAGATTTAGTAATAATGTTATATCGGGATGAATATTATAACCCTGATACTCCAGATAGAGGTATTGCAGAAGCAATTATCGTTAAACATAGAAATGGACCAGTAGGTACAGTAAAATTAATTTTTCAAGCAGAATTTACCAAGTTTGAAAATTTAGCTAGACCTAGTAATTATTAATAAGTAGTTAGTGGTTAGTGGTTAGTAGAGAAGAGAGTGGGGAGCTTTTTTTATGTTTATTTGTGCCTACCTACTTATGATTAATGTTCAATGTTAAATCCTAAACGTCGCTTGTGGTTACTTTGTTGTGTAATAGTTTTAATTATTGGTGTTTTTTTTCGCTGCTATAATATTGACAAAAAAGTCTATTGGCATGATGAGGTTTTTACTTCGGTTAGAGTCAGTGGCTATAATGGACAAGAAATTGTCAACGAAATATTTACAGGACAAATTATTCAGCCTCAAGAATTATTAAAATATCAAAAAATAACTCCTGAAAAAACTTGGCAAGATACCTTAGATAAACTTATTGAACATCCAGAACATCCACCACTATTTTATCTTTTATCTCGTGGTTGGCAAGGAATCTTTGGTAGCTCTATATTTTCTAGTCGCAGTCTTTCTGTAGTTATTAGTTTTTTATTGTTTCCTTCTATTTTTTGGTTATGTTGGGAACTATTTAACTCAATCAATATTAGCTTGACTGCTATTGTGTTAACTGTTGTTTCTCCTCTTCATGTAATTTATGCTCAAGAAGCAAGAGAATATAGTTTATGGACAGTGAGTATTTTATTATGTTGTGCTGCTTTAGTTAAAGCTATTAAAAGTAATAAAAGGTTTTGGTGGGTCATCTATAGTTTAAGTTTGGGATTAAATTTTTATACTTCTTTACTGTCGGTTTTATTGGCATTATCTCAAACAATATATATATTCTTATCAACTAGATTCAAGATTACTAAAACAACAATCAATTTTTTGCTATCACAATTGGGAGCAGTTCTATTATTTTCTCCTTGGCTAATTATAATTTATGAAAACTATGGTGTATTAAAACATAACACAAGTTGGACCAATATATCTAAACCATTTATTGAGCTGTTGTTTGCTTGGGGATTACATCTAATTAGTATTGTCTGGGATTTTCACCCTAGTATTAACTTATTTATTGCACTAATAGCTGCTCCAGTTTTTTTGCTGTTTATTACCATCACTATAATTTCGCTGTATCGTTACACCAATCCTAAGATTTACTTATTAATAACCTGTTTAATTATTGTTCCTGCTTTGGGTCTAATATTACCCGATTTAATTGAAGGCGGTCAAAAGTCGGTGATGACAAGATACTTTATTCCGAGTTTATTAGGGATTCAAGTTAGTATTGCTTACTGGTTGGGTACAGATAAATTTTTTTCTAGTAAGATTCGCCTTAGCATTCTTAGTTTATTGATAATTTTGGGCATAGTATCTTGTACAATTTCGTCTCAAGCTGATACTTGGTGGAATAAAGTGGTAGGATATCATAATCCAGAAATTGCGAAGCTTATCAACAAATACGAAAAACCCTTGGTGATTAGTAATAATCGAGATATTAATACAGGGAGTCTTATTTCATTAAGTTATTTACTAGAAGACAAAGTAAGGCTACTTCTAACTACTGAGGATAAGATACCTCTAGTAGAGCAAAATGGTTTTAGTGAAGTGTTAGTTTGGAATTTATCGGACGAATCTTTGATTCAGTTTCAAGAAAAAAATAACTGTTCTCTTTCTGTTGTTGAAGGAAACTATTATCCGCAACTGTGGTTGGTTGATTTTTCTGCTTAGTTGCCTTGCTGGATTCTACCACTGCTAGAGATACCAAATCCGTTCATTTTTTACTAACTATTGCTAACAATAAGAAAAATTCCTGCTTCAACTAGGGTAGTCGGCTACTTCCTATCCACAGGCTTGAATTTCCGTGTGACTCACGGTATTTGCCAAATTAAGGCTAGCATTCCAATCTCTATCGAGAAACAAACCACAACCAACACATAGAAACCATCTATCCGACAATTTCAAGTCCCGATTGTACCAACCACAATTAGAACAAGTTTTACTTGATGGGAAAAATCTGTCAGTAATAATTAATCGACTGCCATAAAGTTGGCACTTGTATTCTAACTGCCGTCTAAATTCATGAAAACCCATATCAGCAATAGCTTTGGCTAGCTTTTGGTTTTTTAACATTCCCGACACATTCAAGTCTTCAATTACTATTTGACCGTGGTTCTTAGCCAAATAGGTAGTGAGCTTATGCAATGTATCTTTGCGGATGTTAGCAATTCTTCGATGTAGCATTGCTATCTTGATTTGGGCTTTCTTCCAATTGGCTGAACCAATTGCTTTGTTACGATTGCGCCATTGTAGTTTGGCTAATTTTTTTTCGTATTTTCTGTAGCTTTTTGCTCCAGAAAAAACTATTCCCGTACTCAAGTACGCCAGGGTTTTGACCCCTAAATCTACCCCTACTACATCTACTGTTTTGGATGTATGCTGAGGTTCAACTTCTAGCTTAAAGCTAATATACCAGCGATCTGCTTGACTAGCTAGGGTAACGCTTTTGGGTCTATAACCGTGAGGTAGTCTCTCGAAGGTACGTAATACACCAATCTTGGGAACTTGGATTTTATAGTGGTCTAATACTTTAATCGTTCCATCAAGAGTAAAACTGTCATTTCGCCCTTTCTTTTTGAATCTTGGGGGTTTAGCTACTTTCTTGAATGCTCTATCCCAAGCATCCCGCAGATGTCTCAAAGCATACTGAGGAGCGCATTTAGAACTCTTGTAGTACCAAGGATGTTCGGGTTTAACTATTGCTACTAGCCATTTGTGCAAATCAATAGCGGAGGGAAATTTGATTTGATCTCCTGGATTATCTCGATTGTGGTCGAGTATCTGCAAGGTCAAGCTTAGCCCCCAATTATAAGCATGACGAGCAACAAAGCGCGTGTTGAGTCAACATTGTTCGCTGCTGGTTATTTAACTTGAGTTCTGTCTTAAATCCGAGTAGCATAGAATGATTATACGACTTATTTACGTACAATGAAACGACTGGAAGTTAAAATATCAGATGAAGAAGCACAAGTATTAGAGCAATATTGTAAACAAAGTGAAAAGACAAAAACTGATGTCATTCGATCTTATATTCGCCAGCTAAAACGAAAGGTAAAGAAAGTTAGCAATAGTTAGCATTTGGCTAACTGTTATTGTACCCTCTTCAGGGATTTTTAGGCTTCAAGGATAAAGAAAGAATAATTTTAAAAATTTTTGCAAACTAATGTTGCGTATTGTAACAAATAGCTTCGGAAATTAGCAAAACTTAATTTAAGTCTTTATCCTGAAGGGTATTACAGCCTCACAAAAGCTAAGGATAAAAATTTTTAATCATCTCTTAGCTTTGAGTTATAGGCTGTAAGTATATCGGCTTTCAAGGGTTTTCT
>JAAUYJ010020848.1_pt1 | contig 10695 bp, 12 predicted proteins | sample 7278031 | NCBI WGS metagenome assembly JAAUYJ01 (sample SAMN14350222, study PRJNA611818) | marine sediment metagenome | isolation source: surface marine sediment (1.8m) | place: French Polynesia: Moorea | collected 2018-08 | reverse complement strand
GTGTGCCTCCTGCGTGTCCCGGTGTCCTTGTCGTGCTCTCCTGCCCCTTGTTCACCATGTCTAAGAAGCGCGGCGTGAGCGCGGAGGAGAAGCGCGCCAGGATGCTCGACCTCTTCTACCAGAAGAAGGACTTCTTCCTCCTCAAGGAGCTGGAGAGGATGGCCCCCAAGGAGAAGGGCATCGTGGCGCAGTCGGTCAAGGACGTGCTGCAGGCGCTCGTCGACGACGGCATGGTGGACACCGACAAGATCGGCACCTCCGTCTACTTCTGGGCCTTCCCCAGCAAGGCGGCCGCCTCCAGGAAGAGGAGGATGGAGGACGCGGAGGGCGCCGAGATGGCGGCGCAGAAGAGGCTGCGGGTGGCGCAGGACAGGGCCAAGGAGGTCAAGAAGGGCAGGGAGGACACCCAGGAGAGGAAGGAGGTGAGCCGGCACATCCTACAACACACTGTGGGTGGAAAAAGTAGGAGGGGTTGTTCTTAATTCAGGCCCTGGACAGGCTGATCGCGCTCAAGGCCCGCCGGGAGGAGCTTCAGTCCGAGCTGCAGAAGTACCGCGACTGCGACCCGGAGGTGCTGGACAGGATGAGGCGGGAGACCAAGGCGGCGGTGGACGGCGCAAACAGGTGGACGGACAACATCTACTCGCTCCACTCCTGGATCGGAAAGAAGTTTCCCTCTGTCTCCGTCGCGGACCTCAACAAGCAGTTCGGGATCCCGGAGGACCTCGACTACGTGTAGGAGTGACGAAAAACCACCCGGTAAATTGTCCCGTTTTGAGGCGATCTGTGATTATCGATAAATTAATCTCACGCGGAATTATTCTTCGTCAATCTCTGGATGAAATTAGACTCGTATAAAGTATTCGGTAATGGTCTTTATTGCTCTTAAAAGGATATAGTAATTTTTGTACACTACCAACTCTTTGCGAAGGGGAGGGGGAAAGGGCTAATAAATGGTCGGGTGCAGGAAAGAAATGCTTCTTGTCATGGTTGGGGGTGTTACGGTGCGCGCAGCGTGTCTTCCACTTTTTAATACCGTACGCGAGAAACCTTTATTTCCAGTGTGGTTTGTTCCTCTTCTTTGAGCATCTAACGTGCTGAAGTAATTTCCTTCTTCCATTATTTTCTCACCAGCTAATGTCCGATATGGGGGGAGGGATTCCAAATTCGTACGAGCAAAGAGGTACCGTTGTCTTTTTTGTAGCCTGCCTTTGGGAAGCAAAGTATCTTTGTCTCCCCCACGAATGCTAACAAGATTTTCGGGTCATATACCATATCCACTTTAAAACAAAGTGCAGGGATAGGAGACATGGTCTCTTTTGGGGTATGCTGGAAAGAAACGAAAGAATTTTTTTTTCTCTTCAGTGTTTTATGTACACTTGAACGCTCTCGTACTGTACAACAGTTCCCCCGGCTCTGGATGGGTCCCGAGGAAGGGGGTGCTATCGCAGTCGGAACAAGCGTGTTTCATTTCTCAAATCGTCATTTTGAAAGGGAGAACAGGGGAGGTGTCTTCAAACGTTAATATCACACCAAGGGGGCTTTGTGGAAGGGGATCGAGGTGGAGGAGGAATGACAGGCAACAAGTTAACATTTTAATACGTACGTGATACACATAAGGGTGATTCTTTTCTTCGGGCGACGATCTGCTCAGAGAGAGAAGCGGTATGATCGTCCTGAATTTTCTTTTAGAGCATTTGCGTGCGATCGAGAGATACTTCTTTTTCTGGTCGGGTCTAGAGGAACACGATTTTCCTCAGAGTGTTCACGAGAGTCGCGATTATTACCATATCAGACTTGAGCTAGAAAACTGTCCGGTGCTACAGGCACCCTGCTGCGCACACAACTTCTTTCTTTAGAAGGTGGCCGCCACCGCTTGCTGCTGCGGGGGAGGGGGCGCCGCCGCCGCGGCCTGCCCGTAGTCCAGCGCCCCCGCCGCGGCTGCAGCAGCCGCGGCTCCCATCTGTCCAGCCGCGGCCGCCGCGCCTGCCGTCCTCATGATCTCCTCTGTTGATGCGCAGTGCGGCCGCGGGCCAGGCTCAGGAGTGTAGGTAAAAGTGAGTCCGGTGGCGTAGATGATGCCGTCTGTGCGCACGAGGGAGACGGGGACCTGCGCCGCCTGCCGCACCCACTGCCAGCCGCGCCGGAACTGCGAGATATCCGGCACCACGCACAGCATCGACTCCTGGCAGCGGTACATGGTCTCCGCCTCCACGTCGCCGAACCACACCTTGAGGTTGGGAGCGAAGTTTTCACCCGTCAGCTCCAGCATGGCCACGTCGCCGCCGCCGTTCAACTGCAAAACAGAAAAAATATAATTAAATACTGTGCAACAAACATTGGACACTCGCGAGGTAATTAAGGAAAGGCGTAATTCTATCATTTCATGAAAGGATCGCACAATTCCCGCTAATCGATCGTAGCTATCTGTAGCCCTCAGAGAGTCTAACCTTTTCCCTAACGCTAACTAGAAAAGTACCCAGCTTTCCGCTGTTTCGCGGCAAAGTTTTCAACTATATCAGATTATACCTGATTATACCTAAAGTAATACTTTTTTTTCTTTCGGCTGGTCGCCAAGAAATACTAATTCTAATATTCGCCCCGAACCTCCAAAAGAGGGTTCCATATGTTGCTTCCTTCCAACCAAAGTCGTAACGTAACACCAGCCGATTTGAGGGGAGACCTTCGCTCGGAATCACAACTTACACGGAAGAAAACCAACTTTGTGGATTTCAATTCCAAAAGCGTTGGACGCACGCGATGCTCGATGGGGGTTGGAGGAGGAGGAAGGCCAAGTAGGATCTGAAGCGCCAAGAAAGTACCCACCAAAAGTCCTACCTTCTTTTACGCTGCTATCGTTTTACTGGAAAAATCTTTAGCAATATGTCAAACAACATGTCGCCGGACAGTCTACAACTTAAATGTTCCTCCTCGAAATCATGGGGAGGTGAAATTCTCTGGTACATTAGGGGGAAGAGGCGAAGAAACGCGAGGAGGGAGGCAACCGAGCGTTAAAGTTCCCCGCTTCCCACGGTCCGAGGAGACAACAGAGGCGGACAGAAAACAACAGCCCCTGCGCTTCTTGAGGAGGAGGAGGCAATCGAGCCGTGGGCCCATTCTCTCCACCTCACCCCCATGTTTCCTGCTGCAACAACGCACTGGGCAATGAGGGGAAGAAGCAGGTAATTTTCCTTCCTTCCCTCCCTGATGACCCTAAATCAAAACGCGATGTGTCTAACTCGCATTTCCGGTCCTCGTCAAGACCAGAGAGCTCCCATCGAGAAAAGCACGGTCGGTGGCGGCAACTTTTGTACAGTTCATCTCATGCGAATGATGCGACTTTCCACTCCCGACAATTTGACGACAAGAAAAAACGCTTTTGGAGAGGGAGGGAAATGATTGCCGAAGATGCCACCGGGACCAGGGGGTCCATCATGCAGCCCGGGGCAATTCTCACACCATCAGTCAAAAGCGGACTTCTCCTTTCTGCGCACAGGCACACGGAGAAAATGCCATTCATTTCGAGGAGAAAGAAGAAGACACAGAGCATTATTACGGTTATCATCTCCCCTCCTCTTTTTTCCTCTCCTAGGAGAGATGCCACCACCATTTCACGTGCCAAATCGTTTCCAGCTTTCCCAGAATTACAATAGCGGTAAAAAGGAGCGCAATCCGTCACCTCTCTCCCTCTGGTCCTATGGTGTTCTGTACTACACACCCTTAACTTGTACTACAAAAGTATCATCATTTCACATTTGCGAAAGTAACGGAATTGGAACAAAACTTACGTGTAACGACTGCACAACTGGGACCGGTGTGACTGGACTCCGCACGGGGCCCATGCCCTCGTAGAACTGGTACTCCACCTTGTCCGTGCTGATGATGGTCCAGTTGGCGCCGTCGTTCAACATCTCGCGGTTGGGCTCCTTGGGGCAAGGAGTTGCCTAAGGAGAAGCAAAAAATATAAAGGAATTAAGGTATGACTTGGAAACAGGGCAAAACGGTAGCCAACTATTGGTACGTGAAGGGGACTAATTGCGGAAGAATTCAAAGCGTGCGCGCAATACAGTAGATCTTTTTTGCACCCCGGTTTTTTTGTCACAGCCGCAAAAGGGGTATGAACGTATACGTACGGGTGCTTAATTGCAAATTCAGTGCTGCCCGCTTCCTGCCCTCTACTCCCCTCACCCCTCATTTCTGTACGTAAGGGCAAATTACGGGGCACAGAGAGCGAAGGACCGCTGTAGCTGGTCTTTTCGGTTGCTGCTAGGCCAATTATCACTTTCGTTTCTGCACTATCCGAAAAAAAAGAAGGGCAGGAGAAGTGTCGGCGGCGGCGGCGACGCCTCTGAGCCCGGCGAGACCAATTTGGGACACGGCGTCCCTTATGTACACCCTACCTCGCTATTACTGCCCTTTCTGTAAAAGGAAAATAAACATATGCCGAAAAAAAGCACGGTGGCCGGCGACTCAGACGGCGGCGCCGGAGCCAGCCGTTTAATGAAGGACCACCGTGCCGAGCTATTGTATGTGCGTATGGAACGGTTTGCGAAAAAACCGAGATATTGCCGCGCGTATTTAAGGTCACTCGTGAAAAGAAGTCGTAAAAACTTGAAATGCGGTGTCCAAGATGCCGCGTAAAGAATACTAGCTCTGCGTCGCCATTATCGTCTTCTTTTCTCACCTGGAACTGTATGATCCTCTCCTGTGAAAGACAAAGGTACATGCGGTCGGTGTCCTTCATGTAGAAGGCGCACTTGTGCAGCTGCGAGACCGGGTCGTCGGCGTCCAGGATGGCCATCTGCTTGTCCACCTTCCGGATGACGAGGCGGGGCAGCGCCATCCCGGTGATGGAGCACACCAGCTTGACGGTGGCGCCGTAGTGGATGTAGCCGTCGCGGACCGTGAACTCCTCGCTCTCGGACTCGTTCTCGTCCACTGGAGAGACAACGAAAATACAGAAGGTTTTAGACGGCTGTGTTGGCGGTTCTTGTGAGTGTGTTTTTTGCCACGCGAAAATTGTGTGGCTCTGGAAATTCGGGAGACAGTTGGGGGTTGGCTTGCGTCGCGTGAGGGAGGGCCATCGTGCAGATTGTCAGTAAAAAGAGGCACAAAAAGGGAGTCCGTGCAATTTGCGGCACCACGTCGCCGCCATCCGAGGGCGGCTCGAGGTTGTACGCCAAGATGCTGCCCCTCCTCCAGGTATATGACGACGTGAGAAAGAAAGCCATGAAAGGGTAGTTGGGGGGAAAGGGGAGGGGGGCCTTAATTATGCCATCCCATCGCGGTTTCGGCGGTTCTTTCCTTGAAAAACGTGATTTGGGATAAAGGGGGGAAGATGAAATAAAAACTTGGCGTCAGCAATGATGCCTTGAACTCACGTAGGTGTATGGTGAATGCTCCCCACTGCACCGAGGAGGCGTGGAAGTTGCCGTTGTCGACGTGAAGGTATCGGGTGCTCACAGTCTGAGATCGGAGGCGGTTGAATAAGGCCACTTTGGTACCGCTGGCGACGCAGACTGCAAAGAGACAGGAGGACACAAAATAAGCGATGTGCGAAAGAAAAACTCTTTTTCAAGGAGGCGGTGAAAGTGCGTGACAAGCGTCGATTACGGGGAAAACACATCCGAGCTTAAAAGCCATGTGTTGGGGCATTTGAGATAATCCAGTAATTGCAGTAAAGGTTTCCCCGTCCTCGCACACATGAGGAGGCATTTTCGGTGGTTATTTTTTTTAGCTCGCGTGTCCGTGATGGCTCTCGAAAGAATGAAAATAATTTGGTTTGTGCCGTGCAAAACAGATACCTCAGAGAGCATTTACATGATTTACGGCATGATTGTTGCTTGCTGTTCATAAAGAACTTGATATAGTCGCTATAGCTTATACTAATACTCACGATCTGCGTTCTTGAGACTCTGCTTCTTTTTGGAGGGTTTTGAGATCACTTTAATACGTTTGGAGTTGAAGATGCCGATGTCGGTGTTGTTGGCGTAGAACATCTTGAGGGAGAGCATGAAGTGCTTGCGCTTGTCAGAGTCGGAGATAAACAGGGTCTTGGCGGCGCAGTAGTGCTGCAAACAAGAACACGAACAAATTAGAAGATTTGTCTTGCTACGAAACTGGGGTTGGACCTCACCTTTCCGTTGAGGTCTAGCTGCTGCACGTCCTGCTCCGAGTTTCCGATGCCGATGAATGCGCAGAGCTGCGCACCCTGCTCGGTCTCCCCGGCCCTCATGAGCTCCTCCCGCTTCCGCCGCCAGCCGTCGCCGTACAGGTAGATGCAGGGCGGCGGGCAGAAGAACCGCTTCTCGTTGCCGTAGGACTTCTGCGCCACCTTGGCGTGCAGCATCACGATCACCATGTCGCCGCGGTCGCGGAGGTACTTGCGCATCGCCTCCTGCGTCAGGCGCTGATCCTTGGTCGGCTGGAACAGCCGCGTTCTGGAACAACAGCAGCAACAACAACATTAATAAGCATGCTTGGAAAGTAGTATTGCTGCGTTACAAAATCTTACTCTGCGCTCATCGTCATTCGAAGGAGGGGATAGGGGTCGGAGTGAAGAAGGAGGTGGCGATTCTCACATAGCACACATGTAATCACTAATCACACATTCAAAACTCTGCGCGGAGAGAGAGCAGCAAGCGGCTGCCACCACCCAACTGAAAAACTGCAGCTACTACTGCTACTGTTGGGGAAAAGACTGTGTGAACTGTGAGAAGCGGAGTCTGGGAGAAAGAGGGGGTCCGCTCGGAAAATCTGGCCCCTCCGTTTGCAGCTGTCGCTTGGAAGTCGCCCAGGACAGACGTCGGCGACGGTGGCAACGGCAACGGCAACGGCGGCGGGCAACGAACGAACAACGCCAGTCTCTTCTTCCCCTGCTTGCTTCCACTGCTGCGCCACTCCACTCCACTACCTCCAAAGTTCTCCTCCTCCTGCCCCGGTCTCTTTTCCACGCTCCACCGCCCAGTTCTTTCCTCCCGTTCCCCTCCCGCGGCTCTCCAAAACCCTCCTCCCCACATCGATACCAAAGGGGAAGAAGAGGTGGAAATGGCAAAGAGGAGAGGGAAGCAAGGACGGTTGATGGGGAGGGAAAAGAGCGGAGGTGGCACCAAAAGTGCGACGAACGGACGAACGCTGCAGTGCTAAAGCTTTGCAGTTGGGGAAGGGGGAGGGGGAGAATAGGATAACACAGATCCATCAAAGCTGCGGACGGACAGAGAAAGGGAAGAAGGGGTTGTTGGGGGAGGGAAGGGAAGGGGTTGAATGACGCTTTGCTGCAGGGAAATGGGATAAAGGGACTGGGGTCATGGCACGACCGACGGACAAAAGAGAGGACAAGGACTGCCCATGGCGGTGTTTAGCATAGGGTTAAAGAGCGGAGACTAACAGAGGGCAGAGGGGACGGAAGAAACAGTGGACCATTCCCAGGAGAAAATCCCCCCTCCCTCCCTCTACGGGACGCCTCTTCCTTTTCTTGAGAGCATCCTTCTGCGTCGAATTCCCACCGTCTTTTCTCCGTAATCGCCCGGGCAATTAACGCCGCTTTTACGATGCTTCCAAATGAGGACAAGATTGCCGCTCTTTCTTGGTTGGTGCCGTTCCAGGGTGGAGAGGGAGGAGGAGGAATGGGGGAGGAGAAGAGAAGCAGTGGCACGTTCGACCATTAAAGAAGACGTAGAGAGGGGGAGGTTTTTCTCCTCTCCTTCCGTCGCGGCCCGCCCACAAACTGCACAATTTCTCCAACCTCAAATTGTTTTTCTCTCCGAAAAAACTATGTAGAGGGGGACAATAAAGGCACCGAGAGGAGGGATTAAAAATTCATCCTGTTTGCGCTGCCATAAAAGTGCTTATAATAGCATACTAAGAGAAGTGGACGAAATACGGACTTCCACGCTGTGCGAAAAAAGGCACGTACCGTTTTTTCCGCATTCGTTTTTGCGGGTGAATTGGGCTAGTGTACCCCAAAACTTTGTTTAAATTGGACAAGCAGAAAATTTGCCTCCCGTACAATAGCATCTCGTCTTGCATCCCATTGGGGGCGGCAAAAGCGGAGGAGAAAGTCGGCGATCGAGAGAGAGAGAAAGGGGAAATCGAGAAAGGCGACAGATCGCGGGTATGGAGGGGGGAGGGACCGCCGCCGAGAGGAGGATGTGGAAGTGACTTTCTGGCGGCGATCGACCCCACGGACGCCCCTCCGCTCCTCCTAAGAGAGAGAGGCGGAGAAAGAGAGGAACTTTCCTCCCTCTTCTTTCTCTTTCTCCCTCCGCCTCTCGCCACTCAGAGGACGGGAGGGATGAGAGAGGTCCTACTTTCCCCCTCCGCCTCCGGTGGTCGTGGGGACGGCCTCTCTCCCTCTCCGGAAAGAGAGGAGGGGCTAGAAAAACAAAAGCCATGTGTGTCCCTTCCCGCCGCCGCGCCATCCCCACGTGAGGGTCCGATCTTCCATCCCCCTTCCCCGCTCGTCGTGTTTTATCCGCCAAAGGGTCATATTTCAGCAGGCGGAGGGAGAAGCCCGTTCTTCTTCTGGAGAAAGAACCTTAACGGGAGGGTTGACTGAGAAGGGATAGTCAAGAATTCATGGGCATCCCTTCTTCCTCCCTCCCGGTTCTTCTTCTTCCCCTTCATCCCCCTTCCTTCTTCTTCCTCTCAACACCAACCCCTTGTCGGCACCTGGGCAGGTTCCCACACTTCTGGTTCAACAACGGTGGGTGGAGGGGGAGAGAGGGAAGAAGAGATGATCCTGGAGCAGCTCCTACTACTACTGCAGCCCACTTCTTGCTTCTAACATCCCCTGCTTTTTTTCGCCTTTCCTCAGCCGGTGGCGCTTTAAATCCTGACACACGCAACTCCAAAAAAAGGAGGCTGTTTTCTTCCTCCCTCCTCCTATTTTCGAGCAACTACGCACAAAGTCGCCGTCCTCTCCGAAATTCCCAGCAAGGGAAGGGGAGCGGACAAAGGAGCCATTGTCAGGCATGCTTGATTTTCCACGACCCCCTCCCCCAAAAAATGTCCCATGATGCTGCGCTGCTGTTGTTGCCACCACCCGGGACCAATCTCCCGACCAAAAGAGACGAGTTTTTTACTTCCCCTTTTCTGCTCAAGCATCGAAAGGGATGGGGAGGAGCACTGCGCGCATTTGGTGCGCCCCTATTTGCCGGAGAGCTCTTTTTTTGGGGAGCAGGGGACATTGTGGGTATGGGAGGGGAGGGATAAAGGATGGAAGGGGGACCACCTGATTCAGTAGCAACAGCCTCTTTTTTGCTAGCAGGATATTTTTCCGCTCGGCATTGACGCAAAAGGGAGACGGGGAGGGAAAAGTTCGCACGCTTCCTTTGTGCCACTACATTTCTAAAGGATGGCTGGCTGATGTTGCTTGCCACCGGGCTTTAGCTTCTCTAAAATTTACTGCGTCGGGTATGGGACAAAGGCGGAAAGCTCCTTCACTATATGCTAAACAATAACGTACTGATGTGTAGATTGTGCTTACCCGAAACGTTCAATTTGTCCGGATGCCGCTGCAGCGGCCGCCGCTGCTGCGTGCGGTGACGAAGGTGGAGTCTGCATTGGACCTGCTGCCGCCGCGGCCGCCGCGGCCGCCGCTGACATGGCCGCAGCAGAGTGTGAAAGGCTGGCTGCTGAGGGGGACGAGCAGGAGTTGTAGAGTTGTTGGGTGTGGTGCTGCCCGGCGGCGGCGGCGGCTGCCACCGCGGCTGCGCTGTCTGCTGCGGCTGCGACTGCGGCGGCTGCGGCGGCGGCTGACCCGGTCTCGGACTTGACATCGGGAGGCGTCACCGAACCCGTCGCGGCCGTCGTCGTCGGTGGGGCACCGCCCCCGAACATGCCTCCGGAACCATCTGTATGAAAGAAAAAAATCCGTTTTGTTTTGTTTCTTATATGGAAAAGGCTCCTCCCATACTCACATCTGGGGTAGACGTATTTTCCGTCCGTTTGCCAATCTGGAAAAGGGAAAGAAGAAAAAAAAGTTTCGTTAAAATATTCGCGATTAAATCCAGACGGCGCAGCATTTTTTAAAAGGAATTTTTCTTGGCTCCCTACGGCCGTAGCTGACCGCAGTTCCCCCTTTTCCTTCGTGCCTAGCACGGTCTTCTCTAGCCCGAAGGATACGGCGGCGGACACATCCAAAGGGACTCCGCCGCGTACGTGTGTGTCCTTCCCCCTTTTCTTCTTTCTTTCTTCTTCTAGTCGTCGTGATATCCATACAACACACGTGGGACAGGCACGCACGCACGCACGCCAGCGTGTAAAAGGAGGCAGTCAGGGAAGGGGGGGAGGACGGAAGACACTCGTGACACAGCAGGAAACGGCGAATACACAATGCAAGATTTATGTGATTCATAATTGTCCGTCCGCCTTTCCCCCGGCACGGTCTCCCCCCTTCCCCTCCTCCTCCCCGCTATTCCTCTTATTCGCCGCACAGAAAGGGGGAGAAAAGGGGGGGTGGGGGGGAAGAACCGTCTTAGCTCGCCTGACCATTAAATTAGTCGTCTCCCTCTTCCCTCCCTCCTTCCTATTCCCCCTCACAATCGCCTTTGCTATATTCGGTAGTGGTTTCGTCACAGCGCCGCCGCCGCCTCCCACCTAAGCTGGCTTGAAGGTCCTCCTCCTCCTTCGAAGCCAAAGCTCCTCTTCTTCCAGCCCGGAGATAATGAAGAAACCGAAGAAAATAAGATCTGG
>JAAUYJ010071297.1_pt1 | contig 10699 bp, 10 predicted proteins | sample 7278031 | NCBI WGS metagenome assembly JAAUYJ01 (sample SAMN14350222, study PRJNA611818) | marine sediment metagenome | isolation source: surface marine sediment (1.8m) | place: French Polynesia: Moorea | collected 2018-08 | reverse complement strand
TTTTGGAAAACATTTTTTGCGCAGATTGTTTTTTTCTTCGCTAGTTTATTTAATCTGTCCCTAAACCTCGCTTTCGAGTCTCCGGAGTGAACGAAAAGCCTCGACTAAAAGGGACCATAAGCTACTACAGTGTTTCACGAATCACGTCGTAAGACTTTAGCTGTTTCTGAAGGGACTGTGGGAGTTGACGTTTCGATTAGCACATACTTCCCAAAATTGGACACAGTGCAATGATGTTAGCGATGCTCTCCCCCAAGTAAATGGTTTCTTGTCACAATTTATCGCACAGTTCATCTCTCAATCGCAGCTTGCAAAATAAATGAAAATATACCGTGGAGGCGTGGACCAGGTGGTCTTAAAAATAAAGGATACGCGACGGTAGTGCAGACGCTTTCTAAAAGGACTTCCACAAACTGCATTTCGTTTCTAGCAGACAGACAGAGAATAGGGCGATTTCAAATGTACGGCTTTGGGGAGGGTATGAGGCGCTGGATTCTACTTCTGTTCATTTCTCGCCTCTCTCTTTCGTCACACGCTCGCGCTACACATTGGGGGCCTGGGCAATGAAGGAAAAAAGACAAAGAGGTGCAGCAGGTCTAATACGCAATGTGAGGTGTCCGGAAGAAAAAAATCTGCAGCGTGTATAATTTTCTTGCGGGAGGGAAAGCGAAGAAGAATGGTTTTTTTTTCGAAACAACAGTTCAATCTCCTGGGAGGGACGCGTGTGCTCTAGCTCTAGGTACAATTAAGAAGCGAGTTTGGGGAAGGGGGGTAGTGACGGCCGCGTCGAAGTCAATAAAAATCTCAATTTGGTCAATTCGGCCATCAAAAAACGAGAAAATATAGATTTTTTTTCTTGTGGTCCTAGTCACCAGCAGTCGCACCAGGTATAAGTTCTTCTTCTTTGTAATAGCTTCTTGTTCTTCCTTTCTTCAAAAGAGCCGCCTCGACTAAAAAGATATTGGCGGCAAGGGGGGTTCAAATGGAGGTACGTTGTCTACAGTACATGTATGTACAGTAAACGTGGACAGTACTGAATTTTCCTTCTCCTTCTCTTCCCCTCTTTCGCTACTCATACCCATCCTTGTCCTCCCGGCCTGTCTAAGGTACTGTTACTTTAGTGTGTAAGATTTTTTTCAAGCTCTGAGGTAAGATATATGTTCTTCTTGTTTGTTTAGGTGGTAGTGGAGGTGGTGGAGGAGGTTCGGGGTCACCCGCAACTGTTTGATTCCATACCCATTTTATCTTTTTGTTCGCGTTGTTTCGCCTCAGCAGGACAGGATATAGCTGCGGCCTCAGCAGACTTCCAGATGAAATTTCGCACAAAAAAAGGAAAACAATTCCCTGAATTCAAACGGCTCTGTTCTTTTTAGGTGGCAAATCGCGGCATGCCCGGAAATATTTTCTTTTTCTGCGTTGGCATTATTCTCTTTCCACGCTCGCTCCTGCATGCTGTTCACGACATGGAAGAGCACCTGAGGGACGGCGACCCCATCTGGGTGAGGACGCGGTCCAGCCACTGGAGGGGTCCGTTCAGGTGAAGCTCTATCCAGCAGGGGGTTGACGTCACCGTTTGTCTGAAAAATAAAACGTAAAATAAATTCAAATTTAACATTTTGGAAAAGGGAAATATCAAGTTGTCGTTCTTGTTACTACACTTCTACTGTAGTTGTACCTTCTGTACTCTGCGCCCCAGCCCTTGACGAAGCTCATCCTGATGGTGCACATTCTGGTCAGCTGGTAGACCGCCTCGAAGCCCTGGTTGACGGACTGCGACAGGAGCGCCGCGAACTCCTGGTTGTTGAAGATCTTGAGGTTGCATCCGGGAGGAATCTTGCAAACCTGAACAACAACGAACAAGAATGATTACACCTGGGTTCTGTTGGAGGTTCTTTGAAATTTTTCACCGTTGCTGGATGCCACCCGTATCTCTGGCTGCAGTTTGGGCTCTGCACGAAGATGGATGACTCCGAGAGGCACTCCGCAAAGACCTCCCCGCCGATGTAGTAGAGCCTGACTCCCTTTCCGATGTGCCGCCGCGTCTGCTCCACCACCGTGTTGCGGTTGACGTTGGAGAGCAGACCGAGGCAGAAGCGGTCGGCGTTGCTAGGGTCGGTGAAGCCGTCGACGATGATGGAGGGCTGGCTGGCATGGAACGTCTCGCCCACCCGGGTGTTCAGCTCATAGTAGGAGATGGCGCACCAGAAGGCGGGCTCGCAGTACATGACCGGCTGGACCTCCATCGGGGCCAGCTGCTGTTGTCCACCACCGCCTCCTCCGCCCTGCTGCTGGTTGTGCTGCTGCTGGTGCTCCTGTTGTCCCTGCTGTTGCTGTTGGCCCCCGGGAGGAGGAGAGTCCAGGTTGCGGTTGTTTTGTCCGCCCTGGAATCCAACCGGTCCCATCGGGCTGTTTGGGTCCCCCTCGTCCGTCATGTACCCGGGAGGCGGCGTCTCGGGGGAATTCAGGTTGGGCCCGCCTCCGCCGCCCGAGTCTCCTCCGCCATTGCTGCTGTTGTGGTGATGGTGGTGGTGGTGGTTCGCGTGGCCATTGGGGCTGGCGGCCGAGGACGGGGAGGAGCCGGGGGGAGGGGCGCTCTGCAGCGGGGGCCCGCCGCCGCCGCCGCCCGGTGATGCCGCCGATGCCGCGCCGCCGCCCGCCGACGAGGAGGTGGCCGAGGCAGAGGAGGGGAAGGGGGAGTTGTCGGGGACCGTGTTGGCAAGGTCATCCAGGCTGGGCAGCTCAGGAGGCTCAAGGGGGGGCAGCTGAAGAAAAAAAGGGGGAAATGAATTTGTCGCATAAAACAGATACCCTTTTCCTTTGCATGACCTGCGAAGGGTCGACTTCGTCCTTGCAAACAAAGGACAGTAGGGCCTTGAAGTCAACCTCTTTCAGGAGCCTCTTCATGGCAGGGACTGACACGGAAATGATGTCTCTACTACTGCTATAAGAGTATACTCTTCCGTCTGGACTTTTTTGTTGCATACACTGCTTCAACATAGGTAGAGTGGGGACAATTGGCAGCCGCGCCTGTTTAGACAACAAGTGTTTCCCCCTCCTCCTCGTGCTAAATTGTGCCTCCCCTGCATGTCCCCTCAATGAAATACAAGTGTTTGTAGCAAACAGTCTTTGAAGTCAAGGTCGAGTCAAGTAGAGCGCAATACATACCTCGCTGTTCCTGAGGTTTGTGGGCACTAGTACCGCCGGGAGAGTGGGCTGGTCCACCTTGGTGTAGTGATAGGGATTGACGCAGACCTCCTCGCGGCGGAGGTGGAACGCGAAAGTGCAGTGGTCCACTGAAATATGGTACAAACAATGAGTCATGGGACATTTCGATCCCGAGGTAAATGAGACAAGAACATATGTGGTAAAGTCTGATGTGCCTCTTAGAGAGGGAATACAAGGTAAATTTAAAGTTCGTACGTTACTTTGGGTACTCAACATTCTAGAATTCGTCCTCACCTGGCTTTAGTTCGTGGTGCGACTGCAGGTCTGGAAACCTCCAAAGGCGGCAGTAGATGACGTGCGGGAGGCCCTTACGCTGTTGGACCTATGAAGAAAAAGAAGAAATATTAAGGCTAGGAAAATTGCCACGGATGCAATCTCGCCGCTCCCGGTTTCTCAGTACGAGACATGCCTCCGCCATTTTCCCTCTCCGTTTTCATCTTCGTCTCGGGGCTTTCTAGGCCAAAGGGGGGAAATGGCGATGCACTTTTTCAGGGTTTTCTTTTCGGGGAAAAACTAGACTTTCTTTGCAATCACGGCCAGGCGAACAAAAAGGGAGGATGGATGCATACCCGAAAGAAGGCTTCTTTATCGACAAGGGGAGGAAAAGTTCTGTCGAGTATGAGGGGAGGAAAGCCCTGTTTGATAGTGGGGTGGGAGCGAGGCCGACTGGAAAGTCCCTCAAGTTTCCTTCTCCTCCTCCCCCTTCCCTGCCAAAAAAGAAAGAAGAAAGACGGCCTCCTTCCTCCGCCTCCTCTTTCGACGACGGCGACAGAAGTGCATCCCTGCGCCTGGGCCTGCCCACAAGGATAGAGAGAGCGAAATTTGTGCCGAGTCATCGTCGGTGGCGCGTTCGGAGAAAGCAGGGGGAGGGGATGGATGCTCTGTGGGCGAATCGCTTTTTTTCACGGGAGGAGAAAGTGGAGCGGAGAGGCCCCTCCCTCCGAAGTACATCTCACTCGCAAAGGTTCTTTTTTGCAACTGCAGCGGCGGTCGGGTGGGCAGACAGACAGGGACAAGGGAGAGGGGGTATTTGGAAAAGTAATGAAGCTGCCGAGAAAATTAACTGCATGTTTTGGGTGCACACCCGCTTGCAACAACGCAATTACCGCTTAATCGCAAATAGTGCGGCCGTAAACGGGAGTCAGTTTCCCTGCATTTCGTTCTGCAAAAACTAACCACACAAGAGCGGGCCGGTCTAATAATTCCAAGCCTTTCCCCCGCTTCCCTCCTTTGTTTATTATCCTTCCTCGTTCGGCCGCGGGTGCGGAGACGGGAAAGTTGCCGAGTCAGGATTGTTTTTTGTTTCCCCATTCTCTGCCGTGGGTACATCCGCTTTGCTTTTGTCGGGGGGAGCAGACATACAGAGAAAGGACAAAAAGTTCGTAAGCACACAAGAAATTAAAAATCCGTCCAAAATAACGGAATTTCCCAATTTCCCGCCGTTTTTTGCGAGGAAAATAGGTGAAAAAGAGACTGTTTTTTTGTGGCAAAATAGGGAAAGTTCTCAACACACTCGTCCCGAGACGAGGAGTCTAGACGTCTGCTCAAGCGATGCAGACCTAAAAGTTTAGTACCGCAATTGCTGTTGCGGTTACTGCGGATACCGCTACATCAAAAGCCGGAATTACATTCATCGTTCTGGGAAAACACAATTAGGTTTGTTCACTCAAACGCGGCGGGTGAAGAAAAGTTAACTGCGTTCAGTCTGGCTTTTTTTGTTCGAAAGTGAAAGGGTGAAACTTGTTTTGACTGTAAGTGCAGCAGAGCAGACATATTGATGCATAAGGGCGGCGGCGGCGGTTCAAGCCTTTTATCTCATTCGATGCAGCCGAGCAACTAGGGTTAGAGTCGGGCTCGACCCGGGCTCGTCCTCACCTGCAGCCTCCCGTCGAGCGACCGCGCGATGGTGATGCACTTTGTCTTCGGGTCCTGCGTGGTGATGGCGCGCTCCAGCTCGTCAACTGTCCCGTTCTTCTTCAGCTTCTTGACCAGGCTCTTGACGGCCTTCTCCGACCACACCTCCTCCTGCTGCGTCTTGGGCTCACCCTTGCGCCAGCCCAGCAGGCGCTTCACGATGGGAGGGGTGAACGGGAGCATCGAGCTCATCTGAAGGGGGAAAAAACCCCGCAAATTGACATGTGGGAAACGGGAAAATTGAAAATTGAAAAATTCCACCTGTCGTTTTTGCTTGGTGTCCCGAATAAAGTCCCGCGGCGGGGGGAGGAGGGGCCGGGAAGGAGCAGAGAGAGAGAGAGCGTCCCTGTTCCCCCAGGCCGATAGATCGGCAAATGCTGAAATTTGTTCAAAAGCACACGCATTAAACTTGTGAAAAAAGAAATCACTCCACTCCGCGTTCTACTCTTTCAGCAAAAGAGGTTTTTCTGCTGAACAATGTCTGGCGAATGAGTGAAGAGGTTTAAAAACCGGCTCGCGGTGTTATGTTCGGGAGAAAAAGGGGGAAAAGTGTTCCGTCGGCTAAAGCAAAGTCGCGTCTCGTAAAACTTACTTTTTTCCCTTCTCGCTATTAATCCCGCCTCCCACTGGCTGTTATTGTGCTTGGAGGCGGCGGGCCGTTGCCGAAGAAGGGACGGGAGTCAGGCCCGGCTTCACGACGAAAGGAAACCCCGAGAGAGGCGACAGCCCTCAGCCTGCGGGAGAAGAGCGAAGAAAAGAATCATTGCTTAGGCTGTATACAGTAAATTCACATGTACATTACCAGAGAAACCTTCGCGAAGGACGAATGTGGGGATAAATATGGAGATGCTATCCAAGGAGGACTAACGTGCAGTAACGCACGACCGCTCTACAGCGATGGAGAGAGGGACGCCCTCAAAAAGCTCAACCCGTTCGTCGCCGGTGGAGGCGGAGGACTGGACTGGAGAAAATGTTGGGGCCTCGACAGAAGAAGAGAGCTTTCACTCTCACTCTCTTTGTGCTGAGCTGTACACAGAGAGAAATAGAGAGTGCAATCGGCGTAGAGCGGCGGCGGCCTCCCCTCCCCCCTTTCTCATCCTAAAAGTGCATTGGGTGCAGCCCAAGCCCGAGCCCACTCTCACTAGCCTCGCTCTCAGCCAGCCAGCCCAGGCTGCAAGCAAGGGCGAGGCCAGGCCAGCCCAGGCCCTTCTCGCTGCAGCAAATGGCTACTGCACTCTCGCCCCCCCGTCTCTACATAGCAGGAATCCAGTCCGGGCTGGATAAAGGAAACAACCTCCTGCACTTGCTGTGCAAAAAGGGTTTTTGCCGAGCGTTTCTTCATTTTTTTTTCTGCAAGTAACGTACGGGCTTACGTACGATATGATAACGCTTTTGAGAAGGCTGAAAGGACTGAAAGACAAAGGAAATCGTCCAGTACGGCAATCTCTTTGCTACTAACGACTGTATCCAAGACGCCATTAAAAATATGCATTTGAGTCCGCAGCATTTATTTTTGTGAGCTGCGTTCCTCTTGCACCCACACATGTGGCGAAATGGGGGAGGGGGAAAGGCATTTGGGAACGCACAACACACTCATCGGACGGAGTAGGGGAGAGTCAGGACTAGCACCGGTGGCTGGCTGGCTGCATCCTCCTCCCTCCTCCTCCTCCTCCTTTTCAACGTCTGGGAATTTTTGTTCAGGCGTCAAGGGCGAGACTGGATCCAGTGAGGAGGAAAGGGCGCAGACTGCAAGCAAAACGAGTCCCTGTGCTGCTGCTGCAGGCCTCGTTCGTATCCAAAGGAGAGCTGCATATTAAGCGTAGTACGATGATGTACAGTAGTACTGTACACACGTATGCACAAATGCATCGTAAAGAGAGAGGAGGCCTTTCAAGAACGGCGACGACACCGCTTTCCCTTTCAAGCGGCAAAAAAGGTCTGACACCATTCAGACCCCTAAGACATGAAGAAGGTCGCCAGCTTGTATGCTACCAATCCATGCATGCATACTGATTACTGTGCTTTGCCTAACAAGCATCGTCTAAAAATAAACCATACAACCTAAATAGCTGTTTCCTGTGTACATGTACGTCACAAAAAAAGAAAATATGTCACGCTTGAAACACATGGCCACTTGGAAGAGGATTTAAAGGGACCCTCCACTTGCCGCTGCCCTCGTCAAGATACGGGCTCATTGGCGAATAAATTGAATTATCATCCTCGTCGCTCAAGGGGCGACTGTTCAAGGCTCGCCTTTTCGCTTTGATTTACGCACTGAGCAATGTGCAGTTTCACATTGTGCAATGTTCGGTCATCAAATATGCCAAAAACGCAAAAAGTACTAGGAGTAAACAAAATTGCAGTATGCACCACTGCACAACATTCACCATCTCACGCGTAGCCGTGAAACGGCAATCAACAAATATTGGGATGGTTCTATTTCTCGCTGGACTACTGTACGTGCATGTTGTAAGCAAACAAAATTCTACTCAGATCTGAAAACATCGAGAAAGGCCTACGAAACAATTTATTTCGTACGTCCAGAGCCCTCCCTCTGGGCCAGAAAGAATAAAAGGAGAGCATTGGAGCGGCAAGAAGACAAAACAAGGAAGGAAAACTTTTAATTCGGCTGTTGCACCAAAAGTGTGCCTCAAAATGTAATTCCCAATTACGTCTTACTTCTTCGAAACACCAAGCTTGGCCCAGTGTGTTTTGTTTTCTTTAGTGGCGTGACCACAGCCACTACATTGAGCCTAAAGGATTCGAACCGTCGACCTGGCCAAGTCCAGAGCTCTGAAATCTAGCCACCCAAACCAAAAACTTATCAAAAATATCAGAATGCATCCAAATACCTTGCTAAAAGACGGGATTCTCATTAGCGAATTCAGAATTCACAAGTGGGAAGCTATCTGGATACCACTCTCCTCCAAGGAAATATAAGAACCGCACCGCTCGCCACCTCACAAAGACAACAGTAACAAGAACAACAACTCTCACAATTATATGACCTGCGTCTTAAATTTGGGAAATGTAGATCAGCCCAACTATGGGTACTAATTGTGCGCTACGGGGCTGGCTCAGAAATAGGAATATTAAAAACATTACAAGCAGAAGGGAAGGCTTGGATGGACGGGATTATATCCCAGCTTCGCCGTTCGCCCAGCAATGGGGGCTAAAAGTCTCAATATGTCATGCTGAAGAAGTCCATAGTGAGTTGCAACACTTAACAATTTGAGCACCAAAGGTTCGTAAGACACGAGAGACAAACAAGCCAACGCGGACGCAGTTTTTTTTGCAAGGATATTCAGAGCCCAAGCATGCCAAGACTGCATTGAGTGGGCCCACGACTGTCCGCAGCCAGACACGTCTGGTCCGTCCAGGACGGAGAGGGCGGCGGCGAACTCAACCTCAAGACTCACGCGCTCTTGCTGTAGCTCCGTTTAGGCGGCGGGCGGGGTCCCCGTCCCGGAGAGGGGTCTCTGAGGGGTCCCCGTAGGACGGGTGGCACTGGTCCTGCTGGCGAGGGCCGTTGTCCAAGTGGTGGAGGTCTTGTTGGCGCCACCGTGCAACACTCTCGCCTTCTTTGGCTCTTTACTTCTCGTTTTTACGCTGTCTGTTAGCTGGCTCCTCCTCCTCCTCCTCCTGCGTGTGCGTGCGTGCGTGAGTGCGTGAGGCCAGGAGGGAGGGAGGGAGGGACTGGCTCCATCGACCCTTTTCGGTTTCGTTGGAGCACAAAAACAGGCACACAGACAGCAGCTCACACCAATGAGACTCGTACATTTATTTACACAAGTTTTGTGGTACAGCATGGAAAGTTTTCCTGTTTCATATCATTGAAAGTTTTGTAACATTTGTAAGCATGTCGTCTCACGGCGGACACTTAGCAACGGCCCTCTGTTTCTTCCCCCCTTTCCCACCAAATTCAGCAGAATGCATGTCCAGGGGCGGGGAGGAGCCCACAAGGGGGAAGAGAAGCACCTTTAGCGACTTCAAGTGTGTCAGGGAATTCAAGACTTTAAGTCAAATTTGAGAATATATTTGCTGTGGGTTTTGAAAAAATAAACAAATATGAGAATAATTTTGAAAGTTTACCAACAAACTTTCCTATTTTGTTCAGAATAGTACTTTGTGAGATGCCAGCCGTCCCTGGCAAGTGGCAACAGAGCCTCCCATAAAGAACAATGCAGTGCATTCTGTCTAGACGTCTCTTGGAGGTCTGTCGGACTTTTCAATACTTTTTTAAATATTTTTTGAAAAGTATTTTCCTGTGTAGATATACAATTTCTGAGCTTGAATAAAGTATTTTTGACCAATTTTTTAGGTGTTTCGTAATAAACTCAAGTGGATGTTTTCTACCTTACCTCTAGCAACCAAGCCCAAAAATCGATTTGATGCGATGCAGCCCAACCTCGAGGCGGCTAGTTTGAAAAAAGGCAAGTGCATAAGTAAAGACACCTTCCGCCTCTTCTTAGAAGGTTTTCACACTTTCCCCACCAAAAAAAAATTCTGTTGATTGATTGTGGACAAAATTGGTGGCTTAGGCAAAAGTTGGTTAGTGGACCTCATCCTCATTGATGTCTTTGTGGAATCCCCACTCCCGTACCTGCAAAGGGGAAGAAGAAACAGCTGCCTGGAGACGAGAGTGGGAAAGATTGGCAAAGTAGACAGTAAAGGGCTACTAAATACAATTTTCTTACTTGTAGAAAAAGTGCAAACTAAAAACTGTGAAGATAAGGTATTCCCTTCTATCACTGTTGATGTACCTCTAGCCTTGAAATCGCCGATAGGTAAGTATGCTTATGCTTCCTGTCCGTCAAAGTTACATAGTTGCATAACCGCAGCGTAAGGCACAAGCGGGAGAGTTAGACACAGCTTAGATAAGCTTCCGCCTTTGCCGAAATAAGTTCATATGTAACAAGTACACAATTAAGGGAACATGGCCACCAGCCTGCTGTCTTCCGTGTCCCCCGAGTGGCTGACGGCCCTGGTGCCGAACTGGTTGACCTCCTCGCCCTGGGCCTGCATACTGGGAGTGGACTTTGGAATACAGGTACGCGGAGAAAGACGGGAAAGTAGTCAGAGGTGCTCAAGTAGGGGATCTGCCTCTGTAGAGCCCCCCCCCCTTCGTGGATCTCCCAAAAAAATGTTTCAAAAATATTGGACAATAGGAACAATTTTGTTGCCTTTGGCGTCATTTAAAACGTTTTGTTTTTCAGGAAATTTTATGCACCAGGAAAAAAATTTGCAGTTTGTGGTGGCATCCAAAACTTTTAAAATTGTCTTTAAGCGATAGAAACTATGACTCAATGGAGCCATTTTTTCTCTTTCTTTACTTTGATGGCTATCTCAAAAACAAATTGTTTTGATCCATCTTGCTAAAAACAACCTTACCTCTTAGTGTTAAACAGGCAGAAAACATTATTTGGAGAAAAAATGAAAAAAAGAACTTGTTCAATATTTTTTAGCAGATAATTTTAGAATTTTAAGAACATAAACCCCTCTCCCTACCTTCCGCCGGTGGGGGGGGGGGGGGGGGGGGGGGGGGGGGGGGGGGGGGGGG
>JAAUYJ010113914.1_pt1 | contig 10700 bp, 10 predicted proteins | sample 7278031 | NCBI WGS metagenome assembly JAAUYJ01 (sample SAMN14350222, study PRJNA611818) | marine sediment metagenome | isolation source: surface marine sediment (1.8m) | place: French Polynesia: Moorea | collected 2018-08 | reverse complement strand
CTCAGTTAATATGGTTAAAAATCTAGGTTTTGTAGTTACAGAAATCAAGAATAAATCATGGCCGATGCCTAATGGAGAACTAGCAGATATGTTATTCATGGAATTAACAAATAATAGCAGTACAGGTAGGAAATAGGGAGGATGAAAAGCTGAAAATATTAATTTTCCTAATTATCAGTTCCTTGAATTTGTCTGATGTTAGGAGAATTTAAGATGTTTGATATTATTAATAGCGATCGCTACATTATGAAACGAAACTTTTCTCCTGATAAATCCTATTTTCAGATTGTAATCTGCCTTATTCTCGAAAAAGTCAACCTCTCATATTTGGAGTTTATTTAACTCCAGAAGGTTTTAATATGGATTTTTTAACTGCTGAAACTGCTGTAGCAATTCTGGATAAAAAATATAGAAATAAAGGATACGGAACCCTAGCATTAAAATGAGTAATTATTTATGCTTTTGATGAATTAGGTATTAAAACAATTGGCACCGTAATTTTATGTAAGCATTCAGCCGTCAGCTATCAGCTATTAGCTATTATTTTTGTTACGATATAAAGCTGATAATTAGCTTTGTTGTGGTTGGGTTTTTCCGTTGGAAATGCTTCGCAAACGTTCCTCAATCCAACCTACACTTATTGCACTAATTAATCAGTGAAACTTATTGCTGATAGCTGACAGCTAATAGCTGTTGGCGCAGCATTCCCCAGGAAATGCTTACAATTTTATTATCAAACAACAGTTCAATTAATATGTTTAAAAATCTCGATTTTGTAGTTAGAGAAATTATGTATAAATCATGGCGGATGCCTAATGGAAAGCTGGCAGATATGGTATTAATGGAATTTACAAATAATAGCAGTACAGGCAGTAAATAGGGAGGATGAAAAGCTGAAAAATATTCATTTTCCTAATTATCAGTTCCTTGAAATTGTCTGATGTTAGGATAATTTGAGATGTTTGATATTATTAATAGCGATCGCTACATTATGAGCGGAGGGGGGTGTTGACGTAATTCGCTCAAGGGGTGACAACCGCTGTATAACATCAGGAAGCGCTGTAATCTACTATCCCCCAATATCCCCACATTCCCTACTTTCTCAACACGATTTATCTAATTAAACCAATGCTACTGAGAGTAGTCATTAAATTAAATTAAATTAATTTAATTTAGAAAAAACTAATTTTCACCTGTGCGAAACGGTTGACTTGTTTGCATAGGTAAAACATCATGGAAATGTCTGTAATCAACATACCTTTGACCTTCAGCAGAAGTAAACATCACATCCACAAAACGCATATTCCACAGAATTTTGTCTAGTGTATAAATATGACGAGAATGAATAGTCTGAGATACTGTTTCATCTAATCCTGTAAGAGTCACAAAAAACCGAATTTCTTGATAATCTAACTGATGAAAATTAGCTTCCGACCAATTATATAAAGGACTATTTTCATCAATTTGGTGCATTACTAGCCAGGTAAGAGCTAGCATTGGTGTTTCAGAACGAACTAATTCTAAATCACAGAGGCGACGCAAAGAATGTCCTTCCGGAGAAATAACTTCACCTAATAATAAAGTGACTCTAACTTGAGTTTCTACTATCCAATTCTGGCGTTGGTTGGCAATACGAAACATAAGAGTAGGTACACCGTTGTAGGGAGCAATAACTGCCACATTACTAAAAAGAACTCGTGCTGTCGGTAAAGAAAACCTGGCAAACATTAAACCTGTAATCATTGCCATGCCGATCAGGCCAATAAAAACTTCTATAGTTACTAATATGTGAGTATAAATATTTGTCGGGTACATGGCACCATAACCAATGGTAGCCATAGTTTGTACACTAAAGGAAAAAGTGTCAATAAAAGAACCTGCTTTAGCGTTGGCAATTCCATCATTAATGTTTAAATATGCAAATGCAAATAAAGTGTTAATTACCAGATAGATACTAATGATTATTGACCACAATTGTAGCCAAGAAATTTTCATCAACCAATGGTAAAAGTCACTCCAGTGAAAGCCTGGAATTCCGAGAATTTTAAAGTCTACAGAGCCGACTTTTTGAATTCTATATTTTCGTTTTTTTTCTCTAATTAATTTCATTTTAATTAACTGATATAAATAAGATGGAAAATGATTAAAACTAATTTATATTCTTAAAATAATTATCGACAAGCAAGTTAAAATTTTAACTTAATATGAGCTTGTATAATGAATTAGTTTACTAATAAAAGTTATGGCTAATACTGAAAACAAAAACTTTGAGGATGATTCTCATAGCTCTTATCGTGACACAAATTTAGAAAAACTGGCAAATCGTCTTGCTAATAATGTGGCTCGGAATACTTTCATTCAAGAAACTATTGATGATATTAGAGAGTATATTCAAGCAGAACGCGTGGTATTATACTACTTTTATCGCGAGTGGAAAGGACAGGTAACATTTGAATCTTTGAGCGATCAGAAGCTATCAATTTATGGCTCAACAGGAGCTGATGAATGTTTTAATGATGAATATGCTGCTATGTATAAAGATGGAAGAGTCCGAAAAATCGAAAATATTGAGTTAGAAGCAATACATCCTTGTCATCGAGATTTCCTCCGTAGTATACAAGTTAAGGCTAATTTAGTAGTGCCTATTCTCAATTCTAGGAGGTTATGGGGGCTACTAATTGCTCATCAATGTCAGGATGTACGTTCTTGGTCAAAGTTAGATATAGAAGTTATGCAAAAGGCAGCATTAATGCTGGCAACTGCACCAGCTATTAGAGATAGCTAATCTGATTCGCTATTTTTATAAATACTAAATATATGCCATTTTGCTATCTAAATTTGCTAATCTAAATCTATAGCAATATGATTTAAGTTGTGAGATATTGGAGACTTTTAGGGAACGGGGAACGGGGAACCGGGAACAGGGAACAGAGAATAAGAAAGAAAAAAATGTATCATTTGAATATGATAGCTCTATTCTCTTCTTTTTAGAAAAACCTCAATTCTCACATCTGATTCCTGATTCCTATAGTTAAAAGCTACTATTATTTTTCAAAAATTTATCTAAATCTGGCACATTTATCCAAGTGCCAGTATTATCAGATTCGTGGGTTAAATCCATTAATAACTGAGAATAAACACCCTCTTTCAAAGATGGAATTACACTTTTTCCTGTCTCTATTCCTTGTACCCAATTATCAACTACTCTGATAAAAGGTGCAATTCTACCATCAGAATAAACTTGGGGAAATGCTAACCTTTCAGGAATATTTATCTCTGCTAAAGCTTCCCCATTTTGAGAACCCCAAACTTTAAACCCATGCACATAATCTTGTTGATTATCACTACCAACAATTAATGTACCTTTACTACCATAAACCTCTACCCAATGACCCCGCCCTTGATAGGTGACAGAACTAATACAAATTTGACAGGGAGTACCATCTGCTAACTCTAACATAATATTACAAGTATCATCTGCATCGACAGGTTTTAATTGGTCATTAGCAGTAGGGTCAGGACGAGTTTTAATTGATGTATTTAGTTGCCCAAAAAGTTTTTTAGCCGGACCAAATAACCAGTTAATATAATCAAAAGTATGGGAAGCGATCGCTCCTAATGCACCGCCTCCTTTATCTTTTTCAGCATACCAATTCCAAGGGCGATTTGGGTTAGCTCGACTTGATGCTAACCAATCAATTTTTATTAAGCGTTTATCCCCTACATATCCATCTGCTAAAATTTCTGCAAATAGTTGCCAAGCAGGAATATAACGAAATTCAAAATCCATTGTTGCTACACAGTTATTAGTAGTAGCAAGTTGAGATAATTCTCTTGCTTCTTGTACTGTTAAAGTTGTAGGTTTTTCTAATAATAAATGTTTGCCTGCTGATAATACCTGCTTTGCCATTTCATAGTGTAAAAATGGTGGTGTAGAAATAGTTACTGCCATAACTTCTGGCAATGCAATAATATCTTCTATGGTGTTACAAGCATGGGGAATATTGTGACTGGAGCCAATTTCTTGGGCTTTTTCTAAATTAGGATTGTAAACAGCTACTATTTGAGTTTTATGATGTGCTTCTAAACCTGGGATATGTACTTTTTTACCAAATCCTGTGCCGACAACTGCTACACCAATACTATTGTTAGTCATTGTTATTTTTTAGAACAAAATTAATGAACAAAAAAAGAGGGAAGTTAATGAATAAGGTTAAAATTTAAGTTAATTTAACATTAATCATTCCTGACCTGTTAAATTTATCCTCTAAGTTTTTAATAACATCAAACAGAAAGCCAAATCAATTAAAATATCAAAATCACCAATTATCACTTGAGATTTTTGACTTGATTCATCACCCATTCAATTACTTGTTTTCCTAGATTAACATTATTCAGCAAATCAATTTCTCTAATGCCAGTGGGACTCGTAACATTAACTTCTGTGAGATAACCACCAATCACATCTATACCAACAAAATATAAACCATCTGCTATTAATTTAGGTGCTAAATACTCACAAATTTCATATTCTCGTTCGGTAATTTCTGTTTTTGCGACTCGTCCACCAACTGCCATATTACCTCTAAATTCTTTGCCAGTGGGAATCCGATTTACTGCTCCAATTGCTTTCCCATTTAGCATAATAATTCGTTTATCACCTTCTTTTGCAGCAGGTAAAAATGTCTGACACATTACAGGTTCTTTACCCTGTTTTGTGCTAATTTCTATGAGAGAATTAAAGTTGCGATCTGTATGTTCCAAAAACAAAATTCCTTCTCCAGCTTTTCCTCCCAAAGGTTTTAAAACTGCTGCTGTCTTCGACTCGACAAACTCTCTAATTACTTGTTTATCTTGACTAACAATTGTCTCTGGAATTGCCTCTGTAAATTGTAAAGCATACATTTTTTCATTAGCAGTTCTTAACCCGTGGGGAGAATTAATTACTAAAGTTTTTTCTGGGTTAATATAGTCGAGCAAATAAGTAGCATAAAGATAAGGAATTGTCACTGGTGGGTCTTTCCGCATAAATACGGCATCCATTGAATCTAAAGGTTGTCTAATTGCCTTACCAAGGTCATACCAAGGATTACTTGCTACCCAGTGATTTTCTACTCTTTCTACTGGCATTAAATGAACTCGTCGTAGGGTTGCCCAAGTTGTACCATTAATAACAGTTAATTGGTGCATTTCTGTCACCCAAACTTCGTGACCAAATTCTTGCACTGCTTCCATAATAGCCACGCTAGTGTCGTGACCGGGATTCAGTTTTTCTATGGGGTCAATGATGAATGCAAATTTCATCTTTTTAGTTTATTAGTTAATATTTAAAGTCATAAATGTCAGAGCAAAAATCTAGCCTGAAGGGCAGAGTTTAAATAATTAGAAAAAACTTGCCCCCAGACAATAATAATCGGTCGGTAATTAGAAAGTAAAATTACTACTACTGAGACCTATAATATAGCGCTACGCCCAAGTCAGAAGGTTTTCCCCTGCGCGGAGGCGGGGGTGAGAAGCAATCTCTAACTGAGTTTTTCCTGCGGAAATGTTTCCCTACGGGATGCTACATAAAAGCAAACAGTATTTGGTAATGTCCACGCTCTTTGGTTCGACCGCTATACCTCTAGAAGTTGGTCTAGTTTTCCTTTAGCTTCCAGTCCATATATGTCGTCACAACCACCAATATGTTGGTCATTGATGAAGATTTGGGGCAGAGTCCGACGTCCATTTGCCCTTGTGGCCATCTTTCCCCGTTCTTCTTCATCGCCATCTATGGTATATTCTATGTAGTCTACCTGCTTTTTATCCAAGAGGGCCTTAGCGCGTATACAAAACGGACAGGTTGACCAGGTATAAATTTCTACGTTAGCCATAATAGATTATCCATAAGCAATATTTCTTAACTAATTTTAATATTAATTTGGTATTTGAGTGGTATTTGAGAAAAAATTTAGATTTTCTAATCAGAAAATTGAAACAATGGGGAGAGCATAAAATTATTCCTCCCCTAAAATTAATGGCGTTGCTGAATACTGGGATAATTTCGGCTGACACGGGGATTATGGTTTCTGCTCGGACGACAAAATCATCTCGCAATTATGCAATGCCAATTAATTATTTATTGAATATTTAAGCGATCGACAATTTGATTATGAAGTAGTAACATAATCAATTAATTGTGCCAATCGTTGACGCAAAGTTTCTAAACCAAGAGCTTTAGATGCAGAAATAAATACCGCCATCGGATACTCTTCGTGAGCTAATTTTAAAGTTTCTCCATTTGCTTGATCGATTTTATTAAAAGCGATTAATGCTGGTCCTGGAGTTTCTGGCATTTCTCTCAAAATAGTCATTACAGAATGTATTTGACTTTGCCAAGCAGGATGAGACAAATCTACCAAATGAAGCAACGCATCCGCATCCGTAACTTCCTCAAGAGTTGCCCGAAAAGCATCTATTAAAGCGGGGGGAAGTTCGTGAATAAATCCCACCGTATCTGTTAGCACAATAGTGCTTGGTTCTCCTGTAACAGCATCAGGAATTACAAGACGACGGGTGGTGGGGTCTAAAGTAGCAAATAATTGGTCTTCAGCGTACACTTCTGAGTTGGTAAGTGTATTCAATAATGTAGATTTACCAGCATTAGTGTAACCGACGATCGCCACTGTTGGTACTTCTTGATGTTGCCGCCGTTGGCGAAGACGAGAACGATGAGCTTGCAGTTGGTTGACTTCTTTCTGTAGCCGTGATACGCGCTGTTGAATTGCCCGACGTTCTGTTTCTAGTTTGGTTTCACCGGGACCTCTAGTACCGATACCGCCACCAAGACGAGACATAGCTTGACCTCGACCTGTCAAGCGTGGAATCGTGTATTCTAGTTGAGCGAGTTCAACCTGCAGTTTTCCGGCGCGAGATTGAGCGCGTTGAGCGAAAATGTCTAGAATGACTTCGGTACGGTCTACCACTCTCACACCAATTTTGGTTTCTAGGTTACGAACTTGCGCCGGGGAAAGGTCGCGGTCAAATACAACCAGATTTGCACCTACAGTTTGAGCGTTAAGAGCGATTTCTTGAACTTTACCCTCTCCCACCACTGTTTGAGGATGGGGTCGCGATCGATTCTGTCTAATTGTGCTGACTACCACACCTCCTGCAGTATCAACCAGTCTTACCAATTCTGCTAATCCATCTTCAAATTGCTGGTTGGTCATGCGGTCTACTTTCAGCCCCACCAACAAAACTGTATCTCGATCTGAATCGACTTCTTGAGCTACAAATTCTCGTTCAAATTCTGCTTCTAAATCTTCGATAAAGTCGATAAAGTCTTGTTTGGCGAGCATATCTAAACTCAGAGGTGGTGAGACACTCCAGAAATTGAGTTCTTGAATATTTTGGGTGTCTGTATCTGTGTTTTGTTGGGTTTGAGTCGGTAGTAGGTGAGCTAAGTAGGTCTGTTTAATATAACCTGTAGCTCCACCACCACGACGTTTAAATCCTTCCCCTGTGAGGGTTAACATCACCATAGCATCGAGTCGTTGAATCACCATTGCAGTCAGAGCTGCTTGGGATGGTGCTTCTGGTTTGAGGTTAGTGGTGATACAACGAATACCACTAAGGCGACTTGCACCATAACGTGGTAGTTCTAGTGGTGGTATTTGAGTTTGATGGGGAGTACCAATACTTACCCTGATAATTTGTCCGCGACGGTTGATATAGACGCAGACTGGTTGGCCAACTTCTGTGCTGATCGATGCGACTCTTTGGGCGAATTCCTGGGTGGTTAAGCAATCCCCTGGCAGTCGCTGATGGTAAAGCTTTTGCAGTTGTTTCAGTTGGCTGGATTTGAGACCTTGAAGATTTCCGTAGATGGTTTCGATAGGCATTCATAGCCACTTTTTCGTGGCCCCTCTGTATACGACTTTGGAGTAGCTAAGTATAAATATTCTATTATAGTCAGAATTTTTGATATCAACTAGGTGGTAGGTTATGGATGCTTGGTTTTTAGAGCGAGTCTTGTATTCAAAACAGTAAAAAATCACTACCAAATTACTGACATATCTAAGACAAATTCTGGTAAAATATCCTCACCAGATAATGTTTGAGGGGAGTCTAATATTTCCACATCTTTACCAAGACGATAAATTTCTACTTGCCGATTTTTCCGATTAATTAACCAACCTAACTTCATCCCGTTTTCTTGATATTCTTTCATTTTGGTTTGAGTTTCGGATAAGCTATCCGAAGGTGACATTAATTCCACTAAAAAATCAGGGCAAAGAGGTAAAAATTTTGTTCTTTGTTCGGGAGTTAAACTATTCCATTTTTCAATAGTTATCCAAGAAGCATCGGGAGAACGATTTGCACCATTGGGGAGTTTAAAACCACCAGATGAGTCGAATACTATTCCTAATTTTGTTTGTCTATTCCAAATTCCTAATTCGACAATAATTTCCGAGTTACTCCTGCTAGTTTCTCCCCCTGTTGGCGACATAATAATTAAATCTCCCTTGGCATTTCGTTCAAATTTTAAATTCTTATTTTTTTGACATAGTTGAAAAAATTGTTCGTCTGTCAAGTCAATTACTGAGTCAAAATCAATCGTAAAGTTAGTCATTTTTCTGCTTTCAAGTTAATTACCAAATTACTGACATATCTAATACAAATCCAGGCAAAACATCTTCACCAGATAATGTTTCAGGAGAATCTAATATTTCCACATCTTTACCCGCACGATAAATTTCTACTTTTTGAGTTTTGCGATTAATTAACCAACCTAATTTCATTCCGTTTGCTTGATATTCTTTCATTTTGGCTTGAGTTTCGGATAAGCTGTCGGAAGGCGACATTAATTCCACTAAGAAATCGGGGCAAAGAGGTAAAAATTTTGTTCTTTGTTCGGGAGTTAAACTATTCCATTTTTCAATAATTATCCAAGAAGCATCAGGAGAACGATTTGCACCATTGGGAAGTTTAAAACCACCAGATGAATCAAATATTTTACCTAGTTTAGTTTGTGCATTCCAGTTCCATAGTTGAGCGTTTAATCCAGCATTAATATTGCTAGTTTCTCCCCCAGTCGGCGACATAATAATTAAATCTCCCTTGGCATTTCGTTCAAATTTTAAATTCTTATTTTTTTGACATAGTTGAAAGAATTGTTCGTCTGTCAGGTCAACAACTGAATCAAAGTTGATAGTATAACTATTCATAGTTTAGTAATTTATGTGAAATATTAAGTCTAGTAGTAGACTGACACGCCTCAAACTGTGCAATAGATTTTTGCTTCTAGGTGTTTTTGTTTCCTCTCTCTTTTTGTAAATCGCTATTTTAGCTGTGTCGGTCCACTACTGGATATGAATGTTAGACGGCTGAAACCGCTATATATTAAACTCTAAAAATCTCTGGACGAGATAAGACTTTATATTGTAATCACGCTCCCACTGTGGACGCATTCCTACAGGTAGGTGTCCAATGAAATGTGTGTCGAGACTAAAAGTTAAGTTATCCCAGTACAACCATTTTCCTCTTTGATTCCATCCAACTTTATTACAGAAAGCTTCCCATATTTGCCGATCATACTCCCTCGTACCACCCACACTCTGATAAATTCGCTTTTGCACAGAAAAGCCAAATTTACCATTACTATATTTTACCCAGAGTTGATTAATAATGCAGAGGTCTTCACAAGGAAAATTATCTATATCTTCTATTCTCAGCCAACCTTCCTGAACTCGTCTTGCAACTTTCAAAATACAGCGCTCAGTTTCCTCATCTGCTTCTTTCCAATTTGCTTCCGCTAATAAGTCATGTAACTTTTCATAGTTCACTCCTCTAGCTGAAACCAAAGGTACATTATTAGAAACAAAATTTCGTGAAAATTGTTGATTTTTTTGAGTAGTAGAAACAGCATAACTACTCAACTTTAAATCAGCTAAAACATTCTCAACATTCTGATAACGTTGCTTCGGTTTTTGTTCAACTAAACCATCCAAAATTTTACCCAATTCATCACTCACAAAATTTCCATTTAAATAATCTCGCCATACCCATTTACTTTCCATTACATCATATAGATCGAACTGAGTCATCTGAGTTAATAAATGCAAACAAACTACACCTAAACTATATAGATCGCTCCCAGAGTTTGCCTTTCCCATAGACTGTTCTGGGGCACTATATTTTGCCGAACCAATAACTGTTCCTGTCACAGTCAAACCTTGGTTTTTCGGTATAACTTTAGCCGAGCCAAAGTCAACTAAAACTAACTTTTTATCTGCTTCTCTCCTAATAATATTCTCCGGTTTTATATCCCGATGAATTACATTATGACTGTGAACAAACTGCAAAACAGATAATAAGTCTATTAACAATTCTCGAATCTGACTTTCATTAAAAACTCCATGATTATCTAATTCTTGTTGCAGAGTTTCTCCCTTAATAAATTCCTGTACTAAATATTGACGACTATCCGCAGTAAATTTAGCATAAAGTTCCGGAATTTGTGGATGCTTTCCTAACAACTCCAACCTTTCTGCTTCCTGTGCAAATAACTCGGCAGCTTTTGCCACAGTTTCCGTTCCTTGTGCTTGAGGAAGAAACTGTTTAATCACACAAAAAGGTTTAGAAGGTTTAAACTCATCTACTGCTAAAAAAGTTCGACCAAAACCACCTTGTCCGAGAATACTTTTTGCCCAATAACG